>JAAUYD010160727.1_pt1 | contig 12162 bp, 18 predicted proteins | sample 7278101 | NCBI WGS metagenome assembly JAAUYD01 (sample SAMN14350128, study PRJNA611818) | marine sediment metagenome | isolation source: surface marine sediment (0.6m) | place: French Polynesia: Moorea | collected 2018-08 | reverse complement strand
TCTGATTCTAAACTTGTTCTATCAAATTCAAAAACTTCTCCTAATTGAGCTTTACGTGCGAATTTTTTCACAGTTGGAGCATCTTTAAATGTTTGACCATTTAATTTACCACCATAGAAATCTACTGTTACGCCAACTTGTTCAATACTGTATTTTGATTCAGCACGACGGAATGGAATATCAGCACGGATAATACCATCTTTATCTACTAATATTACAGGGAATGTTTCAAAGAAGGCTGGCATACGACGTACTGTTAACTCGCGCCCTTCTTTGTCACGGAAAATTGGGTGGCCTAACCATGCTTCTGCAATACCATCACCTTTGTTCATTGGACCAGCACGGAATAAACCACCTTTTGCTGGGTTATTTCCAATATAATCATAAAATGCTAATTTGTCAGGAATTCTTGACCATGCTTGACTTTCAGATAAACCTTCACTTACTGAAGCTTCAACTTGTCGTTCAATTTCTTGTTGGAAATAACCACTATCCCATTGGTAGCGAGTTGGACCAAATAATTCAATTGGAGTTGCTGCTGCACCATACCACATCGTCCCTGATGTAATAAATGCTGCCCAGAATACTGCTGAAATACTGCTTGATAAAACTGTTTCAATATTTCCCATTCTTAATGCTCGGTATAAACGTTGAGGTGGTCGAACAGTTAAATGGAAAATGCCAGCTAAGATACCAAAAAGACCTGCAGCAATATGATGAGAAGCAATCCCACCTGGGTTAAATGGGTTAAATCCATCTGGACCCCATTCTGGAGCAACAGGTTGTACTTTTCCAGTAACACCATAAGCATCTGAGACCCAAATTCCAGGACCAAATAAACCTGTCACATGGAATGCTCCAAACCCAAAACATAATAATCCTGATAATAATAAATGAATACCAAAGATTTTAGGTAAATCTAAAGCTGGTTCTCCAGTTCTTGGATCACGGAATAACTCTAGATCCCAATAAACCCAATGCCAAATAGCAGCTAAAAAACACATCCCTGATAAAACAATATGTGACAAAGCAACTCCTTCAAAACTCCAAAGACCAGGGTTTGAAACGCTCTCACCAGTGATACTCCAACCACCCCATGAATCTGTAATACCTAATCTAGTCATAAAAGGCATTACAAACATGCCTTGGCGCCACATTGGATTTAATACAGGATCTGAAGGATCAAATACAGCTAATTCATATAAAGCCATAGATCCAGCCCAACCAGCTACTAATGCAGTATGCATAATATGAACTGCAATTAATCTTCCTGGATCATTTAAAACAACAGTATGAACACGATACCATGGTAATGCCATAGTAAAAGATTCCTCAATATAAATAATGGTTTTTGACTTTCTTACAACTAAACTAAATAAAAGTTAGCTAATATAGTATTATAAGCAAAGATAAGAAAAATTAAATTAAATTAATTAAATTTTTCTTAAACGACCTGTTTCACAGTCAGAAATAATTCTTCATGTTCGGAACAAGTTCCTCAGCTCAACTCCAGCTAATAATAGTCTACAAATTTTCATCAGCTATATCTTCTCTAACTAATACAGACCGACTAGATGACCTATTTACTAATATAATTTTCTGAGTTAAATTTTCTTGTTCTAAATATTTTTTTGCATATATATTTAACAAATCCTTTTCCACTTCGACTAATACCATCTGAAATATTAGAAGTAGTCAAGTCAGAAATATTTATCCTAATTCGATTAGCTAGAAGTAAAAGGTGTTGTTCGATAAGTTGTTCTTGTTGAAAAATACGTTTTGATTAGAGATTTTATAAGTATTAAAGAATTCTCTAATATGAAAGCATTTCTCAACATCTTTGGAACTGAAAGTTTTAATGAATTCAACTCTCACCAACATTTCATGTTTATTAAGATTTCCCTTAAACAAATCAGGTAATCTAAAAGGGTATAAATAGGAAAACAAATCATCTATCATAACTACTCTTGCTAATAAATACTTAGACCTTGTAATTTTGAATTTGTTAAAACTTTTTAATCTTTCAAGTCATCGACAATCTTAGAAACATTATCAAAAGTATTGACTTCGACACATTTTTTTGAATTCCAAATTTTTGACTTAGATAGTGTTACGGACTCTAGAAAACGTACTTTATGAAACTTTGGTTAAATCAATTCACACTGGGTAAAAACTGCTCCTGCCATATCTACAATATCAAATTGACAATCTGTAAAATTACTTTCCATAAAATTTGCCCTTGTCAAATCTGATTGAAATATTTTACAGTTCTTAAAATTGCAGTTACCCAGCTCAGATTTGAGAAATATTGTCTCAGTAAAATTACAGTTTGTAAAGTCACAAGAAATAAAATTCGTATGCCTAAAATCTATATCGATAAAGTTACAATCTAAGAAAGTTAGATGAGCAAACGTTAATCCCATAAGATCCTGAGAACGAATCACTTCGTTTAAAAAATTTTTACGTTGAATTACTGTCAATGACCCTACTTTTTCAAAAGATTTATTATTAATAATCTTATTAAAATTTTCTATCATAAATTTATTATTATTATATTTTTTATAAAATACTTACTAATTGATACGTTCAATCGTATACTCTTCATTCAGAAAGAGGATTCGTTGTAAAGCAGTTTCATCTGATATAGAGCTTTCAGGAACGTTTAACTTATCTGCCCAGGCAATTCTAGAACACCTGCTTTTGCAATATGTGTCTCGTCTAGAGATAATTCAATCATATTAACAATATGCTTAACATTTTCAGGTGATGATGGTAACTCACGCTTATTTGGATTGCAATGTTTATGTTTTTGAGCAACTATCGAAAAACCCATATCTTTACTTTGTTCGTACATCGACATTCTATTTGGATTTTTATGCCCTAAAATTCTTCTTTGATCAGCTTGATGTTGTAAAGTTTTGTCACTAACTAAGAGTTTTGCATCAAGATCTGTATACTATTCGTTTAATGTATTAGATTTATCACTCAACATCCCTTTACGAAATCTACCATCAAGTGCATTACCTTCTTGACATTCCGCTTTCGTCAGTCTAGTTATTGAGTTTGGTTCATGAAAACCTTCAAATTCAGATTGTAACATTGTTTCATCTTCACGAACGATATAAATTGTTATTCTATCTTTTTCAGTTGACAAAGCTGTAAATCGGTCAATTTCACACTTATTAAGCTGTTCAAAAAAATACTCCTATTTTTCACCAGTGTATTGATTTCCGATTTGAGTCATTCGTTGTTTAAATTGGTTAAAAGCAATATTAATGTTCTGAATATCCCCTGTCACAGAATTTGCCGAAAATAGATCTGGCGTTGGTACTTGACTCGCTTTTAACATTGTTAGACTCGATGTAGGAACGTTTTTTCTTTGATTAGCTAGCTCCATGTTTCTTTAAACTCGTTTTTGCATAGACGAAATTTGTGGAGGATTTTGAAATGCCTCAACGAAAATAGATGATGAACCTCTGGATTGGGTTTTAGCTTGCTTATCTGGTGCGTATGGCCCAAGAATATCTGTTGATTGAAGCTCACTAGGGCCAGGTAGTTCCGATTTCATCGGTTTTCCAAATTCTCTTAAAATTCTCCAGAATCGTTGATCTGAAAGTACTGAATCAATTAACTGTAATATTTTTTTTAGAAATTTATTAATACTAATTTCTGAATAATCACTTTCTGGTGCTTTAGCTAAAATACTTTTTACTAATCTTTTTTGTTCATCATTAGTAACCGCATCAGAACCACCTCGCCATGGATAAATCTATTCGTCAAATGAAGAGGAAGATCTTAAACATTGCAGGTAATCAGATTTCGAGCTATTCGAGGGAATAATAAGATATTTATAGTCTTGCGATGATGAATAATTTCCATCCGGCTTTATTGATGAAGAATTTAAAAAAATACCAACAGCAAAGACTACTTCGTTTAAACGTATAAAAATTATCTTTTGCTTATTATTTGTTATTATCAAAAAATCCGGAATTGATTCCATATCTTTAAGGCAGCTAAACCCTAAGCTTTTTCGATCTATTAAATATCCTGGAGATATCATAATCTTTGATTTAATTTATTTCTAATAATACTATATATAAATTTTAATTTCATCAACAAATATTTTCAAAATTATTCTTATTTAAGTTTCATTTTCTAATTCTTACATTCGTTCGTTTAGACTATATAAAATATCTCCTATTCGCTTCGCTCACAGGCGCTAGCGCTTCCTGAAATTGTATAATTTATGCATTTTTAAAGTTTTATTTTAAAACTATTTTTTTCTTAGTCTAGGACTATAAGCTATAATTTTATAAATATAAATAAATGTCAATATTAAAAACTAATTATGAATAAATATTTTTAAAATTATTAAAATATGATATAATACTAGTTAAAACTTATACATATTGGATAAAAATGAGAATACTGTATAAAAAAGATTAAGAAAATTGACAATTTCTAGAACTAAATAATCATAAATCACAGAAATAAAACTAAATCATGTAAAAGCAGACTCCAGCAAATCTAGATCTGGTTAATATAGAAGTCTTTTTAAAAGAGAAGCAGATATTTTTCAAAACATCAAAACAAAGAATAAATTGGGTTAAAAGGTATCTGAAACCAAAAATTGTGATAAAGGCCGGCCTAAATTACTTTGTAGATAAAAAAGATATATCAGCCTCATTTAAAAGCTACATTCAACTAAAAATAAGCAAAGTCCAAACTAAAAGAAAGCACTTTGATGAGCTTGAATCTCTTAATTTAGAAAAAAAAATTAATATTAAAGAATGATAGGTCTAAGAAATATTCTAAAGAAAAAAACTAAGAAAGCCTTGACTTTTTCGGAATTTTTGGCTGAAAAAAACTGTAGTAAAATAATATTTATTAAAAATCTTAATTTAGAGGTATATACTATGAAAGCATTTTTTAGAAAAGTAGCACGTATAAAAAAACGTAAAGCTATAAAAAGAGCAATTGTCGGAGGTCTTGCAGCATGAACATTAAAATATGGTAGAATAAATCAAACTACCGATTTATTTATTAATTCTAGTCAAGAAATTCAATCAATAAATAATCAAACAACTTATACTGGAGTTGTGAGTGAAATTCAAAATTAGCACAATAAACCCCCTGAAGCTGCTAAGCATATTGATCATGGACCTGATTTTAGTGTAGATCCATTAAAATATGGGCTAACTCAAGATGATGTAAACAGTATTACTTACAATGGTCTATACAATCATCTACGTTTAGGCAAAACAGTACCGAGTGGGGAACTTGTTCCGAACAGAAAGAATTATTTCTGACTGTGAAACAGGATTATTATACAAAGATCATTGCAGCATTCCATCATTCATAGGATAGGATAGGAGGGGGGAGAATAATACTAATAGTTTAATAACATGTTAGAAGGGTAGATAGGTTCATATCATAGAAGGCAATCATTAGGAAGACTTATCTCTGACTAGTGAAACAGGAAGCGATAGCGCCTGAATTAGTAAAAGGGCAGATTGATAGTATTAAAATAAAATTTAACAATAAAATTAATAAAAAAAATCAAAATGATGGGCTGATAGTAAACCCTTTATTTGAATTAAAAAACAGTTAAAATTTAAAAGGTTTTTAAGCGATTTAGTCAGTACCAGTATAGAAATAATGATATTAAAAGCGTTTTTCGAAATCTGTCCAAATTCATGTTTAACTTCAAAAAATTCATTTGAATTTGATTTAGAAAATTTGCTAGATTTACAAAACTTTATATCTTCAGCTCTACTTAATTTTAAATTACTATTATTAAAGCAAAAAATACACACTTAAAAAAATCACTAGCTGATAAATCACAATCTACAAATTTACAATATCCAAGTTCCGCTCTTGTTAAATCTATATTGACAAATTCGCAATTTTCAAAAGTACTTTTACCAAATTGCCATTTTCTAAAACTTAAATTATTAAATTTGGAATTTTTAAAATTACAACTGATAAAATCAATTCCAGACAAAGTATCCCATTCAACCTACATCTCTAAATCAATTTCATTCGAAAAAGTCTGATTATTTATTTTTAAACCCTTTTTATTTTCACTCATTTTTTTGTTTTTTTATTTAGTATTTATGAAAAAAATTCCTTCTGGGCTTCCTGTTTTACTAGTCAGACATAAGTCTTCCTGTAAAAAAATATCTGAAAATCTTAATATAATTTAAATTAACTTGCTAAAATATTCAAGATATCATAAACTTCTTAAAGAAATGGATAAACCGAAATAGTTTTATAAAATTTAAAAAATAAATTACTTATGGCAAAAAAGAGCATGATTGAACGCGAGAAAAAGCGTATTAAATTAATGAAAAAATATTCAACAAAACGAAACATTCTTTTAAAACAATATAATATAGAAAAAAATTTTAATCGAAAGCTTGAACTTCATTCAAAAATTCAAAAACTTCCAAGAAATAGTTCAAAAACTAGAATTCGAAATAGATGTTGGAAAACTGGACGGCCACGTGGAGTATTCAGAGATTTCGGTGTATCTCGTCATGTGTTTCGAGAAATGGCTCATCGATGCTTATTACCTGGTGTAACAAAATCAAGTTGGTAAAAAAACTTAGTTTTATTAAAATAAAGTATTTTTTTCACTTTAACCTACAATTATAGATAGAATATTGAATTCGAAAATTCATAATTCTATCAAAATTTTTGAGATTAAATTCTTTAGAATCAAACCCCTATTTAATTTTACTAAGGAGTCCTTTATGATTTATGATTCACAAGTTTATACTGCATTATGTATTGCTCTATTAGCTGGAATTTTAGCAATTCGATTAGGTTCAACACTTTACGAATAAAAACTCTAAGTAGTAATAAAATACTGATTAATTAAAAAATTTCAATAGTAATAGATAGTACTAACTTATGGTAACAGAAGATTTAAAAAAATTTGAGAGCCCCGTTTTTCCGTTTACAGCAATTGTTGGACAAGAAGAGATGAAGCTTGCTCTTCAACTCAATGTAATTGACCCTAAAATTGGTGGGGTTATGATTATGGGTGATCGAGGAACAGGAAAATCAACAACAATTCGTGCAATAGCAGATTTGCTTCCCGAAATTGAAGTAGTAAAAGATGATCCGTTTAATTCTCATAAATCAAATTTAGATTTAATGGGAAATGAAGTTAAATTAGCTATTCAAAATGGGGAAACAATTGAAACAGAATTTATAAAAATTCCTATGGTTGATTTACCTCTAGGTGCTACAGAAGATCGGGTATGTGGAACTATTGATATTGAAAAAGCTTTAACAGAAGGGGTAAAAGCATTTGAGCCTGGTTTACTAGCAAAAGCAAATAGAGGAATTTTATATGTAGATGAAGTAAATTTATTAGATGATCATCTAGTAGATATTCTACTAGATTCTGCAGCTTCAGGATGGAACACAGTAGAAAGAGAAGGAATTTCAATCCGTCATCCAGCTCGTTTTGTCTTAGTTGGATCTGGGAATCCGGAGGAAGGTGAACTACGTCCTCAACTTTTAGATCGATTTGGTATGCATGCTGAAATTCGAACAGTTAAGGATCCAGTTTTACGTGTAAAAGTTGTTGAAGAAAGAACATCTTTTGACCAAAATCCTGCTAACTGGCTTGAAAATTATGCTGCTCAACAACAGGAATTACGAGATAAAATTGTGGCAGCCCAAAACATATTATCAAAAGTTGAAATTGATTATAATTTAAGGGTTAAAATTTCTGAAGTATGTAGTCAACTAGATGTCGATGGGTTACGAGGTGATATTGTAACAAATCGTGCTGCAAAAGCTCATGCGGCTTATAATGGAAGAGATAAAGTAACTCTTGAAGATATTTCAAAAATTATCACTTTATGCTTACGACATAGATTGAGAAAAGATCCATTAGAGACTATTGACTCTGGAGATAAAGTAAATAAAATTTTTAAAGAAGTATTTGAAATTGAAGATTAAAAACTCTTTTGGAAAATTTTAAAAGTTATTTCTAAAATCTACAAAAATCTTGTTAGATTTTAGAAATTTCAACCTAAAAATAATTTTTAATTATTTTTAAATATAAATCATTAAATATAGAATCGATATGTTAACATTTTTTTTTGTAATAGTAAGTATTCTTTTAATTACAGTTATTTTTTTTCAAGTTTCACAAGATAGTTTAGGATTATCTGGCTATTCCAGTTCAGCTCAGCGAAGAATAAATCTTTTCATTGCTATTGCTATTTTTATATATTTTGGAATAGCTATAAAATTTAATTTATCGAATCCGACTTTTTAAAAATTTTTTCCTAACTTTTTGAAATATAAATAGTTAGGAAAAAATTTTCAATTTACCAGAATCCTAATGACACAGCTTTATCAATGGGTAAACATGCACCAATTCCTAACCAAACAGCCACAAAAAAGCCAAGAATAAAAGTTAAACTTGCTATAGGACGTCTAAATGGATTTTGGAATTTATTAACATTCTCAATAAATGGAACAGTAATTAATCCTAATGGTACAGCAGCCATTGCTAAAACTCCTAATAACTTGTTCGGTAAAACACGTAATAAGTTAAATGTAGGGAAAAAGTACCATTCAGGTAAAATTTCTAATGGAGTATTAAATGGATCAGCGGGTTCACCTAATTGTGTTGGAGCTAATACTGATAAACCAACAACACACACAAGTGTTCCTAACATAGTAAGTGGAAAAACATATAAAAGATCATTTGGCCAAGCTGGATGAAACTCGACCACCGCATCCATAAATGGAAAAATGGAATACAATGGTCTGTTCCCGAACCGTACTTGCAACTTTCACTGCATACGGCTCTCCGGTAGATCACATCAAGAACCCAACTTTTTTCTCATATTCTTTTGCAATTCATTTAAAGATGGGCCATCATACAAACCTGCGTGTACTTTTTGGTGACAGTTTTTACACAACGGTATTTGCTTTCGATTTAGAAGTGCCATTTGTTGACGAAATCCTTCATACCGAAATCCCTGTTTTCGAACGTGCTTCACATGATGCATTTCGATAGGGTATTCATCTGAGTCGCATATGGCGCATGATAATCCCAAAGAAGATCGAGCTACTAGATTAGCATAACGGTGTGTTGGTATTCTTATTTTTATACCTTTTAACCATTTTTTTTCACTCAATTTCCAACTCGTTTTATAAGGAAACGAGACTGTTTTCTTTGTTTTTGGGATTTTAACTGTTAAAGTCTTCTTATACTTTTTAAAGATTTTAGAACATGACATACGATGTCGATGTCCTAATGTCATAGCACAAGACATATGCAGTAAGTAGTGAATATATTGAAGTCTTCCTCGGTTTGTACAACCCGAATAGTAATTGAGCAGACCAAGCCATATACTCCGATAATGACTTACAATGACATGATCTTCTAAAACTGTATAGGACGCTCTACTAATTGGGCGGACTTCTGTTTTTAACTGTTTAAAATAACCTCGATCTATATACCGTTTTGTAACTTTTGCTACTGGTACATCGAATCTTAATTGAGGTTGACCTCTTCGGATTGTTTGAACTCCCTTTCCTTTATAAGTAGAAATCGGACGATTTCTGGGTAAGAAAATGTCATATCCTAAAAAATGTGCATTCCCTTTTCGTAAGTCAGTTACCTTTGTTTTCAAAGGATGAAGTTTTTGTGCCAATGAGTTTTTCAGAAAGTTTGCGATTTGATCTTTAATCCAAACAGCCATTTCTTGATCTCCTGAAACCCCAACCATCCAATCATCTGCATATCTCACGTATTCAATTCGAATTACCTTTTCTTTTAGGCTATCTGTCTGAAGCCGCTTGTTTCTTAAAGTTTTTAAACTTTTTGCAAGTACTTGGCGTTGTTTTGATTGGGGCAAAAAATTTTCCATCTCACGATGGAGTCTTCCAATTTTATGCTCTAAAGATTTATATTCAGGATTTCTCAATTTATTTTTCTTAAATTTTGGTTTTTCCAGTTTTATCTTTATTTCTGAGATGAAGTTATCTAATTCATGGTAATAAATATTTGCTAAAATTGGCGAAACAATACTACCTTGAGGGACTCCTGTTTCAGACCATAAAGTACGCTCTTCATCTAGCACTCCACATCTTAATAATTTCCAAACAAGTCGAATGAACCTAGGATCATTGATTCGTTTTTTTAAGATTTCGACCAATTTATGGTGGTCAATCGTGGGATAGGCTTGCTCTATATCACCTTCAATAACATAATCCACCCATCGGAACTTTTGTTCAACATGTGCTAATGCGTCGTGACACCCTAAGCCTGCTCTAAAACCAAAACTTTCTGTAGAAAAGACAGGCTCATAAATTGCCTCTAAAATTATCCTGATAACTTCTTGTACAATTTTATCATTTGCCGTTGGAAGTCCTAAAGGTCTTCTTTTGCCATTTCCTGCAGGAATATAAATTAATTTTACTGGCTTGAATTTATAAGTTTCATTACATACTTTATTTTGAAGTCTTTTCAATCTTTTTAACGACATTCCATCCATTGTTTCTGGTGTACTTCCAGGAGTTAGCGCACCTTGATTTTCTTTAAGATTTTCATAAGCAGTTATCCATAACTCGTCCTTATTGAGGATTCGGAAAATATCTATGTGCTTCCACTTTGAATTTCTTTTACTCAACTTGCTGATTGTTATCAATCTTTTCATTTTTATGTTCCTTATTTCCAGGTTAAAATAATTGTTGATAACGGATCTACCTAATTCCTTATCTGGAATTTCTTTTCACATAGGGTTTCCACCCCTTAGTGAACAATACAGTTTTTAAGATGTGCGAGCTTGACATGTAGGGACGGTCGTTTGAAGTTTTGTGTCTAAAGACCTTTGCAAAGGAATAGGACCTTTAGTCGGGCGGCGAACCTGTCAAACTAAATTCCTCAAATATCCGATTTCTTGATATGATATTCGGCTACTAGGGGCCAGCATACTCCTAACCTTCAAGCAGTCTAGCTTTATCCCGATGCCATTTAGCCTCAGGGAGACCTCTTGGTGAGTTCAAGTTACCACCTCATCCCCTTTTAACAACATGCTATTGTCCCCTCCTGATTTCCCATTCAGGTAAGTTGTTGGCTTTAGAATCATTGATCCTAGATTCTTAGTGGCGCTATTCACTAAAACGCATCACATTTATTTCATCTTAACTTTCTGTTCACACTTCGCCGTAGTAATTATGCCCCATTCCTTTCGCTAATTTAGCTCTCAGTTTTGGGTCAGTTAAATCAGGTTTTTTAATTACTGACATAATAATTTTGATAATTAATAATTAATATATATATATAAACACAAATTAGACAAAAAGTTTTATCTAAATTATAATGGACCCGAGATACCTTGTTTACGGATCATTAAAAAGTGAGTTAGCATTAAAACAGCTGCAGCTAATGGTAAAACAAATGTATGAGCGCTATAGAATCTTGTTAAAGTACTTTGACCTACACTTTCTCCACCTCTTAAAATTAGTACTAAAGGTGGTCCAACAATTGGAACTGCTGCAGGTACTCCTGTTACAATTTTACAAGCCCAAAATCCTACTTGATCCCAAGGTAATGAATACCCTGTAACACCAAATGAAACTGTAACCACTGCTAAAGTTACACCTGTAACCCATGTTAATTCTCTAGGTTTTTTAAATCCACCCGTTAAGTAAACTCTAAATATATGTAATACCATCATTAGTACCATCATACTCGCTGACCAACGATGAATTGAACGAATTAACCATCCAAAATTTACACTTGTCATAATGTATTCAACAGACGCGAAGGCATCTACAACGCTCGGTCTATAATAGAATGTCATTGCAAAACCAGTTGCAACTTGAATTAAAAAACAAGTAAAAACTAAACCACCAAAACAATAAAAAATATTCACATGTGGGGGGACATATTTACTAGAAATATCATCAGCAATTGCTTGAACTTCTAACCGTTCTTCAAACCAATCATAAACTTTATTCATAACTATAATAAATATTTTAGAATATTTAAACACATATAAGCATATTTTAAATTTTAGAACTAAAGGCGAGAGTGGGATTCGAACCCACGGAACCCGCAAAGATTCATCTGATTTCAAATCAGACGCAATCGACCAACTCTGCCATCTCGCCATAAAGATT
>JAAUYD010281007.1_pt1 | contig 12163 bp, 6 predicted proteins | sample 7278101 | NCBI WGS metagenome assembly JAAUYD01 (sample SAMN14350128, study PRJNA611818) | marine sediment metagenome | isolation source: surface marine sediment (0.6m) | place: French Polynesia: Moorea | collected 2018-08 | reverse complement strand
ATCATATTTTATGGGACAGTCTACTACTCTTCTCAATATACAAGGTTGGGTGGAACGTATAGCCCTTCGGGCATTCAAGAAACGCGTAGCGTGTCCGCAAGGACATAGTGAAACCCAACAAAGGATTGATAATGTTGGGTTTCGTCTCTCAACCCAACCTACGCCAGCTAATGCAATATTTTAACTTTCCTGGATTTCCCTTGCCCTGCATGGGTTTGAGACTTCTTGTTCCCTCAAAATGTTTAAGTACCGTTAGGCATTTTTAAATGACATAACATAAATATATACATATCTGTCAATTATATTAAATATCTTTAGAAGAAAATAATACTTACTTTACTTGTTTTTTATTGAACAGAGGATTTAATGGTAACAAGCTTTGAATTTATTGTATAGACCTTTGGGCATACCATAATCATTTCTATGCCTCCCTTTAGACAGTTAGGGAACAATACATTTCAAGAGTTTATTAGTTGTGCATTACTACCAAATTAATTGAAAACATACAAACTGGCAAAAAAAAGATCGAGTTATGGCAACTATTAACTACAATTATTCCCTGGATATGTCTATCGAGGATATGATAACCTTCGAGCTGGCAGCACTAATTTGGGGTTCTTACATTGAAGATGACATTCAAATCAACATCAATGTGGGAATGACTAATACTCTGGAAGAAAATGTCATTGGTGGTGCAGTTCCAGTCACCCACGAGCAGAATTATGGCATCTATCAAGAATATTTCCAAAACGATATTACTTCCGAAAACGATCAGCAAGCGTATTACTACCTACAAGATGGCAACACCGTAGACTTTCTCCATAACGGTGAGGTAGTTGATGGTAATAGTCAAATTATGCTCACTTCCGCCCAAATGAAAGCCCTAGGCATGGATGAAGCCCTAGACTTAGATTTGGATGAAATTCAAGACCTGTTGAATCTGCAAAACTTGATCAATGAATTAGTCCAACAATTGGATGATGACGGGCATCCAGCATATAACACAGCCAATAATCTCAAAATATCTTTAGACACAGCCCTAAATGATAAATTATGGACACAAATCCTCAATAACGATGGATATGCACAATTAGATCAATATATAGAAGGAACCCTCACTCTAGATGCCAGTGTCATCACATATCAGGATGAAACCACAGCCCAGACCCTTGCCCAGGATTTAGATAGTGCTTTACAATCATCCAGAGACTTAGCAGCTCAATTAACCCTAGAATTAGACAGTTACGAAACCCAATATATAAACCAACAGTTAAACCAGGATCAAGAACAACTAACCGCAGTCTTCGTACAAGATAAAGGAACTTGGACAAGAGACTTGGTAGACCCAAATGCCACCGATGGTTCTATCCTGTTGAATGATAGTTTTACTTGGGATTATGACCACTCAAGGGAGAATGAACCTGAAGAACAAACCATAGACTTATTGAGTGTGGCATTGCACGAAACTGGCCACATCATGGGATTCGTCAGTGGTATAGACTATAGCTTAGAAAGTGAGACTCTCTACTCAGGGGAAGAAGAACTGAGTAACTTCACCCCCTTAGATTTGTATCGTTTCTCAGCAGATAGTAATACTGCCGATTTATCTGGGAACCTATTCTCCATTGATAGTGGAAATACTGTCCTTGCCGAATTTGAACAAGGCTTAGATTCAACAAATCCAGATGCACATCAAGCTAGTCACTGGCAAGATCGCTATGATTCTTCGGGAATTATGGACCCTACCCTTGCCTATGGAGAGAGGGCAGAAATATCCGAGTTGGATGTTCAAACTATGGATGTGCTGGGTTACGATACGAATCCAGATGCTGTATGGGCAGAAGATGGTAGTTGGACAGTAGATTTAGACTCTTTGCTAGAGGATGCCAAGCAGGAAGTGGCGGATGACCTGGGGGTTACTGTTGCCTGGGTTGAGGAGAATGTCTCAGCTGATTATTTCGATGCCATATTGGCCAGTGGTGGAAACACCACAGATAACACCACAGATGGCACTACAGATGGCACCACAGATGGCACTACAGATGGCACTACAGATGGCACTACAGATGGCACTACAGATGGCACTACAGATGGCACCACAGATGGCACTACAGATGGCACCACAGATGGCACCACAGATGGCACTACAGATGGCACTACAGAAACTATAGATGCCTTTAAAGGATGGTGGCTGGACAATAATAATACCAACAACACCAACGGCAATGGTAACGGTAATGGCAATGGTAACGGCAATGGCAATGGTAACGGCAATGGCAATGGTAACGGTAACGATAACGCCAATGCCAATGGCAACGGCAATGACAACCTGGGAAATAATAACGAATTGATTAAGATGTGGCAGTCTGCCTACAATGCTTGGTGGAGTACCGATGCCAACGAAGGGACTGTGGAAATTTGGTATGAGGAGTTATATAAATGGTGGTTTGCCGATACCATTGATGAGAGTACTAACGTTGGTGATTCCTTCCACACCTGGTTTGGCGGTGGTGACGGTGGCGATTCCTTTTGGTCTTGGTTTGGCGGTGGTGATGGTGGCGATTCCTTTTGGTCTTGGTTTGGCGGCGGTGATGGTGGCGACTCCTTTTGGCAGCAGGCGCTCTATAGTTCTACCAGCTCTGGTGTAGTCGTAGATCCACTACCAGGAGAACAAGACCCCAATAACCCTAACACCACTATCAATACTACAGTTGGTACTGGAACAGATGATATCTTCGGCGGTTTTATTGGTAATGATGATATCAGTGGTGGGGATGGGGATGACTTAATTGATGGTGGGGATGGTGATGATACCCTCAGAGGTGATGAGGGTAATGACACCATCTTTGGCTTCAACGGCAATGACCAAATCTATGGTGGCATAGGAGATGACTTGCTTTCCGGGGAAAATGGCAATGATGCCATTTACGGTGAAGCTGGTGCTGATGTAGTCTTCGCCGGTGCTGGGGATGACTTTATCTCTGGAGGAAGAGGTAAAGATTTCCTTGTGGCTGAGAGTGGTGATGATGCTGTTTTCGGTGGTGATGATGATGATCTCATAGAAGGTGAAGCCGGAAGTGACCTGCTGGTAGGTGAAGGTGGCAGGGATATGATTGAAGGTGGTAGTGGTAATGACCTGATTTTTGGGGATAACTACGAAGAGAATAGTTACCTTGATATCGACCTCAACAACCTGAGAAGTCAGTTCGGCATTAACTCCAGTGGTAATACTAGTAATAGTAGTAGCGATAGCGATAATACAAGCAGTGACAGTGATGATACTGATGATACTGATGATGGCAATCAGAACAACGTTGTCCTAGATCCAACAATGCGTATTGAAGCTGAGGATATGACCTTAGTTGGCAATTACTACGTTGAAAATCAAAGTTTTGCTTCTGGTGGAAGTTTGGTTCGCACGGACTCCAGTGGTTCTATTTCCACCACCTTTACGGGAACTTCTGGATATTATGATATTGTCATTGGCTACTACGATGAAAATGACGGTAATAGCCAAGTTACTGCTATTTTGGGTGATACACAATTAGATAACTGGTTATTCGACCAAAATATTAGCAGTGATTTACCCAGTGGAGATAATTTTGTCACCCGAACCATTAGTGGTATTGAGGTTAATGCAGGGGATGTACTTGAACTCCAGGGGATTCGAGAAACTAACGAACATGCTCGCATTGATTATGTAGAATTTGTATCTGTTGCTCCTCCATCTAACGATTCTGATGATACAGATTCTGACACTAATAATTCCAATACTAATGATTCTAACTCCACTCTCAACCCGCTGCGGATTGAAGCTGAGGACATGAATTTGTCCCAAGGCTATTATATTGATGATACGGTCTTTAGTGGTACTATTCGCACGGATTCCTATGATAGCCCTAGCATTGCAACTACCTCCTTCACTGGTAGTTCTGGTTTCTACAATGTGGTAGTGCGTTATGTAGATGAAAATGATGGTAGTTCTACTGTGAGCATCAATATTGGTGGGGTAACAGTGGATTTGGTTCTTGACCAGAATAATGGTAATTCCGAATTTTATACCTACACAGTTGCAGAGGGGCTGTATATTGACACCAATGATACAATTACAATCCAAGGAACTGCGGAGAATAACGAACACGCTCGCATTGACTACATTGAATTTACCCCCGTTGAATCCAGTGATATACAACTGACAGATAATAGCGATATCCTCAGGGGTGGTAGTGGTAATGATGTAATTTTTGGTGATGTTGGGAATGATATCATTTACGGTGAAGATGAGTTTAATGATGGTAGCGTTAACCCTGTGATTCCCGAGGGTTATACATACTACACTTATGGTCAAAGTACTTACATACTGAGTTCAGCAGCAACGTGGGAAGAAGCACAAGCAGAAGCTCAGAATTTAGGTGGTAATTTAGTTACCATCAATGATGCTGCTGAAGAAGACTGGTTAAAAAGTACTTTTGGCACCAGTGAAGAGTTGTGGACTGGTTTCACTGATAAAGATGCCGAAGGTAATTTTCAATGGGTTAGTGGTGAAGCTGTTACTTATACCAATTGGGTACCTGGTGAGCCGAATAATAGTGGTAATGGTGATAACGCTGACTATGTGCGGATGAATTTTAACAACAGCGATTCTGGTTGGGGGGATCTTTCGGGAAATTCTCAACTACGAGGCATCATTGAAATTGACTGGTCCGTTGCTGGTGGTAGCGATATCCTGGTAGGGGGAGCTGATAGCGATACCATTTACGGAAATTCAGGCAATGATGTTATCTACGGCAATGATATAAATCAAGGTTCAACTACAGGAACAACCCAGGGTTTAGTAGCTCATTGGACATTCGATGAAACCAGTGGTACCCAAGCCACAGATGCTACAGGCTCTCACAATGGCAGCCTGACTAATTTCTCAAACGATGATGACGATGATGATGATGACGATGACGATAACGGTGACAATAACTCTCAATGGGTTAATGGTCAAGTTGGTAACGCTTTAACCTTGGATGGCTCCAATGATAGGGTTGTGGTATCTGACGCTCCAGAACTGGATATTACTGACCAGATTACCTTGGCTGCTTGGGTAAATGTTGACAACTTTACTGACTGGCAAGGTGTGATCGTCAAGGGAACTAGTAGTCTCCCCTATGCAATGACTCTACATGGTGATGGTAGTATTGGTTTCACCGCCAATTATAATACCTCTGGTGGTGTAGGAAGCGGAGAGTGGTTCTCTGACACCAAGCTAACAACTAACCAGTGGTATCATATTGCAGTTACCTATGATGGTGATGCAATTCGGTTCTACATTGATGGACAACTAGATTCTAATGTTGTCTACACAGATATTACTTTTGCTACAAATTCCGAGTCTTTGGTTCTGGGTGCGGATTTAACTGGTAGTCATTTGGATGGTGAAATAGATGATGCCCGCGTATATAACCAAGCTTTAAATGATGGGGATATCACAGATTTAGCCCAGCCCCAAGATAGTACAGGTAATAGCAATACTATTCCAGATGGGGCAATTACTTATAATGGTAGTGCTTATCTACTCACAGATGGGACTATGAGTTGGCAAGATGCCCAAGCATATGCTGAAAGTTTGGGTGGCAATTTGGTTACTATTAACGATGCTGACGAGAACCAATGGCTGAAAGATACTTTTGGCGCAACAGAGGCTTTATGGATTGGTTTTTCTGATGCGGAAACAGAAGGAACCTGGAAATGGGCTAGCGGTGAAGGTGGAGACTGGGTACAAGGAGAAGCAAATACAGAGATTTATACTGACTGGGCACCTAATCAACCAGACGATTATCAAGGAAATCAAGACTACGCTATACTAAACCATATCTGGGATGACAGTACAGATCAGTGGGATGACGTAGACTCTGATGCTTCGTTCCGGGGAATTATCGAGATTGAATTGTCTGATAGTGACAAACTAACTGGTGGTAGTGGTCATGACATAATCGATGGGGGTATCGATGACGATGTTCTCAATGGTACTGATAGTAATGCTGCTGGTTATTTTGAACGGGATACCCTTACTGGTGGAAGTGGTGCAGACACGTTTATACTTGGTGATGCAACACAGGCATATTACGCAACCCAAGGTAGTCAAGATTATGCTGTAATCAGTGACTTTACAGCTAGTGAAGATATAGTGCAACTTCATGGTGTTATCAGCGACTACGAGACACAAGGACAAGGTAGTGATGTATTACTTTCCCGCAATGGGGATTTGGTGGGGATTTTTGAAGGTGTGGATAGTTTGAATCTCACCAGCGATGCATTCCAATTTGTTTGACACTCTCCTGCCTCAAGGCGAGGAGATTCTTGGTTCAAGAAGAGGCTCTTGAGCAGGGTGAGGGGGAGCAGGGGGGATGTTCAGACGGGGATTGTACCCCGACGGCAACGAGAACCACTTAAACAAGTGGGGGATTGTGACCCTTGCTCCACTTCGTTTCGCTCAAGGGGGGAAGGGAATATTCCCCCTGCAAAGAGCTCCCTTCCCCCCTGCTTCTTGTTCAATTCAGCAACGCCTAAAAATAAGTAGCTCACCCCGTACCAAAACGATAACCTTTACCATAAACACTGTGAATTAATTGTGTTTCTCCACCCACCTCAATCTTCCGACGCAACAAACGCACTAAAGCTGCAATCACATTACTGCTGGGTTGCTCTCCATGTTGCCAAAGATGATGCATAATTGCATTATGAGTCAGCAACTGACCAGAATTTTCCATGAAGTATTGCAGTAACTGACTTTCCTTTTCCGATAATTCAATAATTCTGTCCTGGCGATAAGCCACTTGATTTTCCCGATCTAGTTGTAAATCCCCTACTACTAGGCGAGTGCTTGGGGGATGGGGTGGAAAATTAGAACGGCGCAATAATGCCCGCACCCTTGCTAATAATTCTCGTAATTCAAAAGGTTTGACTAAATAATCATCTGCACCAGCATCTAATCCTTGGATGCGATCGTCAAGGGTATCTTTAGCAGTCAAAAATAATACAGGTGTGGAAATTCCCCGACAACGTAACTCATGACAAATTTCCAATCCTGTCTTCCCAGGCAACATCCAATCTAAAATTAGCAGATCGTAATTACCTGTTTTTGCCAATTTGCTACCACTAGTTCCATCATAGGCAGCATCAACGCTATACCCCTCACGGGAGAGAATTCTATTTAAAGGATCTGTAAGTTCAGCTTCATCATCAACTACTAAAATTTTCATGGCGCTTGTTTGCGACTTGTACCTTTGGAGCCAGAAAGCGGAGGAGTTTAGAGGATGTTTTAAAAGTCAAAATATTTACACAATAACCTCTCTCCAAACCCCCCATTCCCTTGTAGGGGAGGCTGGGGGATTAGGTTTCCCAGATTTTAGTGTTAAATATAATACTTTTGCTCTGATCCTCTTAAGTTAATTTCATTTATTGCTTATTACTTATTACTTATTACTTTTCTCCTAGGGTACTGCTTTCAGCTATTATGATTTTACTGTGCCCTGACTACCAATTATGCTTACTGTTGCATTACCCAAAGGTGAACTTCTCAAACATAGTATCCGTCTGTTCAAAACTTTAGGTTTAGATTTTAGTGCTTTTTTGGATTCGGGAAACCGTCAATTACAAATAACCGATACCAGTGGAACCGCTAAAGCTCTACTGGTAAGGGCACAAGATGTACCCGTGTATGTAGAATATGGCCAGGCACAATTAGGGATAGTGGGTTTTGATGTGTTGAAGGAGAAAAAGCCGCAAGTTGCCCACTTAGTTGATTTAGGCTTTGGTTATTGTCGGATGTCAGTAGCAGTTAAGCAATCGAGTCCCTATAAATCGCCCTTGGATTTACCAGCCCATGGTAGGGTAGCTTCCAAGTATGTTAATTGTGCCCGTGAATACTTTCACACCATAGATTTACCTGTGGAAATCGTGCCCTTGTATGGTTCCGTGGAATTAGGACCAATTACAGGCATGTCAGAGGCGATTGTGGATTTAGTCTCCACTGGGCGGACTTTAAAGGAAAATGGACTAGTAGAAATTGCGACTTTATACGAAAGTACAGCATATTTAATTGCCCATCCCCTCAGTTATCGTTTAAATCAGGATAATTTAGGCGATTTGGTTGGCAAAATTAGAGAAGCAATTATGGCTCCAGTTTAAAAGACAAATAAAAAATCGGCATTGCTGATTACAAGGGGTGCTAACAGCCCCCTAACCCCCAATTCTGGGGGGAAAGATAATTTATTGGGAGGGAGTTTGGGAGGTGTGGGGAGTGTAGGAGGGAAGACTGTCAACCGTCAACTATCAACCGTCAACCAAAAAACTTTTCCACACAACGCACAAATATTTCTACTCCCATTGGCAAAACCGTTTCATCAAAATCAAATCGGGGGTGATGGTGGGGATAGGCGAGGTTTTTCTCTGGGTTGGCGGAACCTAAAAAGAAATAGCAGCCAGGAACTTGTTCTAAAAAGAATGACATATCCTCCCCACCCATAGTTTGACATTCTGGTACTACACCCACAGGAGTTTCCACCACTGTTTGTGCTACGGAACTTACCAATTCGGCCATCCTGGGATCGTTAATTACTGGTGGATATAAACTCTGATATTCAAGGTGATAATTAGCACCATGACTTTGACAAATTCCGGCAATAATTTGTTCCATGCGCTGGTGGAAAAAGCCTGCAAATTCGGGATTAAAATACCTGACAGTACCACCCATCTTAGCCGTATCAGCAATCACATTCTTGGCTGTGCCTGCATGGAGTTCTCCCACTGTTACCACCGCCGAATCTATGGGATTGACATTACGAGCAACAATGGTTTGCAGGGCGTTGACAATTTGAGCTGCCACCACCACAGAATCAATGGTTTGGTGAGGAATGGCACCATGTCCCCCTTTGCCAAAAATTTGACAGCTAAATAATTCTATTGCTGCCATTAAAGCTCCAGGACGGACACCAATGGTTCCTAAGGGGAGGTTGTTCCATATATGTAAACCAATAATTGCGTCCACATCGGGGTTTTTGAGTACCCCTGCCTCAATCATGGGTTTAGCACCCCCTGGACCTTCCTCCGCAGGCTGAAAGATAATTTTTACAGTACCATTCAGTGATTCCCGATGGTGGTGCAAATAGTAAGCTGTGGCTAAAGCTATGGCGGTATGTCCGTCATGTCCGCAAGCATGCATTATCCCATCATGCTGGGAACGGTAAGGTACTTCATTCAGCTCTTGAATGGGTAATGCATCCATATCCGCCCGAATTGCCAATACTTGGGATTGGGAGGAGTCGTCTTTCCCGGTAATAATGGCAACAATTCCAGTTTTGGCAATTTCAGTATGATGTTCAATGCCCCATTCCTGCAATTTCTGGGAAATAAAATCAGCTGTTAACTTTTCTTGGAAACCTAATTCTGGCTTTTGGTGGAATTGTCGTCGCCATTCTACTAGGTGGGTTTGTAATGCTCGGATATCCTGCCTGACATGGGATAAATTAACAGAAGGGTTAGGTACAGTAGAAACCATGACTGAAATTGCCTAAATTAATTGTAATTCTACCTTGAATTAAAAAAAGTCTCTCACTTGAAAGTTGACGGTTGACAGTTGATAGTTGGCAGTTGAACAATACTGTTCTAATCAATGTTTCCATTGCTATAAAATAAAATACAAAACCTCACCCTGTCCTGTCGGACATCCCTCTCCTTATTAAGGAGAGGGAAAGATTTTTGCATTGCAAAAAGCGAGGGTGAGGTTCGATTGTAGAGAGAGCATATTATTTAATCTGCTTCCCTTATTCCATTTTTTCTCTATTTTAGTCAGAAATTAGGCTGGGAGAAGTCAAAACAAACACATCCCTTGTACCTCTATCAGCAGTTATGGGTTTAATAGGAGTAGTAAAGTGGAAAAATTCGCGATCATTAACCAGCAACAATTCCCCCGGCTGTAATATTTTATTAAAAACAGGCTTTTCTTTTTTGGCAGTATATAAATGGGTTTGTGCCCCTTGAATATTGTTTCTATCAACAGAAAAAATGCCGATAAAATCTGTACCGTCTTGATGGATTCCTTCTGGTGCCGGATTCCCAAAGTTCTTCGGTGAACAGCTTGTGCGGATTTGATGTACACCTATTTCTGCTTCTGGATGTAAGTTACAAAAATCTGCAAAAGCCATGATTAACTGTTCAAATATATCAAGTTGAACCAGCCCATCTTCCAACTCAGAAAACTCTCTTTTGATATTACCCACTAAAGGGTTATATTGCCGACTTTGATATAAATATCCATGGGGTAATTTGATTAGTTTCTCCCCAGCAAATGTGAATCTTGATAATCTCCGGGAACGATATTTACCTTTAATATAAGGGTCAATCGGTAAATTTTCAAAAAACGGTTCAAAGCCTGCTGGCACTATGGAATTTACCTTTCTTAATTTAAATTGAAAAGTATATTCTCGTTCTACTTCTGCCAATGTTTTTTTCATAGGATTTGCCTCCACCCTACCAGCTTTTCTTTGTGGCAGGTTGATATATATATAGTATGTTATCCCTAATGCAGATGTCGTTAATTAGAATACAAAATTCTACGGTTGATAATAGAGGATAACACTCAAATACTCCTCATAGTAATTAAATACATTAATACTTACATTAATTCCGCAAAAGATGAAGATGATGTAAATTTACTTAGTATTTAATACTTGTAAAGGTTTGTAAATAAAAATCTGATTACTGAGTCAGTATTTATACTATTTATTCCTCAATTGGTATGATGGAATGCTTGAATTTGGGAAGACTAAATTTGAGTCCTCTAATGATGACTATAGATAAATTAATTGATATTTGGTAATCGGAGTTTTATATGATTACTCACTCTTCGGAGCGCGTGAATCTTTTAAATGTTTATTTAGATAACTTGTCTAAAAGAGAGCTTTTAAGCAGGCTGGGTGATGGAGGAATGGTTGTCACACCCAATGTGGATCATTTAATGAAACTACAAAAAGATCCAGAGTTTCACCAAATTTACCGCAAATCAGATTATGTCGTCTGTGATAGCCAGGTTTTGTTTTATGCTTCCCGAGTACTAGGTAAACCAATTCAAGAAAAGATTTCTGGTTCGGATTTATTTCCAGCTTTTTACCAATACTATAAAGATGATTTGGATGTCAGCATTTTTCTCTTAGGAGGAGTTCCCGGCTCTGCACAAACTGCAAAGCGGAGAATTAACCAAAAAGTTGGACGAGAGATGGTTGTAGATGTGTATTGTCCACCCTTTGGATTTGAGCATGATGAAGCAGAAAATGAGAAAATCGTCACTTTGATTAATCGTTCTCAAGCCACTGTCTTAGCTGTGGGTTTGGGAGCGCCAAAACAGGAAAAATGGATTTACAAACACAAAGAAAAATTACCTCAAGTTAAAACTTTTCTGCCTATTGGGGCGACAATTAATTTTGAGGCTGGGTTTGTACCTAGATCCCCTCGTTGGGTGAGTGAGGTGGGATTAGAATGGATGTATCGTTTAATGTCAGAACCCCACCGACTTTGGAAGCGTTATTTAATAGAAGATTTACCATTTGGTTGGTTGATGATTCAACAGTTACTCAATCTTTATCAGTACAATTTACCACTTGGACAATTACTCCAAGAAGCAGATTTACTTTCATTTGAGCAAGTAGAAAGTATACTGGCAATTCAAGCACAAAATCGACATCGCAAATTTGGTGAATTAGTAGTAGATAGGGGTTGGTTAGAACCAACTACTTTAGATTTCTTTGCCGAACAGTTTCCACAATTAAATAAGAAGCGAGCACAACAACCTTTGGGAGAATATCTTAAGGCCGCTGCATTATTAAATGAAAGGCAAATTCATGATATATTGCTAGAACAAAACCGATATGGTCGGCGTTTTGGCGAAATTGCTGTTAATAAAGGATGGGTTCCTCAAGGTACGGTTAGTTTATTACTTGGTAATATTAAACCAGTTTATTAAATAGGCAATTACCTAACAATAAGAGGTAAGGAAGGTAGATTAAATAATAAATATGCAAATCTATCATCTAGTTGCACAAAAATCTTTCCCTCTCCTTTATAAGGAGAGGGATGTCCGATAGGACAGGGTGAGGTTTTCCAAGGATTGTTGGTAATT
>JAAUYD010209977.1_pt1 | contig 12163 bp, 12 predicted proteins | sample 7278101 | NCBI WGS metagenome assembly JAAUYD01 (sample SAMN14350128, study PRJNA611818) | marine sediment metagenome | isolation source: surface marine sediment (0.6m) | place: French Polynesia: Moorea | collected 2018-08 | reverse complement strand
CAAAGGAAAGAAAAACTGAGCTTGATAAATTACTTCTGTTTCTGGGGGCCAACCCCATCGACAAAGTCGATAAGGCATTCCGGGCGAAATACAACGCAGGTATTTTGGAATTTTTGGAACTGTAGGATTTAGGTGGGAAGTTATAGATATATTTAGATGACAAATAAAGGGGGGAGGCCGTGGAACTATTAGATAAAATATTACAAAAATATGGCGTCTGGGTCCTTTTCCTGTTTTCAATTATCTTAATCGTATACAATAGCCAAATTCAAATCCATTTGAGCTTTAAGAGTGTAAAAATTCATTTTGAATATCCTATTCCTAAATAAGAATTTATTTTTTAATCAAGTGAATATAGAAAGATAGGTGTTTCGAAATATTGAAATTGATTCCTATAAAGAAATTTTTAGCTTTTTATCAGAATAAGTTAGGCAAGATTATATGAGGTAACCTATGGCCTTTCCAGCCAATAAAACCAAACTGGTTTGCACCATCGGACCAGCTTCGGATTCACCTGAAATTTTACGGCGGATGCTGGTATCGGGTATGAACGTCGCAAGGTTGAACTTTTCTCATGGAGACTTCCCCAGTCATCAGGAAACGATCAGAAAAATCCGAGCGGCATCCCATGAGACCGGCCGTCAAGTGGCGATTATGGCCGATCTTCCCGGTCCCAAAATGCGAATCGGTCAAATTGCCGAAGAACCGATTGATTTAAAGCCCGGTGATTCATTTTGCTTGACCACCGACGATATCATCGGTAATTCCAAACGCGTTTCGGTCAGCTTTGCATCCCTGCCGAAAGCAGTCAAATCCGGTGACAAACTGTATATAAATGATGGGTACGTTGAAGTCGAAGTGGATCGAATCAAGGAAAATGATGTTCACTGCATAGTGATTGTCGGTGGGCGGCTGCGTTCGCGCAAGGGTCTCAATCTGCCGGGAATTGACCTGGGCATCAGTGCATTTACGGATCACGATCATCAATGCCTTAAATTTGCCATGGAAAACGGCGTGGACGCCGTCAGTCAGTCTTTTGTAGAAACCGCTGCCGACGTAGAAATGGTACGGAATGCCGCAGCCCGTTTGGGACACAGCCCCTTTATAATCGCCAAAATTGAACGTGCCGGAGCACGCAATCATCTGGATGACATTCTTCGCGCCGCAGACGGCATCATGATCGCCCGGGGAGATCTGGGCGTCGAGATACCCATCGAACAAATTGCCGTGGTGCAAAAGAAAATTATGCGCCAGGCCAACATGCTGGGCAAACCGGTGATAACCGCCACCCAAATGCTGGAGTCCATGTTAGCCAACCGTCGTCCGACCCGGGCGGAGGCCACCGATGTCGCCAATGCGATCCTGGACGGAACGGACTGTGTGATGCTGTCTGGGGAATCCGCCATGGGGGAATACCCGGTGGAATCCGTTGCCATGCTTACAAAAATCGCCGCCGCCGTAGAGCCGCATCGAACGGTCTACACCATAAGGCAAGTCTTGCAAAAAAGTCGCAGGGATGACAGGATCAAGATTTCGGACCTGATAGCTTCATGTGTCGAGAACACCTTGGACCGAATAACACCGGCCGTTGTGATCGTCCCCACCCATAGCGGAGCTACCGCACGAAGCATCACCCGTTTCAAACTTCCCGTATGGATAACTGCCGTCAGCTCCCAGAAAAAAACCATCCAGGATCTCATGTTTTCTTACGGGGTAATGCCGGTACACGAGCCGCACCACCCAGAAGATTGGAGGTCATGGACCAAAAATTGGCTTCAATTCAATGAGATCGAGGAGGATCTCGTCATTTTGACCGAGGGGCCCTCAACCAACCACCCGGAACGTAACAACCGCATGGAGATTATCGATCTAAGGCCGGAGCAGCAATAGCACAATCACTCCAATAAAAATCCAAGCCCTATACAAAAAAATCCGGCATGAGTTCAGCGTTCGGCTCAACAGCATAACCGCTGAAATCCGTTACGCCTTGATCTTTCAGGACGGCATCATCGATAAAGAAATTGCCGGTGCACTCGCGACTTGGTTGGGTTAAAATCGCGCAGGCGGCGTCTCCCATAATCTCAGGCTTGCGCGAGGCTCGAATCATATCTTCGCCGCCGAGCAAGTTTCGAACAGCCGCGGTTGCAATAGTTGTTCGCGGCCACAGGGCGTTGACCGCGATTCCTTTGGGCTTAAGTTCCTCAGCCATCCCGAGAACACACATGCTCATACCGAACTTAGCCATGGTGTAAGCGACATGGGGTGCAAACCACTTTGCTTCCATGTTAAGGGGCGGTGAAAGATTTAAAATGTGGGGATTATCCGCCTTTTCCAGGTGTGGAATACATTTTTGTGAACATAGAAAGGTGCCGCGGGTGTTAACCTGGTGCATCAGGTCGTATCGTTTCATCGGCGTCGAAACCGTATCAGTCAGGTGAATGGCGCTGGCGTTGTTAACCAGGATATCAATTCTTCCGAATTTAGCAATCGTCATGTCCACCGCGGCCTCCACCTGGTCTTCGAAACGGATATCCACAATACATGGTAGCGCCTTGCCGCCGGCTTTCTCGATCTCCTCGGCGGCGGAATAAATCGTACCTGGTAGCTTTGGATGCGGTTCGGTAGTCTTGGCAGCAATTGCAATCCTGGCTCCGCCTTTGGCGGCCCGCAACGCAATTGCTTTACCGATGCCACGGCTGGCACCGGTAATAAAAAGGGTCTTGTCTTTTAAATCGGTCATAGCTCATACCTCAATTGCTTAATTTTTGTGATTGAAACATGTTGATTCCTCTATAATTGAATCTCTTCCAATATTTTGTCAATGTATGAGGAAAACCAACAAGTTTGGAAACAAGAGCTTGAACGGACCGTAATTTCCACTATGAGTATTTGCTGGACAACTACCTTGTTGATTCTTGACATAACCGAGTTGGGCTATAACTGCGTAGCAGCGAGCTGAATTGGTTGAGCAGATAGAGGGACGCGGTGATTCCGCAAAGCCAGGAGAATATTTTCAAGAACCTCCGAGCGAATTATAGTTCGGTTACGAACATTTTCGATTCGATAACGTCCTTCCATCAGCACGCCGGCCATCAGGTGACCTTGAGTGTCATCCCAGAGTGAGCGAACCACAATCTGTGCTGTACCGGCCATCACGTTAGGTACGGAATATATGGCTTCCAGCGCGACCTTGCGGGCTAAATCAATGTCAGCGTCATAACCTACCTGAAAACGGACTCGTACGCGAAGCGGATTCTCTTCAAAAGAAAAGTTTTTTATTATCGAATTTGAAAGCAGCGAATTAGGGTAGTTGACGAAGACGCCATCCGTGTTTCGAATTCTGGTGCGTCGCAGACCAATATCAACCACATCACCCCAGGCTCCCCAATGGCGACCGATACTTTCAATTCTGACGCGATCTCCTATTCGGATCGGCCGGTCGGCAATCAGGAAAATTCCTGAAAGGATATCGGCAATGGTTTCTTTGGCGGCAAAGCCCAGCGCCACACCAAAAATACCGGCTCCGGCTAATAGCGGTGAAATTTCGATTTTGTAAATTCGAAGCACAAAAACGATGGTAATAAACAACGCTATCACCCATAGAAATTGCTTTATGAAATGAATGAGGCGATCGTCTAAATCATTATTGGTTTTGGCTGCAATTCTTTCTAACCGGCGTATGAAGAAAAAGCGGCAAACAATATAGGAAAGCACCATAAGGGCAATAACAATAATAGACTGTGCAGGTGCGCCTGCTTCACTCCAAACTTGAATTATTCTATCCATGCGATACCTTTAACTGCAGTTGCCAATTGGGTCAATACGCGATTAGGGTATAAAATTAACAGTCGGAGAGTTTTTCCCGATAAGGACGGTCATTCCCCTGCCTCCGCAGGGGCAGGCTCTGCGCAGGCAGGAATCCAGAAATTACAGCACCCAGTATACTGGATGCCAGCCTGCGTGGGCATGACAAATTAATGCCCCGATCCCTGAAACAAATATGATTTCTATACATTTTAGCTTTCAAATTATGCGCTTTCAAGCAAATTAATCATGGAGACCATTTCATATCATATTCAAGGCTTACGCCTTAATTCAAGCCAGTCCGAGTGAAAACTCCCCTCGCGGTCGATGCGCTCGTAGGTGTGGGCGCCAAAATAATCTCGCTGGGCTTGCAGGAGGTTATGTGGCAGGCGTTCGCTGCGATAGCCGTCATAGTAATTCAGAGCCGCACTGATGGCCGGCACGGAAATGCCGAGACCAGCGGCAGTGGAGACAACTTGCCGCCAGCCGTCCTGAGTCGATTCCACTGCCTGTTTGAAATAGGTGTCCAGCAGCAAATTTTCAAGACCGGCATTGTGTTCGAAGGCCTCTTTGATCCGCTCGAGAAAAACCGCCCTGATAATGCATCCGCCGCGCCACATCATTGCAATTTCGCCGTATTTCAATCCCCAGTCATTCTCGTCCGATGCAGCCTGAAGCTGAACAAATCCCTGGGCGTAGCTGCAGATTTTGGAGGCATAGAGAGCCTGACGAACTGCCTCAATAAATTGCTCTGGATTAACTGACTGGCGCCATTTGGCGAGCGATCCGCCAGGGCCGGCAAGAACCTTGCTGGCCCGTAATCGTTTGTCTTTTTGAGACGAAAGGACTCTGGCAAAAACCGCTTCGGTAATCAGTGTTGTCGGCACCCCAAGATCAAGGGCCAATTGGCTCGTCCACTTGCCGGTGCCTTTCTGACCGGCCCTATCAAGAATCATGTCCACCAGGTACGCTTCAGTTTCGGGATCGATCGCCGAAAAAATATCCCGGGTAATCTCGATCAAATAGCTGTCAAGTTCGCCCTGGTTCCACTGGGCAAAAATATCGTAAAGACGTTCATTGGAAAGCCCCAGGCCATCTTTCAACAGACTGTAGGCTTCACATATCAGCTGCATGTCTCCATATTCAATACCGTTGTGAATCATTTTGACATAATGTCCGGCACCTCCGGACCCCACCCAATCACAGCAGGCAATATCCTTGTTGGGACCAACTTTGGCGGCAATTCCCTGAAAAATGGATTTGACATGAGGCCAGGCGTCGTCGGAACCTCCGGGCATAATGCTGGGTCCATGCCTGGCTCCCTCTTCCCCACCAGATATTCCCACCCCGAGGTATTGGATGCCAAGGCTCTCAAGTTCCTTGATGCGACGCTCGGTGTCTTTGAAGTAAGAATTTCCGCCATCGATTAAAATGTCACCCGCTTCGAGCAAAGGGACAATTTTTTGTATCGTTCGATCTACTGGCTCTCCGGCCTTGACCATCATCATCACCCGCCGGGGTCGTTCAAGGTGCTCCACGAAATCCTCAGGTCGTTGGCAGCCAGTGATGGACCTCCCAGCAGCATCGCCCGCCATGAATTCATCTACTTTTTCAATGGTACGGTTAAAGACCGCCACCTGAAAGCCGTGGTCAGCCATATTTAAAACCAGATTCCGGCCCATCACGGCCAGGCCGATCAAACCGATGTCGCATTGCGAATTCATTTCATCTCCCTTTCTTGGCTGAGTTATTATTCAAAATGGTTAGGGACACAGATAAACACGGATTAGACGGATTTAAATGGCATCAGACCCAATACCGAATGTTTTAACTTTTTTTCAAAATCTGTGACAATCGGTGAAAATCCGTGTCCTAAGTTTCAATCGACTGATTTCATGCCTTAATTAAATCAGTTAAACAGCTCGCCGCCGCTTGATCAACGATCCATAGCAACCTCCCCTGGTCCGGCCGAATAAGCTGTGCCGGAAATTGCTCGGGTCGATAATCACCTTGCAATACCGCTTTCAGGGCTTTGGCCTTCTCAGCACCGCTGACCAAGAAAACAATCAAATCGGCACGATTCAACACCGGCACTGTCATGGTGATCCGATGTGTTTTCAATTTTTCAACCCAATAGGCCGCCACAATGCGCTTTGTTTCAGACAAGACCTCGGTCTCTGGAAACAGTGACGCGGTGTGGCCATCGTCACCCATCCCCAGCAATATACAATCAAACCTGGGCATTTGGCCGCCTTCCAGCTCAAAGAAGGCCTTCAATTCCTGCTCGTATTTTTCGGCCGCCTGGAACGCATCTGGCTCTTCGGAGATCACCCGATGGATGTTTTTAGCTGGTATGGGGGCTAAAGACAGCAGGGTTTCCCAGGCCATTCGGTAATTACTTTGTGGGTCATCCGGTGGCACGTGTCGTTCATCTCCCCAGAAAAAATGCATATCGTTCCAGGGCAACCGGGTTCGAACGGCAGGGTCGCCGGCCATCAGGACATGCAGTCGTCTGGGAGTTGTTCCGCCGGAAAGTGCAATAGTAAAGGGTTTCGCTTTCGATCCCGCACGATCCACCAACCGCAGGATTTCATTGGCTGCTGTCCGGCATATCTGCGCCAGATCAGCTACGATGTCAACCCGGAATCGATTGGGATTCAAACGGGCTATGGAATCGTAATTTGGCATGGTTGTTAATTGGGGCCTTTCTTGACTTGGATGTCTTCAGGAAGTATTCTATATTGGCTCTTCAAACATATTAAGTATAAAAACGAAAAAGTAAAACCATCCAATCGCTTACCCGGATGAGCCGGTACTGAAAAAGACCAAAATCATGCACTTAGAAAGAAGGTTATTTATATGTTGCCAAAAATCAATCCGACCCAGACAGAAAGCTGGGATAAACTCAAGGACCATTTCGACAAAATAAAAAATGTCCATATGAAAGAACTGTTTGCTTCAGATCCCGGGCGGGCAAGTCGGTTTCATGTCCGCTTCAACGATATTCTGGTGGACTATTCGAAAAACAGGATGACGAATGAAACCTTAGAAATCCTTTTTGAACTGGCAGAAGAAGCGCGTCTGCAAACAGCTGTAGACGACATGTTTAGCGGAGAAAAAATCAACGGGACCGAAAACCGGGCCGTGTTACATGTTGCCCTACGCAACCGCAACGAATCACCTATTTTTGTCGACGGGCAAAATGTAATGCCACAGGTCAATGCCGTTCTGCACAAGATGGAGGGGTTCACTAAAAAAATAAAGTCAGGCGAATGGAAAGGCTATACTGGCAGCCAAATTACCGACATCGTTAACATTGGCATCGGTGGATCGGACTTGGGTCCGGTGATGGTCACCGAAGCCTTGCGTCCTTATGCAAACAAAAAGTTGGCCGTTCACTTTGTTTCCAATATCGACGGTACCCATATTTCAGAAACATTGAAAAATTTGGATCCGTCAACCACGCTGTTTATGATCGCCTCTAAAACCTTCACCACCCAGGAAACCATGACCAATGCCTTTAGTGCCAGAGATTGGTTTTTACAACAGGCCAAAGATTCCGCGCATGTGGCCAGGCATTTTGTGGCCTTGTCAACCAATCTTAAAAAAGTTGAAGAATTCGGCATCGATAAAGACAACATGTTCGAATTCTGGGACTGGGTGGGAGGGCGCTATTCCCTTTGGTCGGGCATCGGATTATCCATCGCTTGTTACATTGGATTCGACAATTTCGTCGAACTGCTCGAGGGAGCCCACGAAATGGATCGCCACTTCCAGGAAACACCTTTTGAAAAGAATATCCCCGTAATATTGGCCCTGATTGGCATCTGGTATAACAATTTCTTCGATGCTGCCACGGAAGTCATCCTGCCCTACGATCAGTATTTACATCGGTTTCCGGCTTACTTCCAGCAAGGCAATATGGAAAGCAACGGCAAATCAGCCGGGCGAGACGGGAAAAGGGTCAATTATCAAACAGGCCCGATTATCTGGGGTGAGCCCGGCACCAACGGTCAGCATGCATTTTATCAACTGATTCATCAGGGAACAAAAATTATGCCGGCGGATTTTCTAGCACCGGCTATCAGCCACAACCCGATCGGCGAGCATCACAATATCCTGTTGTCCAACTTTTTTGCCCAAACCGAAGCACTTATGAACGGTAAATCCAGAGAAGAAGTCGCAGCAGAGTTGAAAGAGGCCGGCAAATCAGATATCGAAATTGAAAAACTGGCTCCTCACAAAGTGTTTGACGGCAACAAACCGACAAATTCCATTTTATTCAGAAAATTAACGCCGAAGGTCCTGGGCAGCCTGATTGCCATGTATGAGCATAAAATCTTCGTTCAGGGTGTCATATGGAATATTTTTTCTTTCGATCAGTGGGGCGTGGAACTCGGCAAACAATTGGCCAACAATATTCTTCCAGAGCTACAAAATGATAAACACATAACTTCCCATGATTCCTCGACCAATGGGTTAATCAATGCATTTAAAGAAATGAGAAAAGGAGATTAAAAATGAAGTCTGCAAAAGTTCTTTTCGCGATTGTCTTAACAATAATCTTTTTTATCGGCTGTGCGCAGATGCAGCAGGCAACTAGCGGTACCTCCGCATCGCCAGTGCTTGATCGCATTCAGCAAAGAGGGCAATTGGTTGTCGGCACCATGGGCAACATGCCGCCTTTAAACATGACTTCCAAAGATGGTGAAATCTTTGGTCTTGAGGCGGATCTTGCCCGGATGTTGGCCGATGCAATGGATGTCAAAGTAAAGTTTGTAACAAAACCGTTTAACGAATTGTTGCCGGCGCTTCAAACCGGGCAGGTCGACATGGTATTGTCCGGAATGACCATCACTCCTGAACGCAATCGTAAGGTGGCATTTATCGGCCCCTATTTTATTTCTGGCAAAGCGTTTCTGACCAAAATGAAAACCATTGCCTATGCCGATGAAGCCGAGGACGCGAATAATCCCAATACAAAAATTGTGGCCCTTAAAGGTTCTACCAGCCAGGCATTTGCCGAAGCCTTTCTGGATAATACAACACTGTTCGCAGCCGAAAACTATGACGAGGCTGTTGACATGATATTGCAGGATAAGGCACATGCTATGATCGCCGACTATCCTATCTGCATCGTATCTGTTTTCCGGTATCCGGATGCCGGCCTGCTTTCTGTAGTTACCCAGTTAACCTATGAGCCAATCGGCATTGCAATCCCAGCCAACGATCCATTGTTGATGAATTGGACCCGCAATACGCTCAACAATATCGAAGGAAGCGGTATGCTGGATGAACTGAAGTTGAAGTGGTTTACCGAGGGGGATTGGTTGAATAAGCTAAAATAGACTGGGCGAATGACAAACGACAAACACCGAATAACGAATTGAGGTATTCTTTCAATTTTAAAGGGTCGGATTGTCTTAATAAATTCAGCAAATGGGGAGTTTTCCAAAATGTAATCGAATCCCGCGAGTGACGGTGATATTCGGCCATGCACGAAGATTGCAGTCGAAAACATTTGGATAGAAACTCCCCGGCTGCTCAATCAAACAGGCTTCGCTGTTACTTTAAAAATTTCATTGGCGAATTTTGGGTAGTTTAGGCTGCGGTGCTTATTGGGTTGAATAGGTTGACTTGGTTTATTAGGTGATATTAATTCACCAGTCAATTGTATCAACACAAAACGATACGATTTGAACAATACCCTCTGTATTTTCATTCCGCGCCCCCACTTCCGCATTCAACTCACTGTTCCACAAACGCACCGTCCCTAAATTCACCTTCTTGTTTCTTCCCGTCCGGATAAATCAACGTACCCTGCCCGTTTTTTTCGCCGGCCTTAAATTCGCCGGTGTATTTACGGCCATCCGGATAAGTCATCGTGCCGGATCCGGATCTCTCACCGTAGTTAAAATCACCGGCATATATTCTGCCATCGGGATAAGTCATCGTGCCTTTTCCGTGCCGCTGGCCGCTTTTAAATTCTCCGACATATTTTCGGCCGTCCGGAAATGTCAACGTCCCCTGCCCGTTTCTTTCACGAAATTTCCATTGTCCCTCATAGGTGGTGCCATCGGGTTGGGTATAGGTACCCTCTCTTATCTCGTTATTCTCCCAAACACCGACGATTTTTCTACCACCGGGCATCAACAATACACCATCTCCGTGCCGGACACCGTCTTTAAATCCCCCCGTAAATTTATGCCCGGTCGCAAAGACAATGGTTCCTTTGCCGTTCACGCAGTCGCCTTCGGTGCATTCATCGCCAAAGGACTGAAGCGGAGCAAGACAGATGATCATCAGGATTATAAAAAAAGTCCTTTTCATTTTTCACCACCTTTTAAGTTGATTTAAAGAAAAATTTCAATCACTAGATCCGAAGGTACAAAAAAAACCCCATGCCTAAAATGACCTAAATTGTCTAAAATTAAGGAAATGCTTTGCTCTCTCTATTTATAAATATGACAGAATACCACAATTTTAGCTCATTTTAATCCATTTCAAATTTTAGATCATTTTCCTTGATCACTTCGATCTTCGTGACACATGCATTCCCACCAGCCAGGCAACCAGCACTACCATATATATCTGGCCGACAACCGCTTCTAGGATAACCAGGGCACTTGCCTTTTCCGTCACGGGTGTAATATCGCCGTATCCTAGGGTGGTGATAGTGACAAAACTCAAATATTCATACCGCATTATCTCCCCACGAGACCCCCATTCCGGAAAAGAAAAAGAACCGGGAGACACCAGTTCCAGTATCATATACAAAAATGCCCACATCAGGGCAATCAGCAAATAGGCGACAATGGCTGCAAAAATAGTTTCCCTTGTGACTTTTTCCGATCTAGCAATAATCCGCAATATATTGATGGCGGCATATGCAAAAAAGAGGACTCCGAAAATTCTGGTTAACAAGCTGATGGTTCTGATTTCAACAAAATAGGTCGACCAGGTGGTAAAAATCAGTGGTAAAACCAAAATTAAGGCAATGAATGCCTCAAACCGATTCAGCCGGATGGTGTAAATGATGAGAATGAAAATTGTCGTTAAGAAAATGTCCATTAATATTCTTGTCTGGACAAATTCGTTTAAAAATGGTGTCAGAACCAATAGGAGTAGAAGCAAAATCAGCAAGACAAGAAACCGGACAGCATGTAATTTTTGGATGTGATTATCAAAAATTTCTAAAGACATGTATGCAAACGCCTTTATTGACCGGAAAGGATTGAAAAAATGAATTAAAATCCTATCAACATATGTACCTATCAGGTTTTTTCTGACAAGGATTGTGAAAGGCCAAGAAACTGGGGCTCATTGTAAGATTTGGCTTCTTTGGGAATACTATGGATCTACGCCGAACTGATATGGGTTGTCGATAATTTATTGGTTGTTTTACTCGCCAATGGATTACCACCTCTATATTTAGACCTCTTCCTCAAGCGCAATCATTTTCTCTTTCGTACGTATTTTTTCTTTAAAAATTTCAATCACCTCTTCAGGGGATTTTTTCTGTAAAATGTGATTTAATTGAGCCCGATAATTACCCACAGCGCTGATGCCGAGTGCGGAGAAATCATACACCTTCCAGCGACCATGGCGGCTTCTCATTCGAAGTGTAACAGGGACTTCTATGTTTTTCCATAGGATTTTGATTTCAACCAAAGCTCTGGTCTTGCTGATAAGTTTCTGCTGTGCATATAAAATTTTTTCGCCGTTGTACCTTGCCTGTAATTTGGGCATATTTAACTTCCCCAGGAATTGACCCAAGAGCCCAACAAATTCATCTCTTTGCCGAGGAATAAATTTTTTCCAGTGAGATGCCAGTACCCGCCTGGAAAATTCTTCAAAATCAAAGATTTCCTGAGTGGCCTCCCAGAGTCTTTGTGCCTGTTCGTCTCTCAGGGAATCATCTTGATAGTTTGGATCTTCCAATAAACCGATAACTTTATCAATTCCCCGCTGCAATGCTTCCAGTGGCTCTTCTTCCAGTGCCGCGGCAGGTACACCAATAAGGGCAATGATGTAGAAATACACAAATATTTGCATAATTCAACCTCAGTATCCACCCGGGTTGATAAACATAAAACACAATATAATCTAACAGTTTGTTAATACGATTAATATATTGATTTAAATCTGCTTTTTAAAATTCCCCAATCGTAAATTCAGCGGAGGGAACCGATTGCGACTCACTGTTTATCCTAAAAGTGGCATTATTCCAGGCGACGAATGGCTTGAAAAAGATAACATAGGATTGAAATGGAGGTTTATCAAGATCGGAGGATCTAAAATTTCCGGAATTAGAGCGTTTGGCAAAATAACGTTCCGCTATCGGCAGTTTTGCATTTCT
>JAAUYD010098712.1_pt1 | contig 12163 bp, 11 predicted proteins | sample 7278101 | NCBI WGS metagenome assembly JAAUYD01 (sample SAMN14350128, study PRJNA611818) | marine sediment metagenome | isolation source: surface marine sediment (0.6m) | place: French Polynesia: Moorea | collected 2018-08 | reverse complement strand
CTGCCATTGCAAGACGCCGCAAGAGTCATAACAGCATCGGACGTTTGACCTTAGTCATTTTTTTTTCGTCCTCTTCTCTGACTTCTGATCTCAGATCTCTGACCTCCGTCCTCTGACATCTGCTATCTAACCTCAGTCATCCGCCCTCTGCCATCCGTCCTCTTTCTCTATTTAAAAATCTCCGTCGCCAATTCAATATCTTCCGGACAGAAGACAAACAGGTAATTTTCATCGCTGGACGAAGCCGATCCATAGACGTAGTTGATGTTAATACCTTCCTCACCGAACTTTGTGGCAATTTTGGCCAGCTCACCGGGTGTGTTTTCCAGCTTCAGGGCAATCACGGGCATGATGTCGAAAGTATAGTCGTTATTCGAAAGTAAATCGACTGCCTTGTCCGTATCACTTACGATGGCGCGAATCAGTGCAAATTCAGCAGAATCCTTGCGCATCGAGTTGTAGCTGGCAGCTGAAGCGATCCGTTTCAAGGACTTGCCCCTGGCTTTAAATAGCTCCTGTACATAGGATGAAGCATCCTGGATGGTAAGGGCATCGATATTGATTCCCGCCTCACCGAGCAGATTTGCAAATCTACCGAGTTCTCCTGGCACATTTTTCATAAATAAGGAAATTTCTGTTCTGACCATTTTCTTCTCCTTATAAAATCGCTGCGCGATTTAAAATGATACGGCTTTGCCGCATATGAATTAACAAAAAAACATCCAGGTCGAGATATATAAGCGATATAAAAAGAGAAGTCAACTTGACAAAACGGAGCCAGGAAAGGTACATGCCTCTCTGTTATAGTTTCAAAAATGCAGAATTTGAAATAGAATTATAATCTTACGTACCGATTTATCAGGGCGGGATTGCACCACACGCCATCATTCGCTGCTTATTTGATTCGGTCATGGTTTTAAATCGGCAGAATTCCTTAATTCGTCACTCGTCGTTCGTCATTCGTCATTCTAAAGTCCTTCGTCAGTCTATTCCTGCGGTCCTCCATACAGTTCCTTCACCTTGGCCCGATCCACCGAACCGTCTTCGGCCTTGGGTAGCTCGGAGACAAATTCGACATACTGGGGCTTTTTGAAGCTGGCGATGCGGGTTCCAACGAAGGTCGTTAACTCCCGGGGTTCCAGCGTCTGCCCATCACCAAGCCGACAGAGCGCCTTAATCCCCTCTTTCCACTTCGGATCGGGCACACCGAAAACAACGGCTTCCTCGACCGCGGGATGTTCAAGGATCGCTTTTTCGACCTCGGCCGGGTATACGTTCTCTCCACCAGGCTTGATCAGCTCTTTATCGGCCTTGCGACCCTCGTACCATAAAAAGCCATCCTCATCAAAACGACCCAGATCCCCGGTATGCTGCCAGCCGCCACGAAAAGCTTGAGCGGTATCTTCGGCAAGATTCCAGTATCCTTTGAAAACCATGGGTCCTTTGACCGCAATTTCGCCAATCCCTCCCGCAGGCAAGGGCTGGTCGTTGTCATCCACAATCTGAACGTTGCTCAATTGGATCACCTGTCCGGCCGAACCCGGCCGGTCGGAGTAACGGCCCATCGTGGCAATCGCCGAGGTTTCCGTCTGACCGTACATGCAGATGAAGGTTCCCCCGGTCAACTCCTGATACTCCTCGATGACCGCGGGAGATTCGAGTCCGGCCACATGTTGTAATGTTTGAATATTTGTACCGGATTTTTTATGTTCTTCCAGAATGGAGCCAAGGATGGGAGAAAAATCAAACATCACCGATACCTTTTTTTCTTCAATCAGGCGCACTGCCTCGGCGGCATCGAATTTACTCATGTTGACATTCAACACGCCGGAATGGAAACTTCCGGTTGCCATGAAAAGCCCGCCGACGTGAAAAAGCGGTAGAATATTGAGGTGCACATCCTCTGCTGATAAATTCAGCTGGAGGCCGATGTGCGTATTGGCGCAGATGAGGTTTCCGTGGCTCAATAGAGCGCCCCGAGGTCTTCCGGCCACAGCTGCCGTATGAATAATAACAAGACCGTCATCGGTCGACACATCTACTGGCTGGAAGTTACCATCATTTTTTAGCAGCGAATCAAATGCCGTGAACTCATCTCCCGCTGATTTCATACTGTAGTATTTCTTCACCGAAGGCAGTTTATCTTTCGATGCGCCGATCATCTCCTGGTATTCAGGATCGACAAAAAGGATCTTGGGTTCACAGTCGTTGAGATTAAAAAGCACTTCTTCGACGGAAAGTCTCCAGTTGATCGGCAGTACGATGGCCCCCAGAGCACCGGCTGCTCCATAAAGGCAAAAAAATTCCAGGCTGTTCTTTCCCAAAGCCCCGATACGATCGCCTTTTTTAATGCCGGCGAGTTGCAGGCCGCAGGCCAGCTGATCCACACTTTTTTTATAATCGGCGAAGGACATCGACCGGTGGTCATCGACTTCATACCAGGCCGGCCGGTTGCAAAAACAAACCGCATTGCGCTCAATGAGATCATAAAAACTAAAATCGTAGAGTCCCATAATTAAATCATCCCTTAAGTATAGGTTCAATATTATTAGACATAATTTCTATTAGATATAGAATCTTTGCCATATTGTTTATGCAACAGAAGGCTTTACTTTACTGAGGTAACCGGGCAAGGCGCTTTTAAGATAACGTATTGTGCGGTGGAGCCAAGCAGCATTTTACGGGTTTTCGATTTTTTTTCAATGCCGACGAACAAATGGTCAATCTCGTTTTCCTTGGCAAATTGGACCAGATCCTCTCCAGGCGTGAGTCCGCGTGCCAATTGCTCTGTTATGCATTGAATACCTTCTTTTTCCAGAAAATCCTGGGCAAATTTGAGGTTCTCGGCCGCCGCGTTGATTTCTTCGATCTTTTCGCCGACGCCGCCCTCCAGGGAGCTAATGACATAGACGATAGCATCATATGTCTTTGCATAGCTTTTGGCCTGGGACAGCGCAGATTTGGCGACCTCGGAACCATTGTATCCAACCAAAATTTTCATCGTATATCCCCTTCCCCGAATACCTCAAATAATTACATCCAACGCTTACGACGCTTGTATGACTTAACTTCCTTAAACGATTTCCGTCCGCCGCCCTGGGTGACGCCCATATAGAATTCCTTGACGTCCGGATTATTTTTTAATTCTTGGGACAGTCCTTCGAGAACAATCTTGCCGGATTCCATGATATAGGCATAGGTCGATATATCCAGCGCGATTTTAGCATTCTGCTCGACGATCAACAGGGTCGTATCCATCTCCTGGTTAATTCGTTTGATATTTTCAAAAATTTCTTTGACCAGAAGCGGGGCCAATCCCAGGGAAGGTTCATCCAGCATCAGCATCTTGGGCGCGGACATCAATGACCGGGCAATGGCGATCATCTGTTGCTCGCCTCCGGAGCAGTAACCGGCCAGACGGTTGGTCACTCGAGCCAGACGCGGAAAATGATCGTACATCAGTTCCTGATCCTTGCGAACACCGGTAGTGCCGTCCTTGCGGGTAATAGATCCCACGCGGATATTTTCATCCACGGTGAGATGTTTGAACACCCGGCGCCCTTCCGGTACCATGACCGCCCCCAGTTTAACAACATGGGTGCCCAGGATGTTGGTAATGTCGCTTCCTGCAAATTTGATATACCCGTCCTTGATAAAGCCGTTTTCAGGCTTCAACAGTCCGCTGATAGCTCTCAGTGTTGTCGTTTTCCCGGCCCCGTTGGTCCCCAGCAGGGCCACAATGTCACCTTCGGTCACACTCAGGCTGACACCGCGCAGCACCTGGACAATATCGTTGTAGACAACTTCGATGTTGTTGACGTCTAACAATTTACCATTGGATGTTTGAGTCGTCATCATTTAACCACTTGCAGAGTGGGGAGGGCTGATTGGAACAACCCTCCCTTTTTGTCAATTTAATACGGTACCCCGCATTAATTACATCGCAACGCGATGCTATTGTTGTTTGATCTTCTGTACATATTCCGATACAAATGGTGCACCGACTTCATAGAATAGACCCCCCTTGGAAACATAGAGCTGCAGGGTATCCACACCTTCGCGGTCGGTTTTCGAAAAAGATACCGGGCCAACTGTAGTCAACGAATTAAAGGAATTGAACCCGTTCATGGCCAGCAATTCCTCGTACAAGGCTGCACGGGTTATCTTTTTGCCTTTTGCTTTGGCTCGCCGAATGGTCTCCACGGCTACCTGAACTACCATGATGCCGTTGGTGTAGTTGGCATCTTTGGCTATTTTTTCATCCCGGCCATATCGTTTGGCTAAGGCAAACTGAGCGTCCCTTCCAGGCCCAGCGGCGGTCATCATTTTATAAGATGTTGTCCAATAGTAGTTCTCATTGGCAGCTGAACCGGCCAAAGCGACAAGGGCAGGCCCACCGGCATAATGACAGCCCAGGAAAGTGATTTTGCCAGCCTCACCATAGGTCGAAGCTACCATGCCCAGGCTCTGGGCCCCTTTTAGCATGGTGGCGACCGGGGGCTGAACAGTTTGGCTGATCACGTACTGCACACCTTTGTTCTGAAAACGTTTGAGCATGGCCGTATTGTCCAGATCCTTGCCGTGCTCCACAATTTCCACCAGATCGACGGCCAGGCCTGCAGCGACTGATTTTTGAACATCATCGCGGGGTGCACGGCCAAACGCGGAAGGATGCAGAAACAGGGCCACTTTGGGTTTTTCGGAGCCCTTGTGATTTGCAGCTACGTATTCGGCCAGGCCGACTGCCTGGCTGGAATAGGAGGCAATCGGTAAAAAGATATATTCATTTCCCTCCAGATTTCCCGCATGAAAGGAAGCCGGCAGAACCGGGATTTTCTCTTCTTGAAAATCCTTGCGCAAAGCCATGGTGCTCCCTGTGGAGTAGTTTAGGTAAAAGACAATATCTTCATCCAAGAAATCTTCGAAATTCCGCTTGGTAACTTCGGTCTTATAAACGTCATCGCGGATGAAGCATTCCAACTTTTCATAGCACAGCAGTTTCTCCTCATTGACGTAATTGACATAGTCTTAAGCCCCCTTTGCATAGGGGCTTCCAACGTCTGATGTAGGACCGGTAATCGCCAGCGAGAGACCCATTTTATAAGTTTCTCCTGCCATGGCCTGGCCACTGAAAACCAGCATGAATGCAAATGCTACAGTCAGTAGGGTGATGATCAATTTTCTGCTTTTCATTGTTTACCTCCTCTTTCTGGGTTTAAGATTAATCCGACGGTTCAATTTAAATTTAATTCCTTTGAACCTATTAACCAATAGCTAATAACAAATACCCACCATTGGGTTTTCAACTCAACGGGGGACAATTAATACCGGAACGGCCATAGTTTACAATAGCTGCGTGCAATCCGCCACCAGTTGGCGATTCCGCGCGGTTCGAACATTAGAAACAGCACAATCACAAGACCAAAGGACAGCGGCCGAAAAGCCGTCGCTACATCTCCCACTGCTGTGAAGTAGTGGCCTACAAATTCGGCAAAATTCTCCACTTGCAGCTCCAGCATCAGAATGGCTGCCGGACCGACCAGAGAACCTACCAAAGTGCCCAGGCCACCCACGATAGCCATGGCCAGGTAGGAAATGGAGTGGTGCAGCAAAAAGGACTCGAAACCCACGCCGCGCCACAGGTAGGCGTGCAGAGCCCCGGCCACACCGGCAAAAAAGCCGGCCAGGGCAAAAGCATACACCTTGGTAAAACCCGGATGCATGCCCATGGCATCGGCGGCCCGATCATTGTCTCGCACGGCCACCAGGCATCGCCCGTGCTTGCTGCGCAGTAGATTGCGCACGGCAAATCCCAGGATCACCACGATTACTAAAATGACATAGTACCAGAAAAAATAATGCTGTTTACGAACCACCTTGCCGGTAAACCAGAATACCCGGCCGATGGAAATGGTCTGCCCCTGGTCGAAAAATTTCGAAAAGTTGATGACCCATTGGAAAATCATCTGAAAAGACAGTGTGGCGATCACCAGGTAGAGGTGCTTGAGCCGCAGCGAAGGCAGGCCCACAATGGCCCCAATAATGGCGCCAACACCACCGGACAATAGGATCATCAGGGGCCAGAAATGGGTCAACAGCACGTGGTCGCTCCCCAGAATCCTGGAAAAAGTTGCCAGGGTGTAGGCCCCTACTCCGACGAAGGCCGCATGGCCGATGGATATCAGTCCGGCAAATCCGGTCAGCAGGTTCAGGCCGTAGACTGCCACAATGGCGATAAGAATGCTGTCGATAACCAGCATGTATTTGTTGCTGACTTCAATAAACAGCGGCCAGACAAACAGCAATACCAGAAAGCAGATAAAAATCAACCGGTCAACATTGGTCAAAAAAATACGCTGCTCGGCCCTGTAAGAGGTAAAAAAGTTACCTGTAGCTAACCATCGATTTTCAGCCATAAATTATACTCGCTCTATTTCATGAATACCGAAAAGGCCATGAGGTTTGATCAGTAAAATGATCAGCAGAATAATGTAAGGCAATACATCAGCCGTCCCGAAAAGTCCCCAGTTGCCGTCCAGATAGCCGGCCGCAAACTGCTGAATCAGCCCCATGATAATGCCTGCCACGATTGCACCGAAAATGGAATCCAGCCCGCCCACAATCACCACCGGGAACACGATGATGCCAAAGGAGTGCAGAACATCAAAGTTCAACCCCGTGATATTGCCGATGATGCCCCCGGCAGCGGCGGCGCTCAATCCCGCAGTGGCCCATGCCAGGCCGAAAACTTTTGGCACGGATATGCCGATGGACATGGAAGCAAATTGGTCGTCGGACACCGCCCGCATGGATATGCCCACGGTCGATGCTTTGAAAAACCAGGTAAAAGCGCCGATCATGATAAAGGTGATGATCACTCCCACCAGCTGGGTCCACGACATTGAAATACCCCAGAATGCTATTGGCTCCTTGGGTAGAAATTCAGGAAACGAGAAATTTTCCGCGCCAAAAGGTGTCATGTAAATGATGCCGTCGATAATCGACATCAGACCGATGGTCACCATAATGACTGAAATAATCGGCTCACCGATCAGGCGGCGCAAAAAAATACGCTCGACGCTCATAGCCAGGAAAAAGGTAATGATCATGCTCAATATGAACGAAATGGCAATGTGGATACCTACCCACACGGTAAGGGCGTAGGTAATGAAGGCACCGGCCGCGATAATCTGACCATGGGCGATGTTCAGCACACGACTGGATTTATAGATTAAAACAAACCCCAGTGCCGATAATGCATATATCGACCCGACCACGATACCACTTACCACCAGCTGGAAAAAATAGCTCATGCAACCCCTTCCATGGTATAAAATGACATTTCAGCTTCGACTGTTGTACTCTGCCCATCCTGGTACTGGAAAAAGGCCTCCACCATTTTTGTACGGACGCTTTCATCGTAAAGCGCGTCGTATAAATCTTTATATTTTTCTCTGACGAACTTTCGGCGGAGTTTGCCGGTTTTGGTCAACTCACCGTCGTCCATGTCCAACAGCTTGTATAAAACAGCAAAACGTTTGATTTTAAAGTGATCTTTCTCCGCCCTTTGGTTGACGTCGTGAACCGCCCCCTTGATCAGCTCGGACACCTCCGGTTTCCCAGAAAGGTCCATATAGGTGGTGAAAGACAGACCGCGATCCTCGGCCCATTTGCCCACCACAATAGGGTCGATGTTGATCAGGGCCGACACGTAATCCCGCTTGTCACCAAAGATGACCGCCTCTTTGATATAAGGGCTGAACTTGAGCTTGTTTTCCAGAAACATGGGGCTGAACATCTCCCCCTTGCTGTTGTGCATGACGTCGGCAAGCCGGTCGATTACCACCAGGTGACCGTTTTCGTCAATGTAGCCGGCATCCCCGGAGTGCATCCACCCTTCTGCGAGCAGTTCCTCGGTTTGCTCTTCCCGTTTGTAGTAGCCCACGCAAACCGACGGTGATTTTGACAGAATCTCTCCCTCCTCGCTGATTTTACACTCGGTCTCCGGCAGGGGCTTGCCCACTGTATCGGGCCGGACGTCACCGTCCCGATGCATATAGGCAATCCCGACAATCTCGGTCTGGCCATAAATCTGTTTTAGATTGACCCCGATGGCCTGGTAAAACGTAAACAGTTCGGGGCCCAGGGCCGCGCCACCGGTGTAAGCCCGCCGCAATCTTCGCAGACCGATCTGGTTGATCAACGGGTCGAACACGAGAATTTTTCCCAACCAGGCGGTGAAACGCAGCGAAGCGGGCATTTGTTCGCCACTCATCCGATAGCGGGCGGCCTTCTCCCCGATTTTAATAAATTTTTCGTAAACCAGTCGATTCAGCCAATAGGATTCATCGATCTTGAGCCAAATCTGGGACCTTATGGTTTCATATATTCTGGGAGCGCCGAACATAAAGTGGGGGCCGATCTCCTTGAGATCCTCCATGCTGGTTTCCACGGATTCCGGAAAATTCATGGTAATGCCGGAGGCCATGGCCACGCCGAAAGAGTTCATCTGTTCTCCGATCCAGGCAAACGGCAGAAATGAGAGGTATTCGTCGGTGTCCTCGAGATAGTCGACCTTGATGAGTTGAATGCCCATGTTGATATAGTTTTTATGGGTCATCATGGAGGCTTTGGAAAGCCCGGTGGTTCCGGATGTCAAACAGAAATGACAAACATCATCCGGATTTCCCTGATCGATTAAAGCATCGTATTTTTCCGGATGTTCAGCGTCAACCGCTTCACCCAGCGCGTAAAGATCCTCTATGAAAAGGTACCAGTCGTCGGACCGGTAGTCGCGCATACCGCGCGGATCCTCGTAGATCACCCTGCGCACATTGGGGATGCGGTCACGGATCTCAACCAGTTTGTCCACCTGTTCCTGGTCGTCGCAGAAAACGGCCGTGACGTCCATATAATTGATTAAATCTGCAATTTCATCTGGCAGGGTGGTTTGATAGATCCCGGCAGAGACTCCCCCGATCGACTGGGCGCCAATGGCCATGAACAGTAACTCCGGGATGTTGTCCCCGATCAGGGCCAGCTTGTCGCCCCGTTTGACACCTACTTTTTCCAATCCTAAGGCGACCTTTTTGACGTGCTCGTAAAAATCATTCCAGGTGTAGTTGTTCCAGTAGCCGAAATCCTTTTCACGCAAAGCCACTTTGGTGCCGGTCTCTTTGACCCGCCAGCGCAATAATTGTGGAATGGTATAATTTAAAAGCTGAGATGTATCTTCCATGCCGGCTTAATCTTCTCCAATATATGCTTCGATAACCTTGGGAATTTTTACAATTTCATCAGGCGTCCCGGCACCGATAAGTTCCCCGAAATCGAGGACATTGATGCGGTCTGATATGTCCATGACGACACCCAGATCGTGTTCGACCAGGACGACGGTGGCGTCACGCTCTTTTTGGATATCGATGATGAATCTCACCATGTCTTCCTTTTCTTCGATGTTCATCCCCGCCATGGGTTCGTCGAGCAGAAGCAGCCGGGGCGCCAGCGTAAGGGCACGGGCCACCTCGACCCGCTTCTGAATCCCGTAGCTCAGGCTTCCCACCGTATGCTTCCGGTAGGGTTCCAGCTCCATGAAATCGATCACTTCTTCCACGTACTGCCGGTTATTGGACTCCTCCCGGGACGCTTTGCCGAAATAAACCACGGCATGCAGTATGTTATAGCGCAGTTTTTGATGACGGGCCAGCATCAGATTGTCCAGAACCGTCATGCCGCCGAACAATTCAATATTCTGGAAAGCCCGTGCAATCCCAAGATTGGATACCTGGTGGGGCGAGGCCCTGTTGAGCCTGTGATCGCCGTAGAAGATATCGCCCGATGTCGGATGATAAAAACCCGAGATACAGTTCAATAAACTGGTTTTGCCGGCGCCATTGGGACCGATAATAGAGGTGATTAGACCGGGCTCAATTTCCAAACTGACATCTGACAAGGCCTTCAAACCGCCAAATGACAGGGTAACATTTGTTATTGCTAATTTTTCCATAAACTATAAATTGCATTCATTTCGTGGAGCGTTATCTATCGGATATAATCTCTTTAGTCAACCTAATAAAAAATGTCAAGTTGATAAGATAGTGGTAAAATAGTGGGTAATACCCACTATGAATCGTAGGACAAAAGGTGAGACCTCAGATTTATTTTTTTATTTTTTAAGCCGAGTTTTTGGCGGATATTGTATCGATGAAATAATACGGTATTTTTTGATATACAGAGTAGCTCTGCGATTTCCTTGTTGGTTTTACCCTCTTTGACAAGATTTGCAACCCGAACTTCCCCGGGTGTCAGATTAAAAAATTTGGAGGATAGCTGGCTGATAAACGGCGAAATCATATTCGCTAAATTCGAATCCAGAATATCGATCAGCGTCTTCTGATTGGTGTTGAGCCGACTTTTTTTCAATCTTTCGAGATAAGGTGAGATCAATTCTTTGACATTGGACAGGACGTTGTCACCAAGCTCTTTTTTATCATCTTCTCTTTGTTTCAGCAGAACTTTTAAAGCGGTGTTGACCTCTTCTAGATGGTGGGATTGAGCTTTAAGCTCAACTTCCCGTTTGCGCAGGGCACTTTCTGCCCTGCGGCGTTCTTCGATTTCCTGTTCAAATTGAGCGTTAATTTTCGCCAGTTCGGCGGTCCGCTCTTCAACCAGCTCTTCTAAATGGTCATGATATTTTCTTAACTCCCGTTCGGCCTTTTTTTGTGCGCTGACATCCCGCAGGGTAACGATGTTGCCGGCCGGGTTTCCCTGGTGGTCATAGTATAAAGTCGAGCTTAATTGAACATCCAACACCTGTCCGTCTTTTGTCAGCCGCTGGGTTTCAAAAAGCTGTATTTTTTCCCCGCTGAGCATGTTCTCGATGGCATTTTTGGTTTCCGGCCAATTTTCTTCAGGCACAAAATCGATCTGTTTGCCCAGCAGCTCTTTACTTGAAAACCCGAATGTGTGCTCAAAGGCGGGATTTACATAGGTTGCCTTGCCTTTGATGTTATACAGCACAATGGGGTCGGGTGAAGATTCCAGGAGCAGACGATATCGTTGTTCACTTTCCCTGAGCGTTGCCTCTGTTCGTTTCCTCTCTGCCAGTTCGTGGCGAACGTCTGCATATAACCTGGCCTTGTCAAGGGCCACCAGGGCTAGCCCGGCGAACCGATCCAAAATGGCAATATCATCCTGTTTAAACCGTCTGTCCGGTTTCACGCTGGCCAGACCGATGACCCCGTAAACCCGATGCCGGTCTTTGAGGGGGATACCCACCACCGAATGAAGATCGTCCAGGGACCTATCGCTCAGCCGTCCCTCCCAGGATCTGTAATCAACTACCAGCAGAGGATGTTCAGATTCCCAAACCTTGCCGCCCATGCCCTCGCCCAGCTTTACCCGCAGGCCCAGTTGGCCTTTAAAAAAGCCCATGCCGACCTGCATTTGCATTTGCTCTTCACCGGGTTCCAGCAAATAGATATAGCCGTGTTCGGTGCCGGCAAGCATGGCGGCACGCTGCAGGATGGTTTCCAGCAATTTCTCCTTGTCTAAATGGTCGATCAGCCCCAGAGCGGTTTCATGCAAAGCAGTCAGATACTCATTTTGACGGAGCAGCGTTTCCTCAGTTTGTTTTGCCCTGGCAAGCATGATTTCAAGCTCCCCGACACATTGCTCCAGCTCGGTGTAGGTTTTTTTCCCGGTTTTTAAATTCAACATGCTATTATCCCTTCGGGATAGGAATGACTAATGACGATTGAAGAATGATGAATTACGGAAGTTGCTTCGCTCCATCGTTTTTATATCAAAGTTCGACTATACAAAGACAGAACGCGATACATTAAGTATTTATCATTCTCTATTCATTCCTGGTCGTTTTCCTGGATGCAATAAAAATTGCAGTGAGTTCATCAGCTTCTTTCAATAACGACTTTACGAGATGAGCTTTCAACAGTTTTTCATCAATGATGAACTCCAACCAGAAATAGGACTCATCCGCTTCTTCGATTACGACACTTAGTTTAGAAATAAAGCTTGCTTTAGATTGCGCAACGCAAGCAGCCCTGTAGTTAGAAGCCACAGATGTGGAGCATCGAATTAATTGTCCACGAACGTGGTTTCCAAGCAGCGTATTGGGTAAAGCCATTGATAATTTGACACATCG
>JAAUYD010018405.1_pt1 | contig 12164 bp, 10 predicted proteins | sample 7278101 | NCBI WGS metagenome assembly JAAUYD01 (sample SAMN14350128, study PRJNA611818) | marine sediment metagenome | isolation source: surface marine sediment (0.6m) | place: French Polynesia: Moorea | collected 2018-08 | reverse complement strand
GCCGAAATCGGCCGGGAGCCTTACCAGCAGATCAGTGTTGAGCTGGCGGCGAAAATCCAGAAACAAAGATAGGCACACCTCACATTTCCTATGAAGTTTTAAAAATCAATCAGAATGACAGGTGGTTCGGGACCCGTAATATTCCTCAGGTTTGGATATGGAAATCCACTTGCCCTGTTCAATTCTCAATTTCCGTCTATTGCGTTTGATCAATGATCGTGACGTGGTCGATAAAATTTTTGGGTGTAACAACCTTGAAGGTTGCTGAAGGATATGTATCAAGGAATGTTTGAGGTACGCGGACCTTTTTATTTCCCCATTTATACTCAAAAGCCGTAAGTTGACCGGCTCTTTCCTCAACCAGGTCAATCTCAGCTCCGGTATATGTACGCCAAAAATAAACATTGCCCAAAGCACCTTGATTGGTTAACAATTTGCGCCGCTCACTGATCATAAAATTTTCCCACAGCTGGCCAATATCCTGACGCTGTGTTATTGGATTCAGATTACCAATTATCGTATTGCGCACGCCAACATCCCAAAAGAAAATTTTATCTTTTTTGCTGACCTCTTTTCTCAGATTGCGACTAAAACCGCTCAGACGAAAGATCACAAAAGACTGCTCTAATAAATCGATGTAGCTGGCTACGGTATCTTTGCTCATGCTTAGCTGGGTGCCTAACTCATTTAAAGAAACCTCCTGGCCGATTTGAAACGCCAATAACCTGAGCAAATCTCGTAACTTTTGCGAATGACGAATATTCCCAATTTCCAAAATATCCTTATAAAGATAACTGGCTGTCAGGTTGCGTAAGTAATCTTGTTTAGCCTCCCTGCCCTCGATTGAGAATATTTCCGGATAACTGCCATAAATTAACCTTTCCGAAAGCATATCGGATAGTTCAAATCGATTATAATGACCCGTCAATTCAGAGATGGCGATCGTGTAGAGCGTGTGGGTCCACGCTCTGCCGGTTAATGGTTCACGAGTTTTGCTGGCTAAGTGCAAAGACGATGATCCCGTAGCAATAATGCGTAAATTTGGGAAATTATCGGCCATCAACTTTAAATTGATACCGATTTCTGGAATTCGCTGTGCCTCATCAATAAAAATTAGATCATACCCCCCCGTTAAATCTTGTAATTGACGTAAATCTCGGCTGGCTAACGTATCGACGAAGCGTAATTCATCGGCATTAATGATTAACATGCGGTATGAGGTATCGTTGAGTATATGGTGAATGAGCGTCGTTTTTCCAACCTGCCTAGCGCCAAATAACAAGACAACTTTGCGGCCGTCTTGAATTTCCGAAACCAATTTACTTTGAATTTGCCTAGGGATAAACATACCCTTAAGTTTACCAAATTAGCCAAATTCGCGCGAATTTGGCTAATACGATAGCTGAATTCGCGCGAATTTGGCTAATAAACCAACCTATCGAGGAAAAACCACATCGTGTAAGGACGCAGCAGGCTGCTGCCCTAAGAGCTTGGGTGATCCGTCAGTAAATGTCTGTCACAGGAGCAGTTACCTGTTGATTCTTCGATTTTTCTTTTCCTCATCCTCAATTTGTTGATCGATAGAAGCGCCGACGGCCACACCCACCGTTAATCCTGAACCAACAAAAATGGGAAAGAAGACAAATTGCTCGGTCAAAAGCCACAGGGTAATTCCCATGGCCGCCCCCAACAGCAGCCCCAATGAAATCCCCAATTCCATAAAGCGGGTCTCTGGTGTTTTTTGATCCATCTGGTTTATCCTTCGACGGCCGCCAGGTCGCTGTGCTCGATACTGGACAGCTCATCATTCACCGGCGTTTTTTCGGAAAAAAGACGCTCCACAATCAGCACAAAATCGACATATGTTGCTGGAACGGGAACCACATTGGGAATAATGGTGACCACCTCTCCTTCAAGTCTATTTAGAAACTCCTCTAGTCTGTCCTGATCGCGCGTCATGCGCAGTTGAAAACGATGTACGCGATACCTCATGGTTACACCTCCTAAAAACCAATACCTCATGATCTTTCCGATGAATTATGAAAGTTGACAGGGAAATAGATTCATTTACTTTTGCACTCGTTTTCGGACCCTTGTCATCCCGAGTGGAGCGAGGGATCCCGTCAACTTGCATGAAGGTGAAGGTGGCCAAAAATAGGCCTTTCCCTCTACAAATCAGTCATTATTATGTGAAGCTTGACGAGATTCTTCACTCCGTTCAGAATGACAGGGTGTTTGCAACTAGCGGCTCACTGCAGCTTTGGAAGCTATTACCCAATTAATTTATCAACTTGCATATTTTGGCTGTCCAATAAGGCCACAACCTTAGTAAAATTTAATCATCCGTGATTTATCGATGATGTTCCCAATAGTGGGCCTGATCTCGCACCTTCAAACCAAGCGACTCATAAAAAGCACATGCCCCGGGTGCGCCAGATCCCACTGTGGCCAGGGTCGCTCCCTGCTCACGCAGCCGACGCATCCCTTCTGTGAGTAAGGCGCTGCCCAAACCGCGCCGCTGATAATCCGGATGGGTGCCAACCGGTTCAAATACCCCGCATCGGGTTTCATCATCGAGCCACATTGTGGCAAACGCGGCCAGCTCACCGTTTGGTGCGGCAACGACCAGGTCGAGGTCTTGACGATAAAGGGGAGCGGCCTGGATATTTTTGTACCATTCCCAGCCGTCATATTTTTCATCTGGCTCATCAGGATGGAACGCCCGCCACGATAGCCAGCTGCGAGCCGGCAGCTCCGATTCACCCGCCAGCGCCCGAATGGAAAAACCGGCCGGCAGCGGCCGCCCAACCGGCGGTCGATCTAGCCGCCGGGCGTGATAATATTCTCGGTGTGGGAGTTGATGGTAGCCGCGCTGCATCAGAATTTTCGGTATGAATTGATCGTGAGCCGGCGTGACCACACGCAGCTGCCGGCCGCCATTGGCGGTGGATGGCGAGAGCCGGGTCTCGGCAACATTAATCATTTCTTCCAGCAGCTGACGGGAGTGGGCGGCCGGGTGGATCTGCAGATAAGCGTATCCCGCACCTTCCGCATTGAGAATGGCGTAAATGTGGCAATCGGCCGATTGCCATAAAAAAACTTTTTTGGTTAAAGGGCCTTGATTGAGGTTCGCTACCCCGTGCCAGCGCCAGTAATCCAGGCGAGCCGGCTGCCAACTCCATTCGCGTCGGCCGTTGTGGAGAAATAAATCGCGCAGAAACGCGCGCATCCGCCAGTAATCATCTTCACTTTGGTAAGGACGCATCTTTAACTTCATCGATTTTCTCCCTCGAGTGCGTGGCCGGTTCCATGACCAATCTTGCGATATGTATAAGCCGTCGCCGCCAGCTTAATGTTGTCAAGCAGCTACCGGAAGTTCAAGTGATCGTTTTTCTCTTTCCGTCACTTCACCCATCTCCTGCAGGCAGCGGTAGATCCGGCCGAAGCTGCATTCGATGTTGTGATCTAAACCAACCGACATGCGTACCAATCCATCACTCAGCCCCATCGCTTCCTGCTCTGCCGCAGGAATTTCAGAAGAAGTGCTGCTGCCGGGCGCGCTAAACAGGGTTTTGAAAAAACCGAGACTGACGGCCAGATAACCGACTTTTGCGTCTTGCATGCGCACCATCAGCTCATCCGCTTTTTCCTTGCTGCCCATATTGATGGTCAACATCCCCCCGTAGCCAAAGTCAGGGTTCATCAGACGGGTCATCCGCTCGTGCTGCGGGTGATCGGGCAGCCCGGGATAATGGATTGTTAACCCCACTGTTTGAAGACATTCCGCCAGGTATCGGGCATTGAGACTGTGCTGCTTCATGCGAATGTGCAAGCTGTGGAGGTTTTTGAGAATGCTGGCTGCACGGAAGCTGTCGAGCACCGGGCCGAGAAGCATTGTGGCGCCGCTGTGAACGTCAACGAGCTGATCAATAAACGCTTTTGAAGCACAGATCGCCCCGGCCACGGTATCGCTGGTGCCGTTGATGTACTTAGTCAGGCTGTGGACAACCACATCCGCCCCTAGCTCTATGGGTGAGATAATCAGGGGGCTAAAGGTATTATCGACAACGAGGGTTAAATTGTGCTGTCGGGCAATCCGGCTTAAGGTGGGAATATCAGCCACCTCCAGGAGAGGATTGCTAACCGATTCGCAGAAAATGACCCTGGTTCGGGGGGTGATGGCTTTGATCACGGCCGCTGGATCCAAAATATCAACAAACGTTGAATACACGCCAAAGCGCGGCAAAAAATGGTTGAGCAAGGCGTGCGTGCCGCCGTAAATCGTGCGGCCGCTTATAATCTCATCACCCTGTTGGCAAAGCTGCAGCAGGGTACAGCTGATGGCCGCCATGCCGGAGGCGGTCACCTGGGCGGCTTCGCTGCTTTCCATTAACGCCAAAGCGTCGGCCAACGCTTTGTTGGTCGGATTCCAGTGGCGCGAGTAGAGAAAACACCCCTCAATTTCATGTTCAAACAGCTCCGACATCGTTGCCGGATCTAAAAAGGTAAAAGTCGAAGAGTCGGTGACCGACGGATTGACACCGCCGTACTCGCCAAAAACAAGATAATCTTGAATGTCTTGGGGATGATCGTGGGTCATGGGAGGTCTCCTTGGGCAAACGGTTTGTAGAAGCTAAATAAAGCGGTGGTCTGTTAACCTGAGGACCGCATTTAACCGATAAATTTTTAACTATCGTGGTGCAAAGGCTGGAGTCTGATTTACAATTCATTATAGCGGTTGGGGATGTTTAATTTAACCATTCACCGCTTAAAAATGACAGTTGACGTTGTTACTCATGACAAAGATCATCCAAAAATAGTTTATACTTTCCTTACGTTTTAAAAAACCCCATTACTTGCCTACAAAAAAGGAGGAAACATGTCTAAGGTGATACCGCGCTTCATGGTGTTGATTGGCGCCCTTTTGCTGCTGGTGACCGCCTGCCAGCAAGAAACGGGAAGCACCGAGCTCAACCTGCTGTGCACACCCCAGGTGGAATGGTGTGAGGGTATGAAAGCTGAGTTCGAAGCTGCTTTTCCCGAAATCACGGTTAATTTTGTTCGCATGTCGAGTGGAGAATCTTTAACCCGTTTGCGCAACGAACAAGAGAACCCCCAATTTGACATCTGGTGGGGTGGCCCAATCGACAGTTTTATTGCTGCCAAGGAAGAGGGGCTGCTTGAAGCTTACGACTCTCCCAACCTGGATAACATCAAGGATCCGGCACTGATGCGTGATCCTGACAATCAATGGGTTGGTATTTATGTAGGGTCATTGGGATTTGCGACCAACCAGACCTTCCTCGATGAGAATCCAGGTCTGGAGCCGCCCACCAGCTGGGATGATTTATTAAAGCCGGAATTTGCCGACCAGCTCATGGTTGCCCATCCATCAAGCTCAGGTACATCTTACACCGCTCTCTGCACCATTTTGCAGATGCGTGGAGAAGAACCCGGGTGGGATTATTTGCGCACCTATGCCGGCCAGGTTAACCAGTTTACGAAGAGCGGCTCCGCTCCGGCCCGCTTTGTGGGTCAGGGTGAGGCGGCCGTGGGGATCGTCTTTTCCCATGATATTGTGGCCCAAATTCAGGATGGCGCTCCCCTGGTGTTGACCTTCCCCGAAGAAGGGACCGGTTATGAGATCGGCGGCATGGGGATAATCAAGGGTGCAGCCCATCTCGACGCCGCGCAAAAGTGGTTTGATTGGGCGCTCGAGCCGGCTACCCAGGAACTGGGACCAAAATACAATGCCTTTCAGGCCCCGACCGTCAATGGGGCCAGTGCCTCGATGCCGGAACTCCTGGAAGTGAACCTGATTGACTACGATTTTCAATTCTGCGGTGAAAGCAAATCGGACTTTGTCGATCGCTTTACCAATGAAATTGCCAATGCGGATCAGCTGAAAGAGTAAGCTGTTTGGCCACGGATTAAGTATTGATAAGTATAAAGTTAAAAGAGAGAAGTAGTACGCTTCAGAGAGTTGTCTTTCTTTTCACTTTTTAGAAAGTGTTTAAAAACACCACGACCTATATGGTTGCTGCGGCCGGTCTCTGACCGTGCCGCTGCGTGGTTCAGTGAGGACACCGACCACAGCAGCTATCTAAAGGGGCTTTTTAAACACGGTCTATAAACTTTGAACTTCCTAATCCGTGGCTTTATTTTAAAAGTCGGGACCAACCATGAACCAAACAGAAAAAATTTCTGTTGCGCCGGCACCCCCGCAGTCGCGCGTCTGGCGAACGCTCTGGCGTCGCTACCAGGAAATCAGGCTGATCGGCCGTGACCCCATTTTGGCCATCGGACTGCTGCTTGTGGGCATATTTGTTCTTCTTTTTATCGCCTATCCGCTTCTGAGAGTTGTCTGGCAGGGTTTTTTTGAGCTTGATACCGGTCAGGTCAGCTTTAAATATTTTGCTCGCTACTTTGATCCAGTTTATCGAGCCTACAATTGGGGTGTATTGCGGGATACGATGATGATGGGATTGGCCACGGCCGCTGGTGGGACCCTGCTCGGTTTTATTTTTGCCTACACCATGGTCCGCTGCAACATGCCCGGTGCCCGCTACTGGCATGTGTTGACGCTGCTGCCAACCATTTCACCCCCTTTTGCCATTGCCATCGCCACCATTTTGCTTTTTGGCCGTTCCGGTCTGGTGACCCGCCAAATATTGGGCATTCGCTTCATTCAGGGGATGAACGATATCTATGGGATTGACGGGCTGGTTTTTGTGCAGATTATTACCTTTTTTCCGGTTGCCTATTTGATCATTCGGGCGATGCTGGAGCGGCTCGACCCTTCGATTGAAGAAGCGGCGCTAAGCCTGGGAGCAAGCAAATTTCACATATTCCGCACCGTCACCCTGCCGCTGCTCATTCCAGGGATGGCCGGTTCATTTTTACTGCTTTTTGTTGAATCCCTGGCTGATCTGGGCAATCCGCTGCTGTTGGGCGGCAATCGAACCGTGCTGTCGGTAGAGATTTTTCTCTCGATCAACGGCCTTTTTGACCAGCAGCGAGGGGCCGCTCTGTCGCTGGTCCTGCTTCTACCCACCCTGACGGTTTTTCTGCTGCAGCACTATTACGTCAGCCGCCGGTCTTACGTGGCGGTGACCGGCAAGCCAACGGGCGGGGCCAATTTTGTCAAGGAACCGCTGATTCGCTGGAGCTTTATTGTCGCCACCGTTTTGGTTCTCATTCTGGTGCTGAGCCTCTATTTATCGATTGTCGTTGGCTCCCTGACCACCCTGTGGGGGATCAACAACACCCTCAATTTAACCCACTACGGGGATGCGCTCACGCGGGGCATGAACGCCATTTTGTCGACGACCTTCTTGTCGGCCGTGGCCACGCCAATTGCCGGCATTATAGGGATGGTGATCGCTTTTCTCGTCGTGCGCAAAGTGTTTGCCGGAAAGCAGGCGCTTGACTTCATCTCTAATCTGGGTGGAGCCGTACCCGGCACAATTTTAGGGATCGGATACATTATCGCCTTTGTCCAGGCCCCTTTAGCAGTGGTCATTATCGTCTTTGTTTTGCTGGCGTTTTACCTGGCGCAAAGCGGTATCAAAGAAACCCGCGGCCGGTTCCTTTTACTGGTTGGGGGTACGATGCTGGCCCTGGGATTTAACTGGCTGTTTGACCAGCTGGGGCTGCATGAAGACGGCTGGCGCTTTATCATCATGGGCGGTTTTTTGCTGCTGGCGGCCGTGGCCTGGCGCGCCACGCCGCCCGGTCAGCGCCGCGTTGTCGTGGGAGCGCTGCTGGTGATGGCGGCGCTGCTCCTCATTTACAATTTGAGCCCGCTGGTCACCCGGCCGCTGGCCGTGTGGGGAAGGTCGCTGGGGGGCGGATTTCTTTCAAAACTCATCACCAAATCCAGCAGCATGATTACCGTCTTTACCAGGCCGACAATGGCCATGCTGGGCTACACGTATTTGGTGGCCGGTATCTTTATCGTGCGGCGGGCGGCGGAGACGATACGGCCATGGCTGACCTTTGGTATTTTGTCGCTGGCGGCCGCGCTGACCTTCTGGGGGGAACCGCTGGCTCTGATCGGGACCCCATATATCGTCATCGCCGCCTATGCGGTACGCAGTTTGCCCGCCTCCGTCCGGGCCGGGGTGGCCGCGCTGCAGCAAATTGACCCGGCTATCGAAGAGGCATCTAACAGCCTGGGGGCCGACGCTCAGTATACATTTCGCCACATCACCCTGCCGCTGATATTGCCTGCCTTTATCGCCGGCCTGATTTTTGCCTTCGCCCGTCACATGACCAGCCTGTCGGCCATCATTTTTCTGACCACGGCCGAGTGGCCGATTTTGACCGTCTGGATTTTGAGCGAAGTTGAGCAGGGGGGAATGAGCACCGCTGCGGCTTACTCAGTGATTTTGATTTTGATCGTGCTGGTGGCGATCGGTTTGACTTACTGGTGGCTTGGCCGCACGTACGGCGCAGCGGACAAGATCGATATTTCGCTGACAGAAATTTAGCATGGCCACAGGAGAGGTTCGATGTTCCTGAATTTAGATAACTTGAGCAAGATTTTCCCGGCCCGAGATGGGGGTGCGGCCGTGCGGGCGGTTGATCAGGTGTCGCTGGAGATCGAAAAAGGGGAGCTGGTCACCCTTCTGGGGCCGTCAGGCTGCGGTAAAACCACAACCCTGCGCCTGATTGCCGGGTTTGAGTTCCCAACTGAGGGGCGGATTGTGCTTGATGGGGAGGAAATAAATGATTTGCCACCCAACATGAGAGACATGGCCATGGTGTTTCAGAGCTACGCAATTTTTCCTCACCTCAACGTGTACGAAAACATTGCGTACGGGTTAAAAATCAAGCGCCTGAGTCGTTCTGAGGTGCGGACCAAGGTGGGGCAGGTCATGGATATGACCGAGCTGACAGGCCTGGAAAACCGCGCCCCCAACCAGTTGAGCGGCGGCCAGCAGCAGCGGGTGGCTCTGGCCCGCGCGCTGGTGATGGAACCCAAAGTCCTGCTCTTTGATGAGCCGCTGAGCAACCTCGACGCCAAGCTGCGGGTGCAGATGCGGACCGAAATTCGGCGTATCCAAAAAAGTTTTGGCATCACCAGTATCTATGTGACCCACGACCAGGACGAAGCGATGGCTTTGTCCGACAGGATTGTGATCATGGATCAGGGGCGTATTCAGCAGGCGGACAACGCCATTGAAATTTATCGCCGGCCGGCCAATCGTTTTGTGGCCGACTTTATCGGACAGGCCAACTTTCTCCCGGTGGAGATTGTCTCAGAATCGGCAGATAAGCTTGAGGTGCAGCTCAATAAAATTTTGCTGCAGGTGCCAAAAATAAGCCGCCATGAGTTTAAGATCGGTGATCGGGCCCAGCTGCTGCTGCGGCCGGAATCGGTGCGCGTTCAGACCGCGCCGCAGGCCAACGCTATTCCGGGCACGGTGCGCTACCTCTCCTATCTTGGTTCTGTCGCTGAATATGACCTCGAAATTGAAAATTATGTGGTCGCCGTCAAGCATTACGATCCGCGCGTCAACGAACTGCACGAGATTGGCGAATCAATTTATTTGGAGCTGGTCGAGGAAAATCTTTATTTACTGCCGCAGCTGTGAGGTGAAGGTGGATAAGCTGAAGCCTTCATACGCTGCCGAATTTTGAGTTTTGAAAAAACAGCGAAACAGCAGCGTCATTCTTGCGAAAGCGGAAATCCTCTGGATGGACACCGATGGATCCCCGCCTACGCGGGGATGACAGGCCCCATTCATCAGAAAGGTAAGGCAGCAGCTCAGGTGAAATGACAGGTGGCGGGTATTCGACACCCGCCACTGATCCCGGTAATTATCAGCTGCCTGGCCCAAACCCACCAGCACCGCTCCCGACCCGGGTGACCCATCCCTGCCGGTTCATCGACAGGATGGCGTAAATCCTCACAAACCACATCATGATCAGATACCAGGGAAAAACAAAGATAAAAATCCAGTAGGGTAGTCTGGTATCGCTCAAGGCTGGGGCCAGGCGAATGAGGCGCCGCACACCCATACCTATCCCCAGAAACACAACTACGCGTATGGCGATATCGATCGGCCGATTGCCCAACCACAGCCATTGGCCGGTGGAAATGCTGTGGTACGTGATGGCAATCGCGGCCGCCATCACCAGGGAATTGGTCCAGACCGTGGTCATCTGCAGCGCTGCAGCCGGGCGTTTCCAGACCCAGAAGCGATCGGCATTGGGCAAATACGGCTCGCGAAAACACAATAGGCCGCGTATCGTGCGGCGACACGAGTTGCGAAACCAGCGCAGCCGCTGTTTGCACAGTGTGTACAGGGTCGGGGGGGAAACCGTCACAAACACGGCCGTGCTCTGATATACCCCCCGCCACCCTGCCTGGAGAAGGAGGCTGGTTAAACGGCCGTCATCGCCACTGATGCAGCGCCGGCCGTAAAAAATCTCATCAACCAGCGAATCCATCAGCGGTAAAACCGCTTCACGCCGAAACGCGACGCAGCGGCCGCCCAGAACCGTCACCTGACCAAATAGGCTCAAGGCCGGCACGGTCAGGCGGTATTTAATCAGCTCAACCCAATGATTAAAGAGGTTTACCAGCGATTCATATGGCTCATAAATAAGCTGGTCACCCACGACGCCACCCACCCGATCGTCTTCAAACGGTTTGATCAGCTCATCGATAGACCCAGGGGTGGCAAACGTATCGCTCTCAACAATGACGACCAGATCGGTTTGAGCTGATTCCAGACCCAGCCGAACCGCCTGCCGTTTCCCAGGTGGCGCTTCGATGACTTCCACCCGTTCCGTAGCCCACTCCTCTCTAGCCCAGGCGGTCACATCCGGTTCCCGCTCATCTGTCAGGAGCAAGACCTTGGTGACGACATCAGCCTCATGATCAAGAACCAAATTCACCGACTGACGTAAAATATCCCGTCCTTCTTTATACGTTGGGATGATTACCGTTGTCGCTGCTGAAAATTTATTTTGCCACGGCTGATAAAAGCGGCTAAATAAGAATTTTAGCAGCCAGATTGACCAAAAATAGCCGAGAATCCATAAATAAACCGATTGCCAGTCGCGTGTTGCAAAAAAGAACGCTGAAAGCCACTCTAGCGGATCGATGGTCACAATAATCCTCCGTCTAATTTGGCCGGTGAAGGTTGCCAATTAAACCCTTCAATTTGAGCGGGTGGGATGATGTTTTTGTTTGCCAAATCCTCCATTTTGTCGTTTACGTGAACCGCCGCCGCCAGAAGCGGTAAATCATGATCATTCTCTTTGCTAAACTCGAGAAAGGCCAGCGTATCTTTTGGTAGACACGTTCCGCCATAGGGATATCCGCCAGTTGATCCATAGGCTGAATTCCAGGCGGATTCGGCCGTCTTGGTAACGATTTGGGAGGCGCGGTTGGCATCAATGTTCAGTTTTTGACCCAGCAACCACATTTCATTGGTAAAGCTGATGATCACGGCATTGCGTAAATTGTTCTTGTATTTAATGAACTCCGCTTCCGTTAGAGACGTGCGATACATCTCACCACCAAACGGCCGGTAAAGATCGGCGATAACCGCTCCGGATTGAACGTCATGCTCTCCAATCACGGTGGCCCACGGATTGGCAAAATCTTCGGCCGAACTTTTGGCCCGCAGAAATTCGGGATTCATGCAAACGCCAAAATCTCGGCCGGCCTTAAGCCCGCTATTTTCCTCGATGAGGGGTATGAGAATATCCCTGGTTGTCGTTGGCGGCACCGTTGACCGAATGACCACAACCGGCCACGTCCCTTGATTTTGAATTAAACCAGCCACTGTTTTCATGCCGGCCGTGATGTAGCTCAAATCGACGGCCCTGGTGACGGGGTGCGGCGGGGTGCCGATACAAACCATGATGACGTCAGACTGGATATCCGGGATCGATTCACGGACGTGATACGCCCACATCCCCTGCTGACGGAGCTCGGTGACGAGCTCTGCATTAACATCGAGAAATGTAACCTCATGACCCTTCTGGATCAATCCACAACCGGTTGCCTGTCCGACAACGCCACTTCCTAAAACTGTAATCCTCATTTTTTTCTCCCTAATTGTGATAGCTGCGGGCCGCCAGCCACAAAAGCTTTTGTTGTCATTGGCTAACGGCCCGGTGAATCATGTCTATCTATAAGTGGC
>JAAUYD010199934.1_pt1 | contig 12172 bp, 13 predicted proteins | sample 7278101 | NCBI WGS metagenome assembly JAAUYD01 (sample SAMN14350128, study PRJNA611818) | marine sediment metagenome | isolation source: surface marine sediment (0.6m) | place: French Polynesia: Moorea | collected 2018-08 | reverse complement strand
TTTAGAACGCATTGATTACTTAGAAACAATAGTAGGTATTCGTCAAGGATTAGATGAATTTGAACGCGGTGCAGGAATTCCTGCGGAGCAAGCCTTAGAAACCCTAAAACATAAGTTTAACATTCCTCCCCGTTCATGAATTATCAGGTTATCATTCAGTCTACAGCCTTCCAAGAAATTGAAACCTCCTATCGTTGGATGTGCGATAACCTAAGTGCTGAAGTCGCAAACAGCTGGTACTACGAACTTGAAGATGTTATTGCATCTCTACAAAAATTTCCTAATCGTTGTACCATCGCACCAGAAGCAGCAACCATTGGTCGTGAAATTCGACAAATATGGGTGGGAAAGCAAAGGAAATATCGAGTTTTATTTGTTGTTGAAGAAGATGCTGTAGCAATTCTTCATGTTCGTCACAGTCGCCAATCCTATCTAGGTGAAGAATCTGAATAATTTCCCACTGTGCGCTTGCGTAGCGACTTCTGCGGAGTATCTCTCTTTCCTTCTCATCTACAATCAAGCGATCGCTTTCTTAATCACTCCCAGAAATCAAACCCTTTCTCACTTCTTAATTTTCTATCAAAATAATAAATTTAGACATATTTTGATTCCTTTTCCTTATGTACACCAACCTATTTCGTAGCGTCAATAGGTCATTTCAGTTATCAGTTATCAGTTTCCCCATCAATAAATCGAGGGGCTTGGGTAGTGGAAAAAATTATTCTTTTTCCCCGAATAAAATTTGGGGCTTGATACCGATTACTGTTTGATCAAGTGAGTACAGAGGTAGTTAAAAAGTATATTGAAAACCACCGTGGAAAATAAGAGATACACTGGGTTAAAACCATTGGGTGGTGTTTCATCCCCTCGATAAATCCTAGGGATTCTCACACTCCCGTATTCTTTTTGATAGAGCAATTATATAGCAGAGATTTTTATGACAGAAGTAAATAAAACTACTAAGACAAGAACATCTAGGAAAAAGGTTAATGATTCCCCCAACAAGACAAAAACCCTATTAAGGGAACACGCAGAACAACAATTTTCCCAAGAATTAGAGGAATTATCAAAAATAGATACTCGCCATCGTCCCCCCAATTGGCAATTATCCCCTTGGGCCGTAACTACTTATTTATTAGGTGGCAAATTAGACAATGGCTTTGAAGTCTCTGCCAAATATATCGGAGATAGACGCATCATCGAAATTGCCGTGGCTACCCTAACCACAGATAGGGCATTGTTGTTAATTGGTGTACCGGGAACGGCAAAATCTTGGGTTTCCGAACATCTATCCGCAGCAATTTCAGGGGACTCGAAGTTATTAATCCAAGGTACTGCTGGCACTAGTGAAGAGGCGATTCGCTATGGTTGGAATTATGCCAAATTATTGGCTGATGGGCCTTCTATGGATGCGTTAGTTCCCAGCCCCCTAATGCGGGCAATGGAAGATGGTAAAATCGCCAGGGTGGAAGAATTAACCAGGATTCCCGCCGATGTGCAAGATACATTAATTACTATCCTCTCCGAAAAAACCCTACCTGTGCCAGAATTAAATTCCCAGGTACAAGCAAATAAAGGATTTAGTGTAATTGCTACGGCTAATGACCGAGATAAGGGCGTAAATGACCTTTCTAGCGCCCTCAAACGCCGTTTTAACACCGTAGTTTTGCCCTTACCCAAAACCGTAGAAGCGGAAGTAGAAATTGTACAGCGTCGGGTAGAAAGTTTAGGAAGGGCATTGGAATTACCCGCCGAACCCCCAGCACTAGAAGAAGTGCGCCGCATTGTCACCGTATTTAGGGAACTGCGTAGTGGCGTTACGGAAGATGGTAAAACTAAGATTAAATCTCCCAGTGGGACTTTGAGTACGGCAGAGGCTATCTCCGTAGTCAATAGTGGCATGGCCTTAGCAGCACATTTTGGAGATGGTAATTTAAGTGCGGGGGATGTGGCTTCTGGATTGGTGGGTGCGGTAATTAAAGATCCTGTGCAAGACTTGGTGGTGTGGAAGGAATATTTGGAGACGGTGGTTAAAGAAAGGGAAGGGTGGAAGGATTTATACGGGGCATGTAGGGAAGTGAGTTAATCTCACATATTTTAGATGCAAATAACATCTCTTCCTCTGTAGTTTTAGGTTAACCATTATCTTTTTTTTCGGATGAAATCCTCAATAACTTCCTTTTTTACGGAAATCATCCTACTAATAAATGCCTCAAAATATTCTTGAGGATAATGTGGATTTGGATTTGAGAAATTAGTACCCAATTTATTAGCCATGCCAAGAATATCTTTGGCTAGCTCTTGGTCTGTTGTAATTTCTATTTTAAAATCTAAATCATCATCTTCTCCTGTATTATCACGTAATAATTCACGAAGCGTTTCTCGACTAGGGGACTCAAAAAAATGAGCAAAATTTTCTTTCAATCCTTTAAATTGATTAGACATACAGTTCTTAATCTTTATAATTTTATAAATTTTGATATAGCATTTACTTAGTGTTATATTGTATTGTTAGTTCGCTAAAATCTTAAAGCGATTCGCTACTTAACCTATTTTGTTATACTGCAAACAGAATTATATCTTTCGCACCAAATTATGTTACCTATAGAGCAACTAACCGAAGAAGCCCTTGCTCTACCAAATGAGCTGAAAGTAGCCTTAGTTGAAAAACTGCTAGACAGCCTTACATATAATATAGAACCAAATATCCAAACTGCTTGGATTAGTGAAGCCAAACAACGGCGAGATGAAATTCTGAATGGTATTGTAAAGCCTATACCTGGAGAAGAAGCACTAGCTGAAGTGCGACGTTTGCTAGAACAATGAAATATGTTTTTCACCCTGACGCTTTAACTGAATATGGTGAAACAGTTCAGTATTATGCAGAACGCCGCGCAGAAATAGCACAAGCATTTATTGATACTGTTGAGGATGCTATTTTTCGGATTCGGGAGTCACCAAATCGTTGGGGTGTAATTGATGAAGATGTTCGTCGATGTCTAACTCAAAAATTTCCTTACGCTATTCTTTATACAATCGAACAAGAGTATATCCTGATTTTGGCAGTTATGCACTGTAGCCGTAAACCTGGTTATTGGAAAGGACGTACACAATCAAAACCAACGGATACTTAACTAGTAGTCAGCAAAGATCCCCGACTTCTTAAAGAAGTCGGGGATCTAAATGCCCACAGCCAAGACGGCTGTGCCACAACTCCTCAAAACTACTAGTGGTTCTAAACACATAAATTTTTGCGAATTGCAATAAATTTATCAGAAATCAATAGAAATACCGAAGCAAAAATAGCACCTGATAAGCAAAATAAAAGCATTGGGTAATTTAATTTATCCTGCAATAAATTGTAGATAGGAATATTAGTATTAATTGTCAACAATAATTTAATATATTCAACTTTATAGAAATAGAAAATATCATTTATCTACTACATAATTTATTGCAATCATAAATTTAATTATTAATATCGAAGCTGACTTAAGTAGATTCAAAAAATATTTGAATCCTCTTGAGTTATTTATGTATGTCATTTTATATAAATACTAATGGAAAATAAAATTTATTTAACCGTAGCAATTCCTACTTATAATGGTGCAAAACGGTTACCTGAATTATTAGATAAGCTGCAAAATCAACAAAATACAGAATCTTTTCATTGGGAAATTTTAGTTATAGATAATAATAGTCATGATGCCACTGCTTCCATTGTTAAAAATTATCAATCTACTTGGCAACATCCTTATAAATTAAAGTATATTTTTGAACCACAACAAGGACTTGCATATGCTCGTAAACGGGCAATAATTGAGTCTCAAGGCAAATTTGTTGCTTTTCTTGATGATGATAATTACCCTAATAATATGTGGGTATCCTCCGCTTATAAATTTGCTCAAAATCATCCCCATATTGGGGCTTATGGCAGTCAAATTCATCCCCAGTGGGAAACAGAACCCCCCCAAGAATTTGCTCGAATTACTCCATTTTTAGCCATCACAGAACGGGGCAATATACCTCTATTGTATGAAGCAGATAAAAAATTATTACCCCCAGGAGCTGGATTAGTTATTAATAAGCAAGCATGGCTTGAATGTGTGCCCAATCAAATGATTTTAGCAGGCAGAATATCAGGTAATATGCTAGCAGGTGAAGATATAGAAATGCTCTCATACATTCAAAGAGGGGGTTGGGAGATTTGGTATAATCCGGAAATGGAAATTTATCACCAAATTCCTGCATGGCGTTTAACTAGAGAATATTTGATTCCGCTTTTTCAAGGTATTGGTTTAAGCCGTTATGTGACTCGTATGGTAAATATTCAACCACGGTTAAGACTAATAGCCTGTATCGCTTATATGATTAATGATTTACGGAAGATAATTTTTCATTTTCTCAAATATCAATTAACAGCAAAAACTAATTTAGTTAGTGATTGCGAAATGAAATTATTTATAAGTAGCTTTATCAGTCCGTTTTATCTTTTATTTAATGGATATTTATTTCCAAAAATTAAGGATAAATTACTTTAAAAAATATTGATATTCAATATATAGCAATGGACATATTGGTTAGGACAGTATTATTTAACCAAATAATTCATAATTCATAATTCATAATTCTGTCAACCGTCAACAATTACATCTACCATGTATGCTAAATTAAATAATTTTCATAACAATATTAATAAATCATCTACTAATGGTTTTACCTTATTAGAAATACTAGTAATAATTGCTTTCTTAGGAACATTAAGTGCGATCGCAGCACCAAGTTGGTTGGCTTTTATGGATAATATACGCCTAAAAACAGCTCAAGGTGAAATTTATCTTGCCATGCGTCAGGCTCAAAGCCAAGCCAAGTTAAACAAATTGAGCTTGCAAGCCAGTTTCCGCGAACAAAATGGAATTATCCAGTGGGCGGTTCATAATACTACCGTTAGTCCTAATAATGCTAATTGGAACAGCCTGGATGCTACCGTGCGTGTAGATGGTGAAACAACTTTACAGCAATCTAATGGTGTGTGGAGAATTCAATTTGACCACTTAGGTAATGTCAATCAGCTAGCACGGTTAACAATTTCTAGTAAAAATGGTGGTAAAGCTAAACGCTGTGTGTTTGTCTCCACAATTTTAGGAGCCTTGAGAATGGCTAAGGAACAAGAAACAGCTCAAAGTGGTAAGTACTGCTATTAAAATATTATTTGTTAATTTTAATTAGGTCTGATTTGCTGAATAATTCCACAATAAGCAACAAACAGCATTTAATAGTTTTCACTCGTTATCCAGAGCCAGGAAAGACCAAAACCAGACTGATACCTGCTTTAGGTGCAGAAGGTGCTGCTAATTTGCAACGTCAAATGACAGAGCATACTCTATCTCAAGTGCAAAAATTGCAAGCTATCAGCCCTACACTAGTGGAAATTAGATTTGCAGGTGGTAATTTACAACTGATGCGGGCTTGGTTAGGGGAGAATTTTATCTACCAACCCCAAGGAGCAGGTGACTTGGGACAGCGCATGGAGCAATCCCTAGGGAATGCATTACAAAATGGCGCTCAAAAAGTAGTTTTCATCGGTATTGACTGTCCGGGAATAAATGCTGAAATTCTCGCAACAGCCTTTAAAAATCTAGATAGTTACGATCTGGTAATTGGTCCTGCGGTTGATGGTGGCTATTACTCGATCGGTTTAAAACGATATATACCAGAATTATTTGCTAACATCGACTGGGGAACTGCAACGGTACTACAAAGGACTATCAATATTGCCCAACAACTTAGTTTATCTCAGGTGCAGTTATTACCTTTAGCTGATGTTGATAGGCCAGAAGATCTGCCAATTTGGGAATCTCGGTAGTAAAAATTAACATCCTTCTTTCTTTCCCTCCCTAATCTTGAGATAACTCATTATACTGTGTCAATTATTACCATAATTGATTAAGTGTAACAAACTCATAATCTTGGGAACTTTACCTCAAGATGAAACTAACCCTCTACCTGTTGATAGCAAATGTTACTCTTGAGGCAATTTATTTGACTTGAAGAAGAACAATAACTCCAATTTGAAATCAAAAGCTTATGATGAATCGTTTTGCTACAGTGAATGCTAGCCGAATCCTTACGGTAGGAGGCATAGTCTTAATGCTATCTTTCCTACTTGATGTTTTAGTCCTCATATTTCCTTTTCAACCCACTAATGGCAGATGGCAAATTGCTTTAGTCTCAGCACTAGTTGACAGAGGAATTGTACCCATGGTGGGTTTGGGTATGCTGTTCACTGGTTATTGGATTAGCAGTATAGACGATAGGGATAGGGATAGCGCAGGTGCTGACAATTCAGTTCGTAAACCAATATTCGATTTGAGATTTCCATCTCTGATTTTTGCTACCATTTTGGGATTAGTTTTCTTGATGTTTTTCCCCTTACATTTAAATAATGTGCGTCAAATAAGCACCCAAAGGGTAGAAAAAATCACTCAGGATGCCCAAAAAGCAGAGACTCAACTGAAAAATCAATTATCTCAAAGACAAGATCAATTGAATAGCGAACAGGGTAAAGCTCAACTACAACAACTACGAACCAGAACCAAAAATCAATTGGCCCAAATAATCAAAGATGAGGCAAAATTTAAGCAAGCAATTGAGAGTCCCCAAATTCCCGCAGCAGTAAAAGAAGTACTCAAAAAGGCGAAAGACAATCCTCAACAACTGGAGAAACTGATTGCCGAACAAACTAATCCTCTCGCAGCTACTCAAAAACAAGCCGATCAAGAACTGAACAAAATTCGCAGTGAGAAGGAAGCAGCAGAAAAGCGTACTAAACAGGAAGCCTGGAAAGCGGGATTAAGGACTGGTTTGAGTAGCTTATTATTATCTGTTGGTTACACCATTATTGGTTGGAGTGGTTTAAGAAGTATGAATAATTCATCTGGAAAGAAACGTAAGCCTGCCATGCGTTAAGAAGTAGATTGAAGCTTTTTTATTTTTGCATACTAATCATAAATTAGTACTACATTGAAGTAAGTCGGCATAAAAATATAACTCTTTATTATTGGCATTTGTCATTTATTGTTCATACTTTATAAATGAACAAATATCAATAATAAGAAACGAAACTGGTTATATTTATTGTTGCCTACTTACTTTTTATTTTATTTACTCAGAAGTTAGTCAGGCTAAAAAAAATATTATTCTAAAAAAAATATGAAATTACATGACCAAGAAAAAATTGGATACAAGCCCCTCGATCCATCGATGGGGTAATAATTCGCTCATTCTTCATTCTAAATTCTAAATTCTAAATTCTAAATTCTAAATTCTCCTTGACAATGTTTTCTATTTATATACTTACGTATAACGAAGAAATAGATATTGCTGCTTGCATCGAGTCAGCAATGTTATCTGATGACATAATTGTTGTAGATTCATGTAGTAGCGATCGCACTGTGGAAATTGCCAGTACTTACCCGGTGCGTGTAGTTCAACATCCCTTTGAAAGCCACGGAAAACAACGCACCTGGATGTTGGAATCTATTACCCCTAAGTATGAATGGGTATATATTTTAGAAGCTGATGAGCGCATCACACCAGAACTTTTCGCTGAATGCCAGCAAGCCATACAAAGTCCAGATTACATTGGTTACTACGTTGCCGAGCGGGTAATTTTCATGAATCATTGGATTCGCTATAGTACCCAGTATCCCCGGTACCAATTACGTCTGTTTCGTCACGGAAGGGTTTGGTTTACAGATTATGGTCACACTGAACGGGAAGTTTGTACAGGCGATACCAGCTTTTTGCAGTCAACTTACCCCCACTATACTTGCAGCAAAGGTTTAAGCCGTTGGATCGACAAACATAACCGTTATTCTACGGATGAGGCGAGGGAAACTGTATATCAAATTCAACACGGTAAAGTTGACTGGCACGATTTATTCTTGGGGAAATCAGAAGTAGTAAGACGACGGGCTCTCAAAGACTTATCTTTAAGATTGCCATTTAGACCCCTGATACGCTTTGTGTATATGTATTTTATCTTGGGTGGTTGTCTCGATGGGCGAGCGGGAATGGCTTGGTGTACATTACAAGCATTTTACGAGTATCTAATTTTGTTGAAAGTTTGGGAAATCAGGGAAGGAGGGAAAGAGGGAAAGAGGGAAGGAGAGAAAGAGGAAAATAGGGAAAGAGGGAAAGAGGGAAAAATTCTGTAAATAAATTAAAAACGATTGAATTCCCTGATTGCAGGAGAATTGAACATCCTTCTCCCTTGCCCCCTGCTCCCTGCCCCCTGCCCCTCTGCCTCCTCTAGTGGGATAAATGGGAGGCTTATTGCTGTTTCAGTTAAAATACTTGTAACAATCGTTTACAACTTTTAAAATGAGGCATCAATTGCGTGCGGGTAGTGAAGGAGTGAATAGGAACAAGTTATCCACAAGCTCTTAGGTATATCAAATTATTCTGAGCCTGATTGTGGGAAAAATTGCCCGTGCCGATATAGCTTCAAAATAGGAGTTCCACAAAGATGTTGAGAGAGATGACTTTCATCAGTTAATGCATATGCTGCTATGAATACTAATCACAGAAGTTCCAATAACCGAAAACAGGAGAACGGAGGTTTGCCCATTAATCGTTGGAAACAAGACTTAAAAAACGATCTAATTGCTGGTTTATTAGTAATCATTCCCTTAGCTACAACTATTTGGTTGACAATTACCATTGCCATTTGGGTAGTTAACTTTCTGACTAAAATACCTAAGCAACTCAATCCTTTTGATGGGATGCACCCAATTTTAGTTAATTTACTCAATTTATTAGTGGGACTGACGGTGCCACTACTGAGTATTTTACTCATTGGTTTGATGGCTCGGAATATTGCCGGTCGTTGGTTACTGGATGTAGGTGAGCGAATATTACAGGCAATTCCCTTAGCAGGCCAGGTTTATAAAACCTTGAAGCAATTATTAGAAACATTATTGAAAGATTCCAGTAATAGATTTCGCAGGGTAGTTTTGGTAGAATATCCCCGGCGTGGAATGTGGTCAATTGCCTTTGTCACTGGTTCAGTTAGTGGTGAGATCCAGGATAAAATGTCTAATTCGATGCTGAGTCTTTTTATTCCTACTACCCCTAACCCAACTACGGGATGGTATGCAATAGTACCAGAAAATGATGTGGTAGATTTATCTGTGTCTGTCGAAGATGCCTTTAAAATAGTTGTTTCTGGAGGAATTGTTACCCCTAGTTTTTCCCCGTCCCCCCTGGTAATTCCCAAAGAACACCACATGGAAATATCAAACCTAGAACCGAAACGACAAGTAATGCCCATAGAAGAAAGTTGAAATTACTTGTGCCAATTTATTTTCTAATGCATTAATATCAGTGACTGAACTCCAGCCCAGTATCCAGGCACAATGAATTACACAGATTGTCTTCTGTGTACCCTGTCCCCTGTCCCCTGTCCCCTGTCCCCCTCACCCTCCTATGCAACCCCGCAAACCCCGGCAAATTTCCCGTGAATTGGCACTTTTAAGCCTTTCTCAATTACCTACTAATCCCAAAAAACTGACGGAAACCCAATTACCTAAATTAGTATTAGCAGCGGTACGAACATTAACCTCTGAAGTCCAAGAAACTTTAGATAATGCCACTGCTGAATTACAACGCAGTAACGCTCGCGTTCTTAGTAGTCAAACCCGTACTATAGATATAAATACTTCCAGAAGCATGCTGCAAGAGGCAATTACCTATACTCAAACGGCTATTAATCAATTGGGTGCAGCGATGGAATTTCCAGAATTGATTCAATTAGCCAATCAAGATAAGGAAGTAGGTATATATGCCATTGAAATTATCAAAATGATTAATGAACAACGAACAATCATTGATGAATATATTGCCTCGGCTTTAGTAGATTGGCAAGTTAACCGTTTGGCTCAGATAGATCGGGATATTTTGCGGATTGCAGTAGCAGAAATGATGTTTCTTGGAACTCCAGATAGGGTAGCAATTAACGAAGCTGTGGAACTCGCAAAACGCTACAGTGGAGAAGATGGACATCGCTTTATCAATGGAGTTTTGCGCCGGGTAACTGAGCAACAAAAAACGGCATCAAATATCAGTGCTGGGCAACCTTGATGAATGCTAAGTTGTGAGTTGAGCGTGGGGATAACTCAGGGTTTTTAACACTGAAACGGAGTTAAGGATGCGATCGACTCATTGCTTCAATGCTCCCCATTTCTCACTAATCACATAACTCATTAATTTAGCTGCAATGGTTTTTAATTGGTTCAATCGTCAAAATAAAGATTCTCATAAAAGCAAATCTGAAGAAAAAGAACAAGAAACACCTGCTGTTAGTGAATCCCCAGCACAATCAACTCCAACCACAGAAACTACACCAGAGGTTGGAGCAGATTTGTTGGCATTTGCCAAAGCAGCTTATAAAAATATCCAAGAAAAGCAAGAATCTCAGCCTCCAGCAGAAAATCCTCCAGCAGAAAATACTGTAATTGATGAGCCACCTCCCCCAGCCACAGAACCGGAAAAAACACCAGAAATAGAAGCTAAATCAACAGATAATATTTCGACAACCCAGCCAGAAACGGAAACTATACAATCCTCAGAGGTGGCTGTGGATGTTACGGAAACAGCCACAACGGAAACAGTCACAACTGATGTGACTGTGGGGGAATCCCCCATGACAAGTGAAGTCATTGAAACCACAGAAGAACAACAACCAAGCCCGGAACCTACCACAGAATCAAGCTCCGAAGAATCAACCTCCGAGTTACCCCAACCTACAGAAACAGCCAACCTATCCTTCCTGGAAAGAGCCGCAGCAGAGCAGAAAGCAAAGCAAGAAAGATTAATTGCCAGTGCCATTGAAGTAGAGGAGCCAGAGGAGGTACAAGGCGACTCTAATGCCCCAAATGAAGAAATTCCCCTAATTGCCTTTGATGATGGCTTCCTGTGGTCAGCAGAGGTTCTAGCAGCCCAAGGACGACGACCGGAAGATGTTTCCATCGAAGAAATTACCTGGCTCAAAAGGCTACGCCAAGGCCTAGATAAAACCCGGCGCAACATTGTTAACCAGCTCAAGGCGATCGTGGGTCAAGGACCACTCAATCAAGCTGCAGTGGAAGAAATTGAGGCAGCACTGTTGCAAGCTGATGTGGGGGTGGAAGCTACAGATTATATTATTGAAGCTCTCCAGCAAAAATTAAGGGAACAAGCTTTACCACCAGAAGAAGCGATCGCTTACCTGAAGCAAATTCTCCGGGATCTGTTAAATAAGCCCTTGGAAAAATCTGCAAATACCTTCCTCGGACCAGAAAAAGAAACATTAAATATTTGGTTAATAACTGGGGTGAATGGTGCGGGTAAAACTACTACCATTGGTAAACTGGCTCACCTCGCCAATAAATCCGGTTACAACTGCTTGATTGGAGCTGCTGATACCTTCCGTGCTGCTGCTGTGGAGCAAGTTAAGGTGTGGGGAGCTAGAAGTGGAGTCGAGGTAATTGCCAATCCCGGGAAAAATACAGACCCAGCAGCAGTAGTATTTGATGCGATCGCTGCTGCCCAGTCCCGAAACACGGAATTACTTTTGGTGGATACCGCCGGACGGTTACAAAATAAGAAAAATTTGATGGAAGAACTCAGTAAAGTCCGCCGGATTATCAATAAAAAAGCTCCTAATGCCAAAGTAGAATCACTATTAGTGCTAGATGCGACATTGGGACAGAATGGGTTGCGACAAGCAGAAGTTTTTTCCCAAGCTGCTCAACTTAGCGGTGTGGTTCTCACTAAGTTAGATAGTACTGCTAAAGGAGGAGTGGCTTTAGCTGTAGTCAAACAACTCAATTTACCTATCCGGTTTATTGGTGCTGGAGAAGGAATTGAAGATTTAAGACCTTTTTCCAGCTACGAATTTATCGAAGCACTGTTGAGTGGTTGATGGCAAACTACTAGTCTGTCCCATAAAATATGATGATAAAAATAATAAACTGTAGCACAGGCATCCTTGCCTGTGTATATTGTCAGGCAAGGATGCCTGTGCTACAGTTTATTATTTTTATCATCATATTTTATGGGACAGACTAGTAGTTTGCCATCAACCACTCAAAATTGCTTCGATAAATTCGTATCTGGAAAAAGGTCAGAT
>JAAUYD010024341.1_pt1 | contig 12178 bp, 6 predicted proteins | sample 7278101 | NCBI WGS metagenome assembly JAAUYD01 (sample SAMN14350128, study PRJNA611818) | marine sediment metagenome | isolation source: surface marine sediment (0.6m) | place: French Polynesia: Moorea | collected 2018-08 | reverse complement strand
TCTGAACTACCAAACATTCCCACAACAGCAGTCCCTTGATGAATACCACAACGGAATTGCAAACCATTACGTCCATCTGTTTCAAATAAACCTTGTTCTGACCATTGTTGGTTTAATTCCGCAAGCGATCGCATCATTGCACGACCTGTGTTGATCGCACGATGGACTTGTTGGTTCGGCGTGAGTTCTTCAGGTGCGCCAAACAAAGCTAGTATGGCATCTCCCATAAATTTGTCTACCGTACCACCGTTATCAAACACTGCTTTGGTCATTGCTTCTAAATATTGATTGAGCAATTCTGCAACTCTTCGCGATCTAAGGGTATTTGCTAGCTGTGTGAAACCTACTATATCGCTAAATAAAACCGTAATGAGGCGGGGTTCTGGTCGCAAATCTAAGACTAAATCGCCCGTTGCAGCTCTGTTAACTAGTATGGGGGGTAGAAAACGGTTCAGTACTGATTGGGTCAAATAAGTATTTAACTCCACTACTCGTTGTTCGTTTTCTTTTAAAGCTAAAAGATTTCGTACCTCTGCTAATAATTCGCGATCGTTAAAAGGCTTTGCTAAATAAGCGTCTGCTCCCCTTTCTGTACCTTCTACCCGACTGTCTTCATCAGCTTTTGCAGTCAGTAAAATAATTGGAATACCCTTCAAATTCTCCTCACTGCGAATCATTTGGATCATTTCCAACCCGGTAACAATCGGCATCATTAAATCGGTAACAATGAGGTTAGGTGCAATTGCTTTTGCTTCCTCAAAACCTTCGGAGCCATTACGCGCAGTCTTTACCCTATAGCCGTTGTCACGGAGTATTCCAGAAACATAAGCTCGCAAATCTGGGTTATCATCAACAATCAAAATTAGTGGCGATGTTGGTGAAAGTGAAGAATTACTTTCATCTTCTATTCTTAACTGGTTTTCTCTTTCTTGCTCTTGAGACTCCAATAAATCTAAATCTGCTAATTCAACATTTGCACGACTAGGATTTATTTCTGCTACAGTTTCTTGTACTTGTTCAGGATTTAAGTGTTGATCACCAGGGAGCAATGAAACTGTAAATATGGTTCCAACCCCGTATTCTGACTGAACAGTAACTTGACCTCCATGCACCTCTACTAATTCTTTAACCAACGCCAAACCTAAACCAGTTCCTTCATAGGAACGATTTTCTGAACCCTCTGCTTGACGGAAGCGTTCAAATAAATGAGCAATTTGTTCTTGCTTAATCCCGATTCCAGTATCCTGCACTTGCAAAATGCAATTTTCACGGTTAGGTCTAACTCTAATCGCGATGGTTCCACCTTCGGGGGTAAACTTCATCGCATTGGAAAGGAGATTGTAAACGACCTTATCAAATTTTTCTATATCTAAGTATATATTGGGGCATGTTTCAAGTTCTGTAACTAATTTCAGCCCCTTTCTCTCACAGTATGGACGAAATGATTCAACGATTTGATGAACGAATTCTACTAAATCACAAGGATGAAATTTTGGTTGCATCCTACCTGCATCCAAGCGTTGTAAGTCTAATAATTGATTGACAAGCCTGAGCAAACGCCGCGAATTTCGCAAAGCAATTTTGCTTTGAGATGCTGATAAACCTTGCTGTGAAGTTACTGCTGATTCTAAAGGTCCTTGAATTAAAGTAATCGGAGTACGAAACTCGTGGGAGATATTTTGAAAAAATTCAGTTTTTTGTTTATCTAATTCCAACAGACGTTCAGCCTGTTCCCGAGTTTTTTGATAAAGATGTGACTGCTGTACTGCAATCGCAGCCTGTGCTGCAACCGTTTTTGCTAACTCAATTTCTGAAGGTAGCCACTTACGAGTTTCATTGTATTCGTATAGCGTAATACTGCCAATACTTTCACCATCTGCCAACAAAGGTACAAGCATTAAGGATTTTGCTGCTATTCCCTCATGTAACTCAAATCCCTGTAATTGGTGTATCCATGCTTTTGTATCCCTAATTATTACTGGTTGTTGCGTTCTCAACATTTCCTGTAATATCGGATGACCTTCAATGGGGATTTGTAGCTGTAGCAATTCCTTGGAATTAGAATTACGCTGCTCCTTTGTTCGCTCGATAAGATTGACTGAAGAGTTAGGAATGGTTTCTAAGCTTTGGTAATAACCTACGCATTCGGTAAACTCATCTGAATCTGTCCATAGAGATAGCACACAAGCATTTACTTGCAATGCTTGTCCTAATTGCTCGGTAATAGCAGCAAAAATATCTTCAGGATCCAAGCTTGATCGAATGGCACTTGTGATTGTATTAGTTAAGGCTTCTTTTTTGGCAAGAGCGTGGGCGCGTTCGTAAGCGTAGGCTTGTGATAAGGCTAAAGCTGCCTGATCTGCGACCACATTTACTAAGTCGACTTCATCTTCTTCCCAAATCCGAGATTTTTGACATTGATGTAATGCCAACATTGCCATCAATTCTTGGCGGCAAATGAGTGGTACTATCAAGCTAGAGCGAATTCCATAAACGTTAAATGCACGCATGCGCTCTTGTGACTGCACAGTCTCTGCCTGTATTACAGGATCTGCCGTAACATCTGGGATTGCCAATACTTCTCTAGTTTCCCATACAGTTTCCGCCAAACAAGAATCTGTCAACGAAGATGATGAACCTATTTCATTACTGCTTGTTTCTAGCGATTGCAGTTCATTGCTATTCTGTTTGACTGCAAGAGAAGGGTTTTGATAAATGAATTTTTCATCTGCTAACTCCCCATCCAAGAATGGGCGTAACAAACAAACATCTGCTTCTAGCATATCCCCTACGCTATCAACAATTGTTTGTAAGATTTGTCGATAATCTAAGGTGCTGCGAATAGTCCCAGTTACGGTGTTGAGTAAATATTGTTGACGCAGGCTACGAGATATTTCACGGGTACGAGCTTTAAGAACGTTATGGGTATCAAGAGCTTGGCGTACTACCGCCTTTAGTTCTTCAGCTTCCCATGGTTTAGTAACATATTTGAATACCTTACCAGAATTAATTGCTTCTACTAAATCTTCTACATCTGTATAACCGGTCAAAATTATCCGCATTATATCGGGATATTGAGTTGCTGTTAAGCTCAAAAACTCAGTACCACTCATCATTGGCATCCGTTGATCGGAAATAATCACCGCCACATCTTCTTCTTTTGCCAACAAATCAAGAGCATCTGGACCAGAATTTGCTCTCAACACCTTATACTCCCGATAGAAAGTGCGATAAAGCAAATCTAGGTTATCAGGTTCGTCATCAACGACCAAAATTTTCGACTTTTTGTTTGCTTGGGAACTCATGCACCGCTTTCCTGCTGCAATGGCAGTCGGATAAACAATAATCTCATCAGTTATACATACCTCTCAATCGGGCACAAGCAGATCATTCGACCAGTAAGACTCAAAGCCTACATGACTGCTAAATAAAATAAAATAATAATTTTCTTCACAGCTACTTGTTGGCGATCGCTAATGCGGATTGCCATCTGCTTTTGTACACCCTATGTTCTAGAATTATAAGTATTAGTTTTACAGAATCGATGCTTGCTTGCCAAATTTTGCTTCACCTCCAGTAAGAAAAATTTCATTCCATCTGCAGTTTTAACGAATGAGGAAAAATTAACTGCAGTCGTATATCTAAGTTTTCCCGTCTTTATCTCATCCCTAACATATTCCAATAAATATTTATATTGAGGCTTACTTGGCGATTGGGCAACATCAGAGCAATAAAATTAATCATGGGCAGCTTTTATACTTGTGGGCATGGGATAAACAAACTCTCTTTGCGATCTTGGTAAGTATTTCTAGCCTTGAACGGTATTTTAGTATTGCGTAACTACAAAAACTCGGGCATGATAGCATCATATATTTGTCAATATGCCGATGAGAAGCATAGTATTTGAGCATAATATTATAAATACTCTGTTTTACTAATATGGGTGACCTCTAGGAGCGAAACTCAAATATTATTTATGCAGCTACTAGTTAAAGTTTTATTATTTGCAAGCTCAGTTTGATTGATTCTCTATAATTAAGGTTTTCCCCACACTCTCAAAAATCAATGCAAATAGTTTACCAATACTCACTTAAAGTAGAAATAAAATGATAATTGATTTTTGATTAAAATTTCGATTTGACTGTATCTTCCTTAAAGCAGTAATTAATTTTATTGTGTGAACCCATAACAACTACATCAATCACCCTGAATTATGTTCAAAGATGGGCAACAATCGACTAAAATTGGCTTGATGGTTTTGAACCGCCTGATTTCCACTACCAGGAAACCCTAGTAGGGTCCAATATCTATATACATTGATTGTCCGATAACCTCATTAGGTTGACGATCCACAGTAACTAAATTGTATGCTCAGAATTATGATTTTATACTTAATGAGCTTATTCTATATAATTTTCAATTTAAATTTATCCCAACCCATCTATCTTACTTAAATGTACTTTATCTGACATAATTGATAACAATAATTAAAGTCTTGCTTTTATTGTGTTGAATATTAATTCGGCGGTCGATGTTAGGTGAATGTTTTCCACAAACATAATAGAAATTTATATTTATTAGAAATAAATCTTTGAAAAAAGTTAACTCTAGGTTTCCTTTAAGACCCTGGTTTTATAATCAATCTAACCAAGATATATTTACATCTGTTACGAATCAAATTTCATCCCCATTGCAAATCCGTCCAGCCAACCCAGACGATCTCAGTGCTGTAGCCCAAATTATTGCTGAAAGCTTCCACTCTCAAAGTGGTGTTTGGGGTTTGCTGTTTCCTTTATTACGTTTGGGTATTTATGAAGATTTACGACATCGTCTTGCGTTATCAGCACCTCACCACATTTGTTTAGTGGCTGTTGATATAAATGGTAATGAATCAAATAATTTAGTGGGAAGTGTTGAATTGGGCGTGCGCTTTAGTGATTCCTGGACACAAAGTGGTCGTAACTTTCCTTATCTCTCAAATTTGGCGGTCAATCCAAACTATCGTCGAAGAGGGGTGGCTTCTAGCTTATTACTTAGTTGCGAGCGAGTTGCTCTTGCTTGGGGTTTTCAAGACATATATCTCCATGTATTAGAAAATAATCATCAAGCACAGCAACTTTATTTCAAACAAGGATATCGCGTACAGAAAGTAGAATTTAGTTGGAATAGTTTTATATTCCGAGGATCTCAACAGATTTTTTTACACAAACATTTGAATAAAGATCTAAAATCTTAATTATTTGTTTCATTTTGTTTAGTTTTTTTTCGTTCAAAAATTCGATACATTAACTTAAATTTTCGCGCTCGTCTAAAAAATCAAATTTTGACTTGCTGTAATATTTTTCATTGTTTTTGAGTCACACAAAGACTATGAAAAGAAATTAATCATAAATATTATCAGAACTTACGTAATTGTCACAATACACCGGTCGTGCGTGACACTCAAAACCTTGTTCATACGTTCAGGTTAACTCGGTTGCGTAAGTCCTATATTATGAAAGTAGTACATTAAATAATGTATTTTGTCATTAAACTCTATTGAATCTTATTTTTTACCATAGAAATTTAATAATTTTTCATGTTTTGGGTGGTTTTTTTATACCCACTCAATGAATTTTCGTTACTAAAAATAGCAATTTCAAATAAATAATTTGTGAGGTTGTGAAATCAATAAAAATATTTTGCACGAAAATATTTGCTTATTTTAAATTCAGAAGTTTAATGCAAGAAGATTAATGCAAGAAGATTTAATTACAAAATATTTTATTAACTTTTTTTGATACTCACAATAATATTTCTGATAATGTCAATTACCTTAAAGATAGAAATTCTTTATTTGTCGTCGTTGGATATTAAGTTATAAAAATTAAAACAAATTTGATAATCCTTATACTAACTTTGTCAGCAAAATATCCATCTTTATCGAAAATTTAAGTAAAGCCATAGACTGCTAGCAGACAAACAAAGTCATGTATCATAAAATATGATCAATCAATCAAATGATAATGACTGTTTTTGCTATTTCTAGTTTCAATAGCTGAAAAAGTTGTTAGTGATGAAAAAATAAATTAAAAGCTGACTTTAGCTTTGAAAAAGCTAGACTAGTATAAAAACTATCAAAACTCTTGACAAACACAAATGGATAGCGAAAAGCGCCTACGCTATCAAAATTCTATGGTATCTACTTATTACCCTAACACTAGATTATTTGAGTGTATTGTTATCCCTGACGAAAGAGAGCGAGAAGAATGTTCTGACCTACTTACGACTCTGCGCAGTGGTAAAGTGCTGATGGTAAATAGTCGCAGAAGAAATGGATTAATTTTATTCAAGCGTTACCACGCAGAGTTTGCAGGTCCTGGTGCTGTTGTTGGTGGTAATTATGACTTAGATTGTTATGGTTTACTACCAATAGGAAATCTTTCTTTATTAACTCCCGAATCCCACGAAGAACGCCAAAAAGCTTATTTGATTAGGCGTCAATGGGTGAGATTGATTAAGCAAATTACAGAAAATTCTGTTCCACAGCAAAGAGTACAAAAGATTCTCGACCAGTTTGAAGAATATTTTCCAGTTAATATTGTATCTGAGTTACCATCAGAAGCTTTTGCAATGTTAGTGGGGGTCTTACCACAAACTGTGATAAAAGTTAGAGGTTTGGCTTCCCAAAAAAAAGGTGGTTCTGATTATTAATTTTAATTATTTCATCCAAATTTTAAGTTTAATTGTTAAGCAGTAACTTGGGAATAAATACTGTTTAAGACAGTTTTTAATCTTTTAATTGTTCGGATATTTTCTTCTGGAGTTCCAATAGTAATTCTTACCCCACCACTAATTTGTCTGATAAGAGTACCGTTATTTTTTAGTCTTTGAGTAAGGGTTACAAAGTCTTTTTGTTCGGGATTAAGCAAGTCTTGCTGGAGTTTTAGAAAAACGAAATTAGCTGAACTTTGCCAAATTTTTAATTCTGGATATGTGGAGAAAGTCTCAATAAATTTTATCCGCTCTGAGATAGTTTGGGAAATAGTTTCTAATAGAATGTGACGGTTTAGTATTGCAATTGAAGCTGCTGTAATCGAAAAACTAGGAAGATTGTAAGGTAGACGAACTTTTTCCAGAATCGTAATTAAATTTGGATTAGCTACGCAATATCCAACTCGCATCGATGCTAACCGAAAAGCTTTGGAAAATGTGCGTAATATTATCCAATTAGAGTGATTTTGCAATTCACTAACTAAGCTATGCTGACAGAATTCAAAGTAAGCTTCATCGATTACTACTAAAATATTGTCAGGTATTTTTTTTAACCAGTCTATTTCTGCTTTAGTTAAAGGATTAGCTGTAGGAGAGTTAGGATGAACGACAAAAATTACTCGGATTGGTGGATTTTGAGTTTTTTCTATAGCTGCTTGTGCTGCTGTTAAGTCTATTTCAAAGTTTTCTTGATTTCTCTCTACCTCTACCACAGGAATAGCAAGGGTTTTAGCGGTAATTCCATACATGGAAAATGTGGGATTTGCAACTAATATTGAACCTTCTCCCAAGCAAGTTGCAATTAAGATGGAGCGGATTAATTCATCTGAACCATTACCAACAGAGATATTATTCGCAGTCCAAGTATTTGGGGAAAGAGATGCAGACTCATTTACATATCCTGCGATCGCGTTCTTAAGTTGTTCGTGTCCACCGTCAGGGTAGCGATTAGTTTCAATTATCCGTTCGTAGTCAGAAGCTAATTTTTGTTTCAATTCAACTGGTAAGTCGTAGGGACTTTCATTGGTATCCAAACGGTCAAGCTGCGTAGCAACGGGTTCTGCTGTATTGCTACCAGGATGAGGTTTGTAAGCGCTGAACTTAGCTAAATCGGAACGAATAAAGGGAAGCATAAGAGTAAACGAGCAGTAGATACAAAAATTGAATATTAACTTCGATGCTATATTGCTAAACCGAGTTTCGCAAGATTCATTACTAGTAATATATGCATTTTCCGCTCGAACTCAAGCTCAAGTTTAAATTTAAGGAATGAGAATTTAATAAACTGCAACTCTGAAATTTAGAATGGTGCGTTACGCAATGCTAACAGCACCCTACTTTTGTACTTTATTTAATCTACATTCCTAAGTTTGAGTTAGGTTTCAAATTTAAATTCAAAATAATTCCAGCAAAAACTTTGAATTTCCTGCCATATTTGAGGAAGCACATCACCTAAACTATGGTCGCTATCAAGCTCAACTAATTTAACCCAAGGACGTTGACGAGCAAAATCACGACTAGCTTCAATGGGAATAACCTCATCATTTTTCCCATGCAAAATTAAAGTTGGAATGGGACGTTTTAATATTTCTTCTGAATATTGGGTTGCATCTTTAAGAAACTCATAACTCAAAGGTAGTTCCCGTTTTTCCCTGTAGTGATAAACCATTAAATATTTTTCCTGCTTCCAACGCTGTATTTTTTCTTCTCCGAGTTTTGCTAACCAATGGGATAAAAATCCAAAAGCTGGAGCGAGTAATATCAAGCGCTTCACTATTGGGTGTTTTTCTCCCAAATGAACTGCAGTTAATCCCCCTAAACTGGAACCAATTAAAGTTACAGGTAACTCTACATTGTCGAAATATGCGGTAACTTGCTTTACTTGTCGCGTAATTGTTAAATGAGAAAAATCATTATTATTTAGATCGGGAATTCTCAAATTAATTTTATTCTCTGCGAAGTGTTGTTCTATGTAACAGGCTTTGTTAGAGTTCGGACTAGATGCAAAGCCATGAAGGTAGATATATTGCAATTTTTTATTCAGGGAACAGGGAATAGGGAACGGGGAATAAGTAAATTTCCTAAGAGTTGTCGCAAGTTATACGAATCATTTTTTTGCCTGTAGGGGGCGCACGGCGGTGCGCCCTAATAAAAGGTATATTATTGTGAAACCTCTATTGTGAAAATTCCTTAAATCATCGCATTGTGACAAATTCTTCTGCTGATGAGGGGTGAATACCAACGGTAGCATCAAAATCTTTCTTTGTTGCTCCCATTTTCACTGCGATCGCTACACCTTGAACAATCTCCGCAGCGTAGTCACCGACCATATGCGCGCCCAAAACCTCGTCATTTTCGGCATGGACTATCAGCTTCATCATTGTCCTTTCCTGTTGATCTGGCAAAGTATAAAACATTGGACGGAAGCGACTGCGGTAAATTTTGACGCCATTTTCTCCAAATTTTTCCTTAGCTTGTGCTTCCGTCATACCTACCGTTGCTGCTTCCGGTGTGGAGAAGACTGCTGTAGCTACTTTGTCATGACTGAATATTCGACGGTTATTACCAAATTCACTGTCAGAAAATGCTCGACCTTCACCAATTGCTACCGGAGTCAAGTTAATTCTTTCAGTTACATCACCGACAGCATAAATATTGGCTTGTGTCGTTTGACTGTATTCATTGACTTTGATTGCATCTATAGTGCCATATCCTGGACCTTCAACAGAACTATCGACCAGTTCAACACCTGCATTTTCTAGACCCAATCCATCGACATTTGGAGCGCGACCGGTTGCAACTAAAAATACGTCAGCAGCGATCGTTTCTTTTGTTTCCCCAGATAAATTTAGTTTTAAGCCTGTCGATACTTTCTCTACGGATTCAACCACAGTATTTGTAATGAGGCGGATACCATGGTTAATCATTCCCTCTTGAATATTATTGCGGATATCCACATCAAAACCCTTGAGTATATTATCTTTGCGAATAATTTGGGTAACTTCACAACCCAAACCACGCATAATACAAGCAAACTCGGTACCAATATAACCCGCACCAATTATGGCAATATGCTTTGGTTTTTCTGTGAGATGAAAGATTTCTCTCGAGGTGATACCGTGTTCCATACCAGGTAAATCTGGTTTAATAGGACGTCCACCAACTGCAATTAAAATTTTATCAGCTGTAAATTTACGCCCACCGACTTCTACTGTATGGGAATCGATCAGGCTAGCACGACCTGTAATTAGTTCGACACCGGCTTTTTCCAAAAAACTAATATGTAATCGCGAAAGTCGTTTAACTTCGTTATCTATAGAAGTAATGAATTTTTCCCAGTCAAGTTCTACATCACCGACTTTCCAACCATAACCAGCAGCACTCTCAAATAAAGAAGGAAAATGAGAACCATAGACCATTAACTTTTTAGGAACACAACCGCGAATTACACAAGTTCCACCTACTAGATCGTTTTCAGCGATCGCTACCTTTGCTCCATAACTCGCAGCACGTTTGGAAGCTGCTAAACCACCAGAACCAGCACCAATCACAAATAGGTCGTAGTCGTATGACATATACTTAAAAATGAGTATCTCTTGTAATTATTAAATCCTAGAGGAATTACCGAAGATAAAGAATAAATAATACAAACGTATTTATTTACTCTAACCTTGTCATTTTCATCCTCAATTTAATTTAACGTGAGAAATTCTTCTGCGGTAGTGGGATGAATGGCAATGGTATCATCTAAATCTTGTTTGGTAATACCTTTACGAATAGCAACGCCTAAACTTTGAATAATATCAGCAGCATGTTCTCCTACCATATGAGCGCCTAAAACTCGCTCGGATTCTCCTTCTACCACTAACTTCATTAAAGCTTGTTCATCTTTAATTGTTAACTGAGATATCAAGGGCTGAAACTTAGTTTGGTAGCATTTGATGGAATCACCAAATTTTTCTCTGGCTTTTTCCTCGCTCATTCCTATACTTGCTGCTTCCGGACGGGTAAAAACAGCAGAAGGGACATGTTCATAATTCACGGTTTGGGGCTGATTACCAAAGACTGTTTTAACAAAAGCCGTTGCTTCTGCTTTGGCTACAGGGGTTAATTGCAAGCGATCTGTACAGTCCCCCACAGCATAAATATTTTCCTGGGTGGTACGACTATATTCATCAACTAGGATTTCTTGATTTTCTCCTAATTTAACTCCTGCATTTTCCAAACCTAAATTACTGGTATTGGGAGCGCGACCGGTAGCAATCAGAACACTATCTGCGGTCATAATTTTTTGGGAATGACCAGCAATAGTTAACAACAAATTGTCTTCACAAAATTTAATTGCTTTTGCCGTACTATTACGAATAAAACGGATTCCTCTATTGCTCAATCCATTTTGAACGTGGCGACGAATGTCCCTATCGAATCCAGACAAAATGATTTCACTGGTATCAATTACGGTTACTTCACAACCAAAAGCGTTCATCATGCTGGCAAACTCCACTCCTATGTAACCACCACCAACAATTGCAAGACGTTTTGGAAGATGGGGTAACTTAAAAATTTGGCGGGAAGTAATGCCATATTCGATACCTGGAATATGGGGTTTTTTTGGTTGCGCACCCACCGCAATTAAGAATTTTTCGGCTGTAATGTTGCGTCCGTCAACTTCAACTGTATGTTCGTCAATAAATTTTGCCTGACTCCGGAATAATTCAATCCCAGCCTTCTGAAGTGTCTCTTGATAAGATTCCTGGATACTTTTAATTTGCTGATGTGCGGAATTAATAAAACGCAACCAACTAAAATGTCTTTTACCACCGCTCCAACCGTAGTCATGAGCCATTCGATTTTTCAAGGCGAAGTCAGCTGCATAAACAATAAATTTTTTGGGTATACAGCCACGATTCAAGCATGTTCCACCAAGGGCTTCTTTTTCTGCGACTCCAACACGAATGCCGTATTTAGCTGCGGTTTTAGCTGCCGCTGCACCCCCAGATCCAACACCAATCACAAATAAGTCGTAATCGAATGCCATATTTACTTTGTACTTTTTGTCAACAACTCTAAGGATAGAAAATCTCTAAGTATCAGGTCAGTATCTTAGGGAGGGATATTAAAATCTAATGTGAAGATTTTTTTCTTGATTTTCGTATCTAACTTACCACTTTTTCACTAACATTTTCCCGATTGTGTGGTTCCCAAAGATTACTAATATCCGGACCTGAGGGAATTATCCCACCTGGGTTAAGGGGAAACAAATTTCCGTAGTAATCCCGCTTAATACTATTTAGGTCGCAAGTTTCTGATACTTTGGGAAGTTGATACAGATCGCGCAAATAAGAACCCAAGTTTTGATAGTCTCGAATTCGACGACGGTTACATTTGAATAAGCCGTAATACACAATATCAAAACGAAACAAAG
>JAAUYD010024955.1_pt1 | contig 12179 bp, 11 predicted proteins | sample 7278101 | NCBI WGS metagenome assembly JAAUYD01 (sample SAMN14350128, study PRJNA611818) | marine sediment metagenome | isolation source: surface marine sediment (0.6m) | place: French Polynesia: Moorea | collected 2018-08 | reverse complement strand
TTCGGGCTGGGTGTCGGTTTCCGCAAACATGGCCCGGGTCAGGGTCATGAGCGAAAGTTTGCCGTTGGGCGATATTTCAATCGAGTCCAGCGCCATGTTGAGCAGCTTGATGCGTCCGAGCGAATAGGTGCCATAAACATGCTGTGCCACCACATAGGGATCTACGCCGCAGCCGACCATTTCCGCACAGATGTCGAATGCGCGGCTATTGGTGTTCGCGAAACGAAACGAGCCCGTATCCGTCAGTATGCCGGTGTAGATCGAAGTCGCCATCGCCGTGTCAATGGCGATGCGCATTTGTTTTAAAATCCGGTAGACGATTTCGGTCGACGAGCTGGCCTCGGGGTCGACCAGTTGATAATGACCGAATCCGGTATTGGTGACATGGTGATCGATGTTGATCACCCGCGGGCTATCCTGGATTCGGGCGGCGACAGCACCCACGCGGTCCAGGTCGCCACAGTCCAGGACGACCACCGTTTCGTACTCAAACGGCGACGGCGCCTGGCGTTTGATCTGTTCAATCCCCGGCAGAAATCGGTACACCGCCGGAATCGGGCTCTCGTTGTACATATCGATCTTCCGGCCGGACGATTGCAGGGCCGATCCCATGGCCAGAACCGCCCCCAGGGCGTCCCCGTCGGGATTGACGTGCGTGGCCAGGAAGACCGTCCGGCTATTCATCAGATGGGATATGAGGCTCTTCATTCTCCCCGCCGAGTTTCTTAAAAAGGTTCTCGATGTGCGCGCCGTATTCAAGCGAGGTATCATGGAAAAAGCGCAACTCCGGCATGTAGCGCAACCCGAGATTGGCGGCCAGGTGGCGTTTGATGAAGGCGCGCGCCTGGGCAAAGCCGGCTTCGGCATTTGCCACCGCCTGCTTGTCGCCGGCCGTGCTGAAATAGATCCTGGCCAGCCGCAGATCCGGCGACAGATCGACCTCGGTGATGGATACCGCCCGCAGCCGCGGGTCGCGTATCTTTTTGCGCAGAAGCTCGGCCAGATGGTTGCGGATATGGCGACTGACCCGCGCCGAGCGTGCATATGTCTTCATGCGTTGAAGATTTCCATTTCCGAGTCGATGACTTCGGCCAGCCCCAGATCCTCCGCCATGTTGAAAAATTTGTCCACTTTGGAATTGATCACGGTGCGGTCGTTGCCCACCATGGTGAACCCGATCTCCGCTTTTTGATAGATGTCATTGGCGCCGACCTCGGCCACGCTCGCGTTGAATTTGTTGCGCAGCCGGGCGACAATGGCTTTGACCACCTTGCGCTTGCCTTTCAGTGAACGGCAGTCATGAATCCGATAGACGATACGCCCCATGCCGACCACCATCGTATGGCCTCCGATTATTCGATTTCCGGGCGAATTTCTTCGAGGTAATAGCACTCGATGACATCGCCGACTTTGATGTCGTTAAAATTTTCGATGCCGATGCCGCACTCGTATCCCGCCTGGACCTCCTTGGCATCGTCCTTGTACCGGCGCAAGGAGGAATTGCGGCCCTCATAGTGCACCACACCCTCGCGGAGCAGCCGCACGCGCTGGCCACGCTCGATTTTGCCGTCGGTGACATAGCAGCCGGCGATCGCTCCGACCTTGGGGATCTGAAAGACCTGGCGCACATCGGCGCGCCCCAGGACGCGTTCCTCATAGGTCGATTCCATCATGCCGGCGATGGCGTTCTTGATCTCTTTGATGACGTCATAGATGACGTTATAGTAGCGCATGTCCACATTTTCGTCGGTGGCCATGGCCTGTACCTTGGGTGTGGGGCGAACGTTGAATCCGATGATGATCGCATCGGAGACGGCCGCCAGGGATACATCCGATTCCGTGATGGTGCCGGTGGCCGAATGGACAATACTGATCTTGACCTCCTCGTTGGAGAGTTTCGTCAGCGAGTCGCGCAGCGCTTCCATGGAGCCGTCGACGTCGGCCTTGATAATCAGGTTGAGGTCCTTGACCTCGCCCTCCTTCATCTGCTCGAACAGATTTTCCAGGCTCATCCGGTTGGATCGGGCCAGCTCCTTGACCCGCTGTTTCTGACCGCGGTGGATGCTGACCTGTTTGGCATCCTTTTCATCCTTGAGTGCCAGAAGCTCGTCGCCGGCCACGGGCACCCCGGACAATCCCAGGACCTCGACCGGCACCGAGGGGCCGGCCTCGGAAACCGTCTGCCCCAGATCGCTCAGCATGGCACGTACCTTGCCGTGGTGGATCCCGCAGACCACGGGATCGCCGTTTTTGAGCGTGCCCTCCTTGACCAGGACGGTGGCCACAGGCCCGCGCCCCGAATCGAGTTTGGCCTCGACGACGTGCCCATAGGCCAGTTTGTCGGCGTTGGCTTTGATTTCGAGCATTTCGGCCTGCAGTAGGATCATCTCCAGTAGATCGTCGATGCCGGTTTTCTCCTTGGCCGAAACCTGTACGAAGATCGTGTCACCGCCCCAGTCCTCGGGGGACAGGCCGTTTTCCGCCAGTTCGCGCATGACGCGGTCGGGTTCGGCGCCGGCCTTGTCGATTTTGTTGACGGCCACGATGATCGGGACTTCCGAAGCCCGGGAGTGATTGATGGCCTCAAGCGTCTGGGGCATCACGCCGTCATCGGCGGCCACCACCAGAACCACGAGATCGGTCACCTGGGCGCCGCGCGATCGCATGGCCGTAAAAGCCTCGTGCCCGGGGGTGTCGAGAAAGGTGATGGGGCCCTTGGAGGTCGAAACGCTGTAGGCGCCGATGTGCTGGGTGATGCCGCCGGCCTCGGTGTCGGTCACATGGCTCTGGCGGATGACGTCCAGCAGCGACGTCTTGCCGTGGTCGACATGCCCCATGATGGTGACGACCGGCGGGCGCTCCGCCATTTTAGCGGGATCGTCCTGCTCCACTTTCAAGAAAGATTCCTCCTCAAAGGCCGCTTTTTCGATTTCATAGCCGAATTCCCCCGCCACCAGGGTCGCGGTCTCAAAATCAAGGCTCTGGTTGACGGTGGCCATGACCCCCATGCCCATCAGCTGTTTGATGATTTCGCTGGCCTTGATGCCCATGCGCTTGGCCAGTTCGGACAGGACAATGGCCTCATCCACCTTGACACGCCGCTTGATGGCCTTGGCCGTTGTGATCTGGGTCTTTTGGGCGGTGGCGGACTTGACCTTGGCGTCCTTGCGATGCTTGCGTCCCCGGGACTTGCCGTCGTAGAGATCGGCGCCTTCGACCACGGCTTTTTTGCGAAAAGAGATCTTCTTTTTGAAAAATTTGCGATCCAGGTCTTCTTCGGCCTTTTTCTTGCGCTTTTTCTTCCGCAGATCGGCCGCCGCCGGGGGCGTTTCCGCTGCCCGGCCCGCCGGTCCGGGACCGGTCGTGCGGTAGGGCGTGGCCGGTTTTTCCACCGGTTTGGAAGGCAGCTTGATGATTTTGGCCGCCGGTTCGGTCTTGACGATTTTGGCCGCGGGCGTATCCGCGGGTTTGGGTTCCGGTGGCGCTTCGGCAGCCGCCTTGTCGGAATCGACGGCCGGGATATCCTCCGTCGGTTGATCGGTGACCTCCGGTGGGGCGGGCGCTTCGGCCGTACCGGTCGCGGGGGCATCAGCCTCGGGTTCCACTACGTCGGCGGCCGGCGGCGGGGAGATAATCCGGGCGGAAATCTCTTCTTTGGCCGGCGCTTTGGGGGCCATGACGTCCGTATCCGCTTCGGCCGACGTGGCGTCGCGTGCTTCGACAGGGGGGGTCTCAGCAACTGTTTCTTCGCCGGCAGCGTCCTCGGTGGCCGGCTGAGCTTCGGCGTCTTGGGCTTCGATCGTTGCGGTGTCGACTTCTTCCACCGCCTGCTTGACCACCTTGCGGCGTCGTCGAATGACAGTCGGTTTGATCCGCGTCTCTTCAACTTGCTCGGCCTTTTTGCCGAGCAGCGCTTCCTTGACCTGCGCAACGGCATCGTCGTCCAACGAGCTCATATGGCTCTTTACGGCAATGCCCGCCTGGCTCATCTTGTCGATCAGGACCTTGTTGGTCATGTTCAGATCTCTGGCAAGCTCATACACCCTGATCTTCGCCATTCTTTCCCCCTAATTTAAACGACCCGATTCAATCACGCGGACTCGCATCGGACGCGTGGAACGTAGACGGGACGGCCGGCCCGTTTTAGCGTTGCGCATCATCGGCGCCTTTTGCTTGGTCCTCGTTTGCTGGCGGCGCTTCGCTGGCGAGGCTATCGTCGGCGGCATCAGCTTCCGCGGCTTCGATGGGGGCCTCATCTTCGGCCTCCGCTTCGTCGCCGGGTTCTTCGGCGCCATTTGTATCCTCGTTTGCGGGCGGCGCTTCGCCGGCGGCGCTATCGTCAGCGAGGTCAGCCTCCACGACTGCAGCCGCGGCTTCGACGGAGGCCTCATCTTCGGCCTCCGTGGCGCCCGCTTCGTCGTCGGGTGCCGCGGCGATGTCCGGGGTGCTTTCTTCCGGTTCGCCATCCGCCTCGGCTTCCGTTTCCGCTTTTGCTTCCGCCTCGGCCTCGGCTTCCGCTTGCGCTTCGGCTTCCAGAATGGCCTGACGCGCAAGGGCAATCAATTCTTCGGCGCCCTCTTCGGTCATGTCGCGCACCTGCATCAAATCTTCAACAGAGGCGATGCTGATTTCTTCCGTGGAGAAGAACCCTTTTTCATAGAGGGCATCCGCCAGGCTGACGCCGACATCTGGCAGCGCCACGATGGATTCATAGCCGCTGCGCATGGTTTCGTTGTATTTGGTTTCGCTCTGGACATCGAGGTGCCATCCGGTCAGGCGGGAGGCCAAGCGCACATTCTGGCCGCGCTTGCCGATGGCAATGGAAAGAAAATCGTCCGGCACGATCACCTCCATGGCCCGGTTGGTTTCATCGATGATGACGCGCGAAATCTCTGCCGGAGCCAGGGCATTGCAGACGTATTTGGCCGCGTCCACGTGCCAGGGAATGATGTCGATTTTCTCCCCTCGCAATTCCTGCACCACGTTTTGCACCCGGCTGCCCTTCATGCCGACGCAGGCACCGACCGGATCGATGTCCGAGTTATTGGAGGATACGGCGATTTTGGCCCGGACCCCGGGTTCGCGGGCCGCGCCCATGATGCTGACGATGCCTTCGCTGATTTCGGGGACTTCCGTTTTGAATAGCAGAACCAGAAACTCCGGATGCGCACGCGAGAGTATGATCTGGGGGCCCCGTGATTCGTGCAGAACATCCATGATATAGGCCCGAATACGGTCGCCGCGCCGGTAGCCCTCGCGGGGCACCTGTTCGCGCACCGGCAGAGCGCCTTCGGTGTGTCCGAGATTGACGATGATATCGCCCCGATCCATGCGCTGAACGATCCCGTTGATAATTTCACCTTTGCGGTCGATAAAATTGGCATAGACGGCGTCCTTTTCGGCATCCTTCATTTTCTGGATGATGACCTGCTTGGCCGATTGCGCGGCGATGCGCCCGAAAGTGGAGGTGTCCATCTTGGTGCCCAGACTGTCGCCGATCTCACATTCGGCATCAAGTTTGCGCCCTTCTTCCAGGCTGACTTCCAGGGTTGGATCCTCGACCTCCTCGACGACGTCCTTGAATTGGAAGACTTCAATTTCACCGGTTTCGTCGCTGTACTGAACTTCAATGTCGATCCGGCTTCCGAATTTCTTCCGAGCAGCTGACTTGAGCGCTTCTTCAAGCGCACTGATCAGGACTTCGCGATCGATTCCTTTATCCCGGCTCACTTGTTCGACGACGCGTTTGATGTCTGCTACGAACATTTGATTTCTCCATTAAAATTGACCAGCCTGGCGATGGATATCTTATCTAGCGGAATCACCGTTTCCTCATTGTCGCATGCCAGACAGACACCGTCAGCAGAGATGCCCTTCAAAATGCCTTTGAAATTCTTTCGACCGTCGATCGGCTGCAGCGTACGGATAAGCGCACGGTGTCCCTCAAAACGCGCGAAATCCTCCGGTTTGCCGAGGGGGCGGTCCGTACCCGGCGAGGAGACTTCCAAGTGGTAGGGTCCGATGTCTTCGAGGTTGACGTCCAGAATATCGCTCAACTGACGGCTGACCCGGGTGCAGTCGTCCAGGGACACGCCGCCGGTCTTATCGATGAAAAATCGCAGCACGCGGCCGTTGGATTCACGCCGGTACTGCACGTAAACCAGTTCAAGGCCTTCATCGTAACAGACCGGCTCCGCCAAGCGACCCGCCCTATCGGCCACCAGCCGGTCGTGCCGCAAGCCGTCCCTCTTTTCATCTGGTATGTCTTCCCTATCGTCGATCAACGGCCGACTCCGTATTCCTTGCCGCTTAACACAATAAAAAAACGGGCATCCGCCCGTTTCAAAATCACTAAAACGCGTAACCGAAGTGAGACGTTATGTATTCATGCCAGTTACCAAAATCATAGGGTTAGCAGAATCGCGTCGATACATAAGGCGTCCCCATTACGACCTTTTTTGCAAAAGGCGGAAATTGGAGCGGGCAACGAGATTCGAACTCGCGACACCAAGCTTGGGAAGCTTGTACTCTACCAGCTGAGCTATGCCCGCTTCCGAACAACGTTAGTTAGGACAAAAAACGACCTTTGTCAATATGTTTTGGGGCTTCACTTAAGCAGCCGACGAATGGCCTGCAACTCCTGGTGGACAGCCTCCATTTCCGCCATCAGGTCCTCGCGACTGAAGCCGCGATCGGCCCGCCGCAGATACTGGCGCGCGCCCTGAATGGTGAAGCGCTTGTCGTGCAGGAGGCGCTTGATGAGAAGAATCCGATCGACATCGGCCCGGCGGTAGAGGCGCTGGCCGGAATCGGTACGGCGCGGCTTGATGGATGGAAATTCTGTTTCCCAAAAGCGCAGGACATAGGAGGGTACACCGGCGATGGCGCTGACTTCACCGATACGGAAGTACAATTTTTCCGGTATGTCGGTTTCGGGCGGCATGGGACCCCGATCCGGAAAGTGTTGAATGCTAAGGATGATGCATCCGCTTATCGCATTGATGTGACAGGTGCTCACAAGGTGCGCAAGCAAAACGTGCGAACGCTGAGGAATGCGCAAGGCGTAACTGATTTACGCCGCAATGGCAAGGGCTGAAGCGTAATGCCGCTATCGGACCTTGTACGCAACCGTCAAGTACGAATTCAGGTCGGCAGTTGAGCCTGGAATGCCTCCAAAAGCTGTGCGCTCAGGCGCTGGTGAATCGTGTTGACCGCATCGTCTTCCAGGGTGGCTTCGGGCGAGCGATAGGTTACCCGCACCGATAGGCTCTTTTTAGCGTCTGGAATCGGCACGCCCTCGAAAACATCGAAGATACGCACGTCCTCCACCAGGGCTTCGCCGCTGTTGCGGATATGCCGGCAGACGGCCTCGGCGGCCAGGGCGCGCGGGACGATGAGGGTGATGTCCCTGGCGATCGATGGATATACCGGGATCGGCCGGGCGGTGATCGTATCGGGAATGATCGCGTGCAGCCGGGACACGGCGAGTTCGAAGATGAACACGCTTTGTTTGAGATCGAATCCGGCGGCCACCTCCGGTGCGAGCGCCCCCAAAACCCCCAAGGGCGTTCCGTCGGCGGCGACGACGGCGGCGGCGGCGCCGGCGCGCAGATAAGGGGCGGTTCCGGCGGCCGGGGTTTGGTAGGCAACCCCCTCGATGCGCAGGGCTTTTAAGAGGCTTTCGACCGCACCCTTGATGTCGTAGAAGTCGCAGGGCACCGGTTTGGCGTGCCAGGCAGCCGCCGCGCGGTCGCCGGACCAGAGACCCGCCAGCATTTCCTCTTCATGCGGCTGCTCGTCCGCCCCGCGGTCGGTGAAGACCTTGCCCAGTTCAAAACACCTGAGATTTTTGACCTGGTGGGCCAGATTGCGCCCCAGGGTTTCCAGAAGACCCGGAATGAGGGTGGTCCGCATGACCGCCTGATCTTCACTGATCGGGTTGAGAATCTTGACGCTGCGGCGACGCGGATCGTCTTCGGCCAGTAGCAGGACATCGGCGGCGTCGGCGCGGATGAAGCTGTAATTGACCGTCTCGGTGAAACCCTGGCCGTTCATCAACTGGCCCAGCCTGAGTTTCGTCCGCCGCAGGGGGGTCAGTCCGGCGCGGTCGGTGGCGATGCGCGGCATGCGTGTGGGGATCCGATCATAGCCCCATGTGCGGGCCACCTCTTCCATGATGTCTTCCGGCTGGGTCAAATCGACGCGAAACGAGGGTGGGGTGACGCTGATCCGTTCAGGGTCGCCCGCTACCGCCTCGGTCTCGATTCCGATGGCGGCGAGCAGCCGACCGATTTCGGAGCCGTCCAGGTTCGTGCCGAGCAGCCGATTGGTGGCGGCGATATCCAGGGAAATGGAACGCATCGGCGTCTTCCCGGGGTGGGCGTCGATCGCCCCGGTCACCAGTCGGCCCTGGCCGAGTTCCGCAATCAGCCGGGCGGCCCGGTCGAGGGCGGCAAGGGTTCCGTCCGGATCGACCCCGCGCTCGAACCGATGGGAGGCTTCCGTATGCAGGCCGAGCTTCTTGGCGGTTTTGCGTATGCTCACGGGATTGAAGCAGGCGCTTTCGAGGAGGATGTTCCGCGTGGCGGGTTCGACTTCCGAATTGAGCCCGCCCATGACGCCGCCGATGGCCACCGGCTTTTCACCGTCGCAGATCATGAGCATGTCCGCATCGAGGCGGCGTTCCTTCTGGTCCAGGGAGACAAACGCTTCCCCCGGACGGGCCCGGCGCACCACAATGCGCTGTCCGGCCAGGCGGTCAAAATCGAAAGCGTGCAGGGGCTGCCCCATCTCGAGCATGACGAAGTTGGTGATGTCGACGATGTTGTTGATGGGTCGCTGCCCCACCGAACGCAGGCGCTCCTGTAGCCAGTCCGGCGAAGAACCGACGGTGACATCTTCGATCAGGCGCGCGGCGTAGCGCGGACAGAGGTCCGGGTCCTCGATCGTCACGGAGGTCCGTTCCTGAATCGCCTCGCCTTTCTCTTCGATGCCGGTGTCCGGCATCGTCAGCGCTTGATCGGAGAAGGCGGCAATTTCCCGGGCGACGCCGATGATGCTCAGGCAGTCGGGGCGGTTGGGGGTCAGGTCGATGTCCAGCACATGGTCGCTGAGATCCAGCGCCTGGGCCACGGAGACGCCTAACGGCAGCGCGTCGGGCAGGACCCAGATGCCGCTGTGGTCGCCGCTCAATTCGAGTTCCGCCCGACTGCAGATCATGCCGTAGGAGGCCACGCCGCGAATCGTGGCGGAACGGATTTCGCGCCCATCCGGCAACACCGTTCCGGGGAGCGCGAGAGGGACCAGCTGACCGGCGGCCACGTTCGGGGCGCCACAGACGACCTCCGCGCGGTGTTCGCCGGTCGAAACGGTGCAGCATTTCAGTTTGTCGGCATTCGGGTGGGGGCTGACGGCTTCCACCCGGGCCACCTTGACCGTGTCCAGATAGCCGAAGCGGTCCTCGATCGTATCGACTTCCAGACCGACCATGGTCAGCTTCTCGGCCAGCGGCGCCACACCGTCGGGCAACGGGACGTATTCCTGCAACCAACTCAGACTGACTTTCATGCTAAAATTGCCCTAAAAAGCGCATATCGTTATTGAAGAATTTACGGATGTCGTCGATGCCGTATTTGAGCATGGCGATTCGTTCGACCCCCATACCGAAAGCGAAGCCGGTGAAGCGCTGCGTGTCATACCCCACGCTGCGGAAGACGTTGGGGTGGACCATACCGGATCCCAGGATTTCGAGCCAGCCGGATTGCCCGCAGACGCGGCAGCCTTTGCCGCGGCACATGACGCACAGGATGTCGACTTCCGCGCTGGGCTCGGTAAACGGGAAGAAGCTGGGGCGAAACCGCAGCGCCGTCTCGCGGTCGAACATGGCATGCACGAAAGCGGTCAGGGTTCCCTTGAGATCGGCGAAAGAAATGTTTTCGTCCACCAGCAGACCCTCGACCTGGTGAAACATCGGTGTATGGGTCAGGTCGGAATCGCAGCGGAAGACCTTGCCCGGGGCAATGACGGCCACGGGCGGGGTCTGGTTTTCCATGGCCCTGATCTGCATGGGAGATGTCTGGGTGCGCAGAACGATGTTCTCCGAGATGTAGAAGGTGTCCTGCATATCCCGCGCCGGGTGGTATTTGGGGACATTGAGGGCCTCGAAATTGTAATAGTCGGTTTCCACCTCCGGCCCTTCGGCCACGCTGAATCCCATGCGTTCGAGGATGCTGCAGATTTCCTGCATGATTTGACTGATCGGATGGGTGTGGCCCGGGATGGCCGGCCGCCCGGGAAGGCTTATATCGATAGCGGCGGTCTTTTCCGGGGCCCTCCGTTCGAGTTCCTCACGGGCTTTCCGTACGGCCGTCTCGAGCGATTGTTTAGCGGCGTTGGCCTGTTTGCCGGCGGCCGCGCGCTCCTCGGGAGGCAGTTTGGCGATATTGCGCAGGAAGCCGGTCAGGGCGCCCTTACGCCCCAGATACCGGACGGCTACGGCTTCGATGTCCTTTTCATTCTGGGCGGTCGCCAGGTCCGCTTGGGCTTCGGCTTGAATCTGCTGAATCTCTTGTTTCACTTTGGCGCCCCGGTTGGGTTCGAATCGCGTTGGCGGTCTCTAAAAAAAGGGGACAGGCGGCCACCGATCCAGCCGCAGGTCCCCTTGTCGGAAAAGGCGAGGCTAGAGCTGCTGCGAGGCCAGTGAGGCGATCCGGGTAAAGCCGGACGGATCGGAAACCGCCAGATCGGCCAGCACCTTGCGATCCAGTTCGATACCCGCCTTCTTGAGGCCGTTCATCAGACGGCTGTAAGACAGGTCGTTCATCCGGGCCGCCGCATTGATGCGGGTAATCCACAGGCGCCGAAAATCACGCTTGCGGGCGCGCCGGTCGCGATAGGAATACATCAGGGCCTTGTCGACGGCATCCGATGCCGTGCGGATCAGCTTGCTGCGCCCCCCGCGAAATCCCTTGGCCAGTTTCAAGATTTTTTTGCGTCGTTTACGGGCCTTGAACCCTCTTTTTACTCGCATGCTTGTTCTCCTTCGACGGACGGCGCGCGCCCCTGAGCCTTATGCATCCCGGCCGGGGTGGTCGGCGGCGGCCATCCACGCGGCTGCGGTTACCCGTTAGGCAGGAGCAGCTTGATTTCCTTGGTGTTGGATTTGTCGATAATCTGGGCCTGCCGCAATGCGCGTTTGCGTTTGCGTGATTTCTTGGTCAGGATATGGCTGGCATGTGACTTGGAAAACACATATTTCCCCGAGCCCGTCTTCTTGAACCGTTTGGCGGCGGCCCGATTGGTTTTGATTTTAGGCATTTTCATTTCTCCTCATATCTTCGTGGCGCCTGCAGCGCATGCGTTTTCGCCGATTGACGGCCCGGTTATGCGAAGTGGCCATCCAAAAAGCAGTGGCGTGGCCGTCTAACATGGCCCACGCCAGCGTAGTGGAAATCATTATACCCGGTAGCGGCTCGTCCGTTTCCGGGCTCAGCGTTCAACCGGTTCGGCTCGCCTCACGCATTGGCGGTTATTTGGGTGAAAGCACCATCATCATGGTCCGGCCTTCAAATTTGGGGTATTGCTCGACCACGGCAATATCCTCAAATTCAGCGGCTATGCGCTGGAGAAGTTCTCTTCCACGGTCGGACAGCGTGATCTCACGCCCGCGGAACAGGACGGTGACCTTAACTTTGTCCTTTTTGCCAAGAAACTTGCGGATGTGGCCCATTTTGACCTGCAGATCGTGATCGCCGGTTTTGGGACGCACCTTGATTTCTTTAACCTGGAAGGTGGTCTGCTTTTTCTTGGCTTCCTGCTTTTTCTTGGTTTGTTCGTACTTGAAACGCCCGTAGTCCATGATCTTGCAAACCGGTGGGTTTGCGTTGGGCGAAACCTCCACCAGATCAAGGCCCAGATCGGCAGCAGTCGCCAGGGCCTGTTCAATCGGTACGACTCCGATCTGCTCCCCGTCCGGGTCGATTACCCTGACTTCACGGGCCCGGATCTTGCGATTGATATTGATCATGTCCGATCGGTTTGGCCGAAATGGTCTTCTTGGCTGAGCTATACGTGCACCTCCCAATGGATTAGGGGTTCATGTTTAACTTCCGACCGGGGATCCGCGGCTGGCGGCCGCCATCCCCTGCGAATTGCTAAGGGATTATCTCCGGGGGGCTGAA
>JAAUYD010276741.1_pt1 | contig 12180 bp, 9 predicted proteins | sample 7278101 | NCBI WGS metagenome assembly JAAUYD01 (sample SAMN14350128, study PRJNA611818) | marine sediment metagenome | isolation source: surface marine sediment (0.6m) | place: French Polynesia: Moorea | collected 2018-08 | reverse complement strand
ATGGGTGCCAAGGAGATGAACCTGCCCGGTGGCAGCCGTGGCGACGTACCCTTTCCGCACTTTAACCACCAAACCAAACTGGGTGATTGCAATGTTTGCCATGGCCTCTTTCCCCAGACCAAGGGCAGTATTGAGAAACTCAAGGCCGACGGCAAGCTCAAATCCAAACAGGTCATGAACAGGCACTGCATCAGGTGCCACAAGGCGGAAAAAAAGGCCGGCAATGCATCTGGACCGACAACGTGCGCCCAGTGTCACGTGCGCTCATAAGCAACCGTCCACGCGTACGCCGGTGAGCCGGTTCGTCAGTAGCGGATGAACCGTTGCAGAGAGGTCATCGATGCTTGTTTTAGGACTGCAGGGCAGCCCGCGCAAAGAGGGCAACACCGAAACGCTCCTGGCGGCCTTCATGGCAGCGGCCGGCAATTTGGGGGCCACCACCGAAACGGTGCGCGTGACAGAGCGCGATATCCAACCGTGCAAGGAGTATATCGTCTGCGAGAAGAAGGGCTTTTGCCCCATCAAGGACGAGATGAACACCATCTACGCCCGTCTGCGGCGCGCCGAGGTGGTCGTGGCGGCGTCACCCGTTTTCTTCTACGGGGTTACGGCCCAGCTGAAAGCGCTGATCGACCGCTGCCAGACCCTGTGGGCGCGCAAGTACAAACTGGGCCTGAAGGATCCCCTCGCCCCGTGGCGGCGCGGTCTCCTGCTGGGGGTGGCGGCAACCCGGGGCCGCCAGCTCTTCGACGGGATGGAGCTGACGGCCAAATACTTCTTCGACGGGATTTCGGCCGCCTACGATGGCTGTATCGCCTATCGCGACATCGAGGCAAAAGGTGACATGGCCGCACACTCGACCTACAAGGATGACATGCAAGACGCGGCGAGACGGCTGGTGGGCGATCTCAGCAAGCGCCAGCGGGTCCTCTTTTTGTCCGCAAACGATGCCTGCCGCGGGCAGATGGCCGGCGCCTTTGCCCGCATCCTCGCCGGCGACCGGCTGGATGTGGAGACGGCTGCCGCGGACCCGACGGACAGAATCGACAAAACGATGCAGGCCGTAATGGCCGAAAAAGGGATCGACCTCGGCTTCCATCACCCCCAGGAGATCGCCGCGGTTTCGCCCAAAGTCCCGCCGGCGACGGTGATTACCATCGGTACGGCGGCCGCCGCTCAAGTCGGCAAAACCACCGCAACGGCACATTGGGACTTGCCCAAACCAACAGGAGCGTCTATGACGGAGATGCGCCGTCTGCGGGACACGATTGAAACCCGAGTGGCCCAATTGACCGCATCGGTGTGAGGCGACACCATACTTCACCGCAAATAGCCCCTAACCCATCAATATAAAGGAGGAAATCGAGATGGACAAATACGTATGCACTGTTTGCGGCTACATTTACGACCCCGAGTTGGGCGACCCCGACAGTGGCGTAGAACCGGGCACCAAGTGGGAAGATGTGCCGGACGACTATGAATGTCCGATTTGCGGCGCCGGCAAGGATGACTTCGAAAAGGAATCGTGATTCCCCCAAGCCGGATCGTCCTGCGACGCTCGGTTCTCCCGTAATGTGACGATGAACGATGATGCCCTTTGCAGCGGATGCGAAATTTCCGCCGCAAAGGGCATCGCGCATCTGGCGGGTGGGCACACCCGTGCTTATATTGCCCTGGAAAGAAACTGACTGCCCCCGCTTTGGAGCGGGTGGGCGGTTTGTATAAATACACAGAAATCATGGCCAACCCGTGTACAAGATGGAGATCTAGACAAAGCAATGAAACCGATTGAGATCGCCAAGGGCATCTATGATGTCGGCGTAAACGACTGGAATATTCGTGATTTTCACGGTTACTCGACCTACAAGGGCACCAGCTACAATTGTTTCCTAATTGTGGATGAGAAGATCGCACTGATCGACACGGTCAAGGCCGAATTCGCCGATCAGATGCTGGACAACATCGCCCGTATCGTGGATCCCCGCAAGATCGACGTGGTGGTCAGCAACCATACCGAGATGGACCATTCGGGCAGCCTGCCACGGGTGATGCACCGCATCGGCGAGGAGAAGCCCATCTACTGCTCGAAGATGGGCGCCAAAAACCTGTCCAAGCATTTTCGGCAAAAGCTGAATTTCCATCCGGTCGGCAAAGACGAAGAACTGCACCTGGGCAGCCGCACGCTCAGCTTCATGGAAACGCGCATGGTGCACTGGCCCGATTCCATGTTCACCTACCTGAAGGAGGATCGCATTCTCTTCTCCAGCGACGGCTTCGGCCAGCACTACGCCGGGTACGAGAAGTTTGACGACCAGGTGGGCGACGAAATCTGGTACCATGCCAAGAAATACTTCGCCAATATCCTGCTGCTGTACGCGCCGTTGATCCGCAAATTGATCGCCACGGTCAAGGAGAGCGGCTTGGCCATCGATATGATCTGCCCCGACCACGGCGTCATCTGGCGGAAGGACCCCGGCGCCATCATCGACGCGTATGATCGCTGGGCACGGCAGGAAACCGAAGCCAAGGCCGTCGTGGTCTATGACACCATGTGGCACAGCACGGAGATGATGGCAGAAGCGATTGCGGCCGGCATCGCCGAGGAGGGGGTTGCCGTCAAGCCGATCCATATCCGAAGCTCCCACCGCAGCGATATCATGACGGAGGTACAGGATGCCGCCGCCGTGGTGGTGGGATCGCCGACCCTCAACAACCAGCTCTTCCCGACAGTGGCCGACATCCTCACCTACATGAAGGGCCTCAAACCCCTCGGGCGAATCGGGGCCGCGTTCGGCTCTTATGGCTGGAGCGGTGAGGCGGTCAAGCTGATCATGACCGAACTGGAAGCGATGAAGTTTGACCTCATCGAACCCGGGATGAAGGTTCAATATGTGCCGGACAGTGAGAACCTGGATGCCTGCTTTGCCTACGGCCGTCAGATTGGAGAAGCGATCAAGGCCCGCAGAGAATAAGTGCCGCCGGCGGACGGTCACCCGTTGCGGCCGCCGCCGGTGGAGATCGGCATAGCGATACCCCGAAGAGATCCCCAATGCCGGGCGACGCCACGGGTCGCCCGGCGCTGTATGCCCCAAGGAGTGCTGTATGCGAGTCCCCTACGTCGATATCGGCCTGTGTACCATGTGTATGGGATGTGTCGAACTGGCACCGGACGTGTTCCATGCCAACGACATGGGCCAGATCGCCGTTCTCCCAATGGATCGCTATCCGGAGGCGGCGGTGGACGAAGCGATCAAATACTGCCCGGAAGATGCCATCATGTGGGAGGAAACATGAGTGTGCTGACAGGCCGGCGAGCCAGTTCGCCAATGGGTCGGTCAGCCGGCATGGTATGGTGTTAGAAACCAACACTGGAGAAGAGAATTCCCGTGAAGAAGACCGCCCTCTTCGTGTTCAACGGCGACCCGATGTGTTTCATCCATGTACTGCTCAACGCCCTCGACTTCAATGCCAAGGGGCGTGATGTCCGCATCGTGGTGGAAGGCGCCGCCACCCAACTACTGCCCCAACTGGCGCAAACCGATCATCCCCTTCACCAACTCTGGAATCGCTGTCTGGCCGCCGATCTCGTGGCCGGCGCCTGCCGGGCCTGCGCCCACAAGATGGGGACCGTCGAAGCGGCCAACGCACAGCAATTGCCCCTGCTGGCCGATATGCATGGCCATCCCTCCATGTCCGCCTATCTGGATGCCGACTTTGAGGTCATCACCTTCTGACCCTTGCGGCAAGTGGTGATACGATCATGCGCACCCGCGCCCTGAAAAAAGAGCTGGAACGCCTGTTGACATGCAGGGCGGACCACCTGGAGGCCGCCCTGGCCGATATGCTCGCCCTGCCGGCCCGCCGGGTGATCAATCCCCTGATCGGCTTTTATTGTAGCGGCGATGCCCGCTTGCGCTGGCGGTCGATCACGGCCACGGGCCTGCTGGTGGCCGATCTGGCCGACGAAGAGCTGGAGTCGGCGCGGATCATCATGCGGCGCTTGATGTGGAGTCTCAACGACGAGTCGGGCGGCATCGGCTGGGGCGCGCCCGAAGCGATGGGCGAGATCATGGCCCGCCACGCCCAACTGGCGAGGGAGTATGGCTGTATCCTGATCTCCTATCTGGACGAAGCGGGTAACTATCTCGAGTTGCCCGCCCTGCAGGAGGGTGTTCTCTGGGGAATCGGCCGCCTGGCGCAAACCCGGGCCGCTCTGCTTACCGCCGCCCCTCCCCTGCTGCGCCCCTACCTCACCGCCCCCTCCCCCACCCATCGGGGCCTGGCCGCCTGGGCCGCGGGGAATTTGTGTGCATATACCCTAAAGCCATTGCTAAAAGATCGCGTGGCGGATACAATGAACCTCACGTTCTACGATGGTCGCGAACCGGTCCAGCGCACCGTGGGCCAGATGGCCATAGACGCATTGGCGCAGTTCGACGCCGCCAACCCAGCAGACAATTAGCCGCGTATCAACGCCCCACAGTGGCACCCGGCGCAAACCGCTCGTCGCGCCACTGGTGTTCATGGACATCTCCTGAACGTTCTGCCCTGAAAGGTGTAACCTTTCTTGTACGAGATCGTTGCGTCTAATGGCCAAGACATTTCCGCTCGATGGTGGGTAACCGCCCATGGGCGCTTGGTTCATTACGGATGGCGGGCCGCACGGATGACGGGCCGCCGTCCTGCGCCGAAGCGCTTGCACCGCGCGGTCGCAATGGGGAAGGCGATGATGAAGGAGACGATGAACGGCTGGCCGGTGGCGCTTGCAACCGTGCTGATTTTTTTCTCAGTCAACACGGCGACCGCCCAGGAGCAGCGGGGTGTGCGGCCGCTCAGCCTAAGGGCAGCGATCGAGACCGCCCTCACCCACAACCCCCAGATCACCGCTGTCAGGGAAGGGCTGGCCACCCGAATGGCCCAGGTCACGAGCGCCCGGTCCGGCCTTTTTCCCCGCCTGGACGTGTCCGAGACCTATAACCGCACCACGAATCCGATGTGGGCCTTTGGCACCAAACTCAACCAGGGGGAAATTGCCCAGGAGGACTTCGCCCCTGACGCCCTCAATGAACCCGATCCCATCGACAATTTCACCACCGCCTTGAGCCTCTCCTGGCAGCTTTTCGACGGGGGCGAAACCTGGCGCGGTTGGCAGGCCTCCCAACGTCAGGCGGATGCCGCCGCCGGCGGGGTGACCCGCACCGAGCAGGCGGTGGCCGCGCGGACCGCCCAGGCCTATGTGGGCATGCTGCTGGCCGAGGAGAACCGCCGCGTCATCGCGCACAGTCTGGAGACGGCCCGCGCCCACAGCCGGCTAGTGGCCTCCCGCTACGAAGGCGGCTTTGTGGTCAAGAGCGACCTCCTGCGCGCCCAGGTGCGCATCGCCGAGTTGGACCAGGCCCGGCTTCAAGCGGCCAATGCGGTCCAGGTGGCGGGCGCCCATCTCAACGCGGCCATGGGGATCGCCATCGACACCCCCCTGCGGCTGGAAACCCCCTTCGCCAAGAGTCGCCCCCTCTCCGGCAGTTTTGAGACATGGCGTGCGAGCGCCTTGCAACATCGCCCCGATCTGATGGCCATGAATCACCGCTATGCGGCGGCCGAGGAGGGAATTGAACAGGCCCGCAGCGGCCATCTGCCCCACCTGACCATGCACGGCGCCTACGAGATCAATAGCGAGAACTTCGCGGACAGCAATGACAATTGGACCTTGGGGGCCAGCGTGCGCCTCAATCTCTTCGCCGGCCGACAGGTGGTCGCCGAGGTGACGGCCGCCAAGGCGGCGCTCAGGCAGTTGGCCGCCCAACGAGAGGCCCTGGTGCAGCAGATCGAGGTGGAGGCCCGCGCGGCCTATCTCAACGCCCAGAGCGCCTGGCAGCAGATCCAGGTGGCCAAGTCGGCCTTGGCGCAGGCCGAGGAGGGGGTTCGCATCGTGGGCAACCGCTACAAGAGTGGCCTGCTCACCATCGTGAGCCTGCTGGACGCCGAAGTGGCGGATCAGGAGGCGCGGATGCGCCATTTCAGGGCACTGCACGACTACCAGGTGGCCCGCATTCAACTGGCCCTGGCCGCGGGTGTTATCGACGCGGCCTTTGATTAGGGGCCATCTCGGCTGGCGGCGGCCATTGCATCACGCCCCGGGTGAAACGACACAGCCCACGGTAACTTGGCGCCGCGCCCCTCCACGGGGGCCCCGCGCGCCAGGCAGTCAGCAAAGGAGTGGCAATGAATGTCAGATCGCACCTGATCGCAGCCCTTCTCGCCGGCCTGCTGCTCGCGGCCTGTGGCGAAAAGATCGAACCCGGCCACACCGCGCCGGGCGCCGGCCGCAGGGTCACCGCGACGGTGGTCGAAGCCCGGCTGACCGAACAGCCCTTTCTCTACGAAGCGGTGGCCACCATCGCGCCCCGCACGGCGGCAACGCTCTCCAGCAAGCTCATGGGCACCATCCGGGCGATCCACGTGCGCGCGGGCGATCGGGTCGCCGAAGGCGACCTTCTCGTGGTGGTGGATCAGCGCCAGGTCACCGCCCAACTGACACGTGCCGAGGCCGGGCTCCAGGAGGCTCGCCGGGCGGAATCTTCGGCCCTCTCGGCGTATGACGCCGCCAAGGCGGCCGCCACCCTCGCCGCCAGCACCTACACCCGCTACAAGCAGCTCCTGGCCTCCGATTCGGTGAGTCAGCAGGAGTTCGACGAAGTGGAGGCCCGCCATCGCCAGGCGCAGGCCGCCATGTCCCAGAGTGAGGCGATGCTGGCGGCGGCCAGAAGCCGTGTGCGGCAGGCCGAGGCGACGGTGGAGAGCGCCGTGGTGGGCAAGAAAGACGCTCAGGTGCGGGCGCCCTATACTGGCAAAATAACCGCCAAGCTGGCGAACGAGGGGGATCTGGCCAGTCCGGGGACCCCCTTTCTGACCATCGAGAAGGAGGGCGAATATGACGCCGATCTGGTGCTGCCGGAACGTCATATCCAGGCCGTCTCCCTGAACATGCCGGTGCAGGTGAAGGTGCCGGCCATCGGCGAGACCATGATCGAAGGCCGCATCGACCGCATCGTTCCCCTGGCCGATGCCCGCAGCCGCTCCTTCCAACTCAAGGTCCGCCTCCCCCAGACCGGGCTGGCGGCGCCGCTGCGTTCGGGCATGTTCGCCCGGGTCAGCGTCCCCGTGGGAAAGGCCGGCCTGCTGCTCGTCCCGACCAGCGCCATCATCTCCCAAGGGCAGCTGGATGGGGTTTTCAAGGTCGATGGCGAGCAGATCGCCCGTTTTCGCCTGGTGCGGGTGGGGCGCACCTACGTCGATCGGGTGGAGATCCTCTCGGGTCTCAAACCGGGTGAGCGCTTCGTCCCGGCACCGCCGGTGACCCTGGCCGACGGCGCCCGCATCGAGGCGGGCCCATGAGCGCCCCCCGCCATGCCCCGGTCGGTACCGCCGGCAGGGTCGCCCGTTTTTTCATCGATTCCAAGCTGACGCCCCTGATCATCGTCGCCTCGATCCTCTTGGGGGTCGCCGCCGTCATCGCCCTGCCGCGGGAGGAGGAGCCCCAGATCATCGTGCCCATGATCGACATCTTCGTTCAGATGCCGGGGGCCAGCGCCAAAGAGGTGGAGACGCGCATCACCAACCCCATGGAGCAGCTGCTGTGGGAGATCCCCGGGGTGGAGTATGTCTACACCACCTCCAGTCCGGGGGTGGCCATGGCGGTGGTGCGCTTCTTTGTGGGCGAGGATGAGGAGAACTCCATCGTCCGCCTGCAGTCCAAGCTCATGGCCAACTACGACCGCATCCCCTGGGCGGCCTCCCCGCCCCTCATCAAACCCCGCTACATTGACGATGTCCCCATTCTGGGCCTCACCTTCTGGGGTGACGAGATGGACCACTACCTGCTGCGGCGGGTGGCGGCCGAGATCGAAACCGTGGCCAAGCGCGAAGACAACGTCTCCATCACCACCCTCATCGGCGGCCAACCACGGCAGCTCCAGGTCCTCCTCGATCCGGTGCGCCTCTCGGCCTATGGTCTGGACATCGCCCAGACCGCCGGCATGCTCCAAGCGGCCAACCTGGAGAGCGAGGCGGGCAGCTTCCCCGGCCCGGAGGGCCAGGTGCTGGTGCGCACCGGCGGCTTTCTGAAGACCGCCGATGATGTCGCCGGCGTGGTGGTCGGCATCCACCAGGGCCGGCCCGTCTACGTGCGCGACGTGGCGCAGGTGGTGGATGGACCAGGAGAGCCGACACAGTACGTCTACTTCGGCATGGGACCGGCGGCGGAAGAGAAGCATCTGGATCGTGCGACCCACGGCAAGGGGGTCTACCCGGCCGTCACCCTGACCATCGCCAAACGCAAGGGCACCAACGCCATCGCCGTGGCCGACCGGATCCTCGAGCGGGTGGCCAAGCTGCGCGGCACCCTCCTGCCCGGCAACGTCGAGATGACGGTCACCCGCCACTACGGCGAAACCGCCAAGGAGAAATCCGACGAGCTGCTCTACCACATGCTCATCGCGGTGGTATCGGTGACCCTCCTGATCTGGCTGGTCCTGGGTCGACGGGAGTCGGGCGTGGTGGCCCTGGCCATCCCCGTCACCCTGGCCCTCACCATGGCTGTTTTCTACCTTTACGGCTACACCCTCAACCGCATCACCCTCTTTGCCTTGATCTTCTCCATCGGCATCCTGGTGGACGACGCCATCGTGGTGGTGGAGAACATGGTGCGGCATTACCATCTGCCCGAAAATCAGGGACGCTCGCGACTCACGGTGGCCATCGAAGCGGTGGACGAGGTGGGCAACCCCACCATCCTGGCCACCCTCACCGTCATCGGCGCCATCCTGCCCATGGCCTTCGTGGGCGGCCTCATGGGTCCCTATATGCGGCCCATCCCAGTGGGCGCGTCGGCGGCCATGATCTGGTCCCTGCTGGTGGCCTTCATCGTCACCCCCTGGGCCGCCATCCGGCTGCTCAAGACAGCGCACGGCGAGGGGAAGGATCCTCACCACGAAGGAACGCAGGAGGACTGGAGCACCCGCCTCTACCGCCGGGTCATGTCGCCCCTCATCGCCCATCCCGTCTGGCGCTGGCTCTTTCTGCTGCTGGTCGTGCTGCTGCTCCTGGGATCCTGCGTCCTGGTGGGGGTCGGCCTGGTCAAGGTCAAGATGCTGCCCTTCGACAACAAGAGCGAATTCCAGGTCATCATCGATCTGCCCGAAAGCGCCACCCTGGAGGAGACCGCCGCCGCCGCCATGGAGATGGGCGAGTATCTGGCCACGGTCAACGAGGTGACCGACTACCAGCTCTACATCGGCACCGCCGGCCCCTTTAACTTCAACGGGCTGGTGCGCCACTACTTCCTGCGGCGCGGCAGCCACCTGGCCGACATCCAGGTGAACCTCGCCGGCAAACACCACCGCAAGGCGCAGAGCCACGCCATCGCCAAGCGGGTGCGCCCCCACTTGGAGAAGATCGCCGGCCGCTACGACGCCCGCATCAAGGTGGCCGAAGTGCCCCCCGGACCGCCGGTGCTCTCCACCCTGGTGGCCGAGGTCTACGGCCCCGACTACGACCGCCAGAAGGAGATCGCCGCCCAGATTCAGCAGGTCTTCGAAGCAACCCCCGGTGTGGTGGACGTGGACTGGTTCATGGAAGCGGCCCAGCCGCGCTACAGCTTCGACATCGACCGGGAGAAGGCGGCCCTCCACGGCATCTCCGTGGCCCACATCACCGCCGCGTTGGAACTGGCCCTCAGTGGCCGACAGGTGGGCCTCCTTCACCAGCCCAGGGAGAAGGAGGACGTCCCCATCCGCCTGCGCCTGCCCCTGGCCGACCGGGCCGACATCCAACGCATCGAGGGCCTCAAGATCGCCGCGGCCGACGGCCACCTCCTGTCCCTCGCCACCCTCGTGACGGCGCGCCGGAGCGTGGTGGACCAGAGCATCTACCACAAGAATCTCATGCCCGTGGTCTACGTGATCGGGGATGTGGCCGGTGTCAAGGAGAGCCCGGTCTACGCCATCCTGGAGATGCAGCAGAAGATAAAGGCCCTCCAGATCCCCGAAGGCTACGAGATCGCCCAGCACACCGCCGGCATTCCCAAGTCAGACCGGCGCTATGCCATGAAATGGGACGGCGAGTGGCACATCACCTACGAGGTCTTCCGCGACCTGGGGATCGCCTTCGGCGTGGTCCTGGTGCTGATCTTCGTCCTGGTGGTGGGCTGGTTCCAGAGCTTCTCCACCCCCATGGTGATCATGGTGGCCATCCCCTTTAGCCTCATCGGCATCCTGCCGGCCCACTGGGCCATGGGCGCCTTCTTCACCGCCACCTCCATGATCGGCTTCATCGCCGGCGCCGGCATCGTGGTGCGCAACTCCATCATCCTGGTGGACTTCATCGAGCTGCGCTTGCGCGAGGGGATGCCCCTGGACCAGGCCGTCATCGACGCCGGCGCCGTGCGCTTCCGGCCCATGCTGCTCACCGCCGCCGCCGTGGTGGTGGGCGCCTCGGTAATCCTCTTCGACCCCATCTTCCAGGGCCTGGCCATCAGCCTCATGGCGGGCGAGGTGGCCTCCCTGCTCTTCTCCCGCATGACGGTGCCCATCCTCTACTACATGGACAAGCGCTGGGAGTTCGCCCATGGGCATGGGCTCAAGGGGGTCGCGGTGCAAATGACTGAGGAGAAGTAAACTGAAAAACGGTCATGCGAAGGGCATGGTTGACCCACCTAGTTGGCGGGCTTGGCGGACTCGTCCGCCTGGTCAACCTGTTTCTGCGCCCAGGCCATTACCTGGTCGTACTTGGTCTGGCCGGGGGGCGGGGGGTCCAGCAGGGGACTGTATTTCTCATCAAAGACAAAGGCGTAACCGTCCCGGGGCTTCAGGGTGGGGATCACCTTGCGCTTGAACGCCAGGCCGTCGCGCTCCACCTGCCAGAGAAAGCGGACGCCCAGGGCGAAGTGATGCAGCAGTGGTGTCGGTTTATTGGACAACAGGAAGAGGCTGTAGGTTTCCATCCCCAGGAGACGCACAGTGGTATCAGAAGAGCCGCTGGCAAGGGTCTTGCCATCCGGGCTGAAACTTACGCTCCAGACATAACCGCTATGGCCTTTGTGTTCCTGTAGCGCTTCGCCTGTGGCCGGATCCCACACGCGAACGGTGGTATCATATGAGCCGCTGGCAAGAGTCTGCCCGTCCGGGCTGAAACTCACGCTCAAGACATAGCCGCTATGGCCTTTGAGTTCCTGCAGTGCTTCGCCCGTGGCCGCATCCCACAACCGAACGGTGGTATCAGATAAACCGGAGGCAATGGTCTTGCCGTCAGGGCTGAAACTGACACTCCTGATGTAACCGGTATGGACTTTGAGTTCCTGCAGCGCTTCGCCCGTGGCCACATCCCATAACCGCACGGTATTATCGTAGGAAGCACTGGCAAGGGTCCGCCCGTCTGGGCTGAAACTCACGCTCCAGACAAAACCGCTGTGGCCTTTGAGTACTACAAGTGCTTCGCCCGTGGCCGCATCCCACAACCGAACGGTGGTATCAGATGAGCCGCTGGCGATGGTCTGGCCGTCCGGGCTAAAACCTACGCTAAAGATAGTACTAGTATGGCCTTTGAGTACCTGTAGCGCTTCGCCCGTGGCTGCATCCCAAATGCGCACAGTGGTATCATCTGAACCGCTGGCTATAGTCTTGCCATCCGGGCTGAAACTTACACTCCTGACATAACCAGTATGGCCTTTGAGTTGCTTAAGCTCTTCGCCAGTGGCCGTACCCCCCACACGAAGGGTCTTATCAGATGAGCCGCTAGCAATGGTCTGGCCGTCAGGGCTAAAACTCACGCTGTAGACAGAACCAGTGTGATCTTTGAGTTCCTTTAGCGATTCGTCCGTGGCAGCATCCCACAACCGAACAGTAGTATCATCTGAGCCGCTGGCGATGGTCTGGCCGTCCAGGCTGAAGCCAACGCTGTAGACATAACCAGTATGGCCTTTGAATTCCTGCAGCGCTTCGCCCGTGGCAGCACCCCACAACCTTACGGTGGTATCAGATGAGCCGCTGGCAATGGTCTGCCCGTCCGGGTTAAAGCTAACGCTGTAGACATAACCAGTTTGGCCTTTGAATTCCTGCAGCGCTTCGCCCGTGGCAACATCCCACAACCTTACGGTGGTATCATCTGAGCCGCTGGCAATGGTCT
>JAAUYD010208997.1_pt1 | contig 12181 bp, 12 predicted proteins | sample 7278101 | NCBI WGS metagenome assembly JAAUYD01 (sample SAMN14350128, study PRJNA611818) | marine sediment metagenome | isolation source: surface marine sediment (0.6m) | place: French Polynesia: Moorea | collected 2018-08 | reverse complement strand
GGTCAGAAAATCTACACTGCATTTTGCCTCCCCTACGCCAAAAAATATGCCAGTTGCGTAAGTCCTAAAATTATAATCTGGACTATAGGGTGGTAAGAATTCCAAAACAATGTTTGGCATTTCTTTCTCAATATTTTCTCAAATATCTTTTCTTTTATAAAGGGCGCGGTTACACGCCCACAATAACCAACGAAACACGTCTTCCCTTTATTCTGAGTTTTTTATGAATCTTGTAACACAGTTTTAGAGACAATGCGGGTTTTTTTGCGGTCTGACTCTGAAAGCTGTTCTCCCATTTGCAGACGGGTTGCAGAAGTTTGTAATACTGTTGCTGCGCTATTATCCCCCATTTGCAGAGCAGTTTTAGCAGCAGTTTGTAGCATAGTTGCCGCACCCGCGCGATCGCCTTGTTGTAATTTGGCTTCTGCTAGCTGGGTTTGGCGATATTTTGCCAATGCTAAAATGGACTGCTGCACCTCTGAGTTGGGATTGGGTTGGTAAGTTTCTTGAACTTCTGCATAAACAGGTATATTCTCCGAATGTAATCCTGTGGAATTTTGCGCTGGATCGTCATACTTCACTTGTAAATTAGCGATCGCTTGTTTTCCCACTGGTAATTTACCCACATACAAATTCGCCAGAATTACCCGTTGTGCATCCTTCATCAAGTCTCCTAAACGGACTGCAAACCGTCCATCTGGCTCTGGCTGCACAGGTAATTCGATGGTGTCAGGAGATACTTGAGCAATGGGTTTGAGTTCTGCTAATCGTACATTGGGCATCAATTGGAATAGGAGATAAGCATTGGTTAAACCAACGGATTGGGCACGATTAAACAGACGATTAAAAGCATCCACCGCCTGATCTGGTTGTTGAATGTAAGATAATACACCCCCAGCCGCATCAGAAATTTTTTCTAGGACATCTTGGTTCCAATTGTCACCAAATCCCAAGGTATTTAAAGTCAAATTATAACTAGCAGCTAATTCCGCAAATTTTAAACAGCGATTATTATCTCCATGTTCATTTTCACCATCAGTTAATAAAAATATTTGAGAAATAGTTTCTGTTTTACCCTTAGCCAGTTCCTCAATTCCCAAGCGTAAACCTTCATCAATGGCAGTACCGCCATCAGCCGCCAAACGGTTAATTTGTCGTTTTACCTTTTCTGGGTTTTCTAGGACTTGATTGGGGACTAAAACCTTGGCACGGTGGTCAAAAGCCACTACACTGAGGCGATCGCCTCCTTTAAGCCGATCGACTAAACTAATTGCTGCCTGTTTGACAATTTCCAAAGGCTTACCATTCATCGAACCACTGTGGTCTAGCACCAAGCATAAATTTAGTGCTACATTCCGATCCATTTGTTCTGCGATCGCAGAAATAGAAACCGCCAGTTGACGCTGATTATTCAGTTGACCGGCACCTAAATTAATATCATTGAGAGCAGGCTGCAAACTAACCTTCATAAAAAACCTCGCGGGAGATTGGAAACCCAGTGGCTTTTAGCCCTGGGAGAAAAAACGGCACGGTGGGCTTGAGACCACCACAGTCACGTAATTGTTGACTAAACTATACTTTCGCTGTAAATTACCTATTATAGCGAGAGTCTTCTTATGTACCTGACGCAAAAAAACCAAATCAGAAAATTGAATCAGTCTGAATTTACTGCTTTGCGCCAGTTGTGCCGACTGAGTAAGAACCTCTACAATGTGGGTTTGTACACAGTACGGCAATATTTTTTTCAGGAGCGTAAGCACCTGGGTTATGAGTCTGCCTACCATTTGTGCAAAACAAATGAGAATTATAGGTTTCTCAATACGGATATTGCACAACAAACCTTGAAGGTGGTAGACAGAACCTTTAAAAGTTTCTACGGATTGATCAGTGCAGTTAAAAATGGAAGTTATCAACAAAAAATCAAGCTTCCTAACTACCTGGCTAAAGATGGATATTTCTTGCTGATAATTCCCAGAATTGTGGTTAAGAATGGAAAGTTTAGGATTCCCATGTCCAACGCTTTTAGAAAGCAGTATGGTGAAATTTGGATTCCATTTCCTCAAAGACTTAATATTAATCAAATCAAGGAAGTTAGAATTAACCCAAAATATAATGCTAGATATTTTGAGGTTGAATTTATCAGCAAAGTAGAACCAGAACCCGTAGAAGTAAAAACCGATAGTGCTATGAGTATTGATTTGGGAGTCGATAATCTCGCAGCTTGTGTTGATACCAATGGGGCATCCTTTCTTGTGGATGGAAAACCAATCAAATCTATTAACCAGTGGTTCAACAAGCGTAATGCTCAACTGCAATCGATTAAGAATAAACAGAGTATTAAAGGCATCACTAATCAGCAAGTAAAGCTGACAACAAAGCGCAATAACCAAGTCAGAGATTACCTGAACAAGACAGCACGATTTATTATTAACCACTGCATCCAAAATAGTATTGGTAACTTGATTGTGGGATATAACCCCAGTATCAAACAAGAACTTAATATTGGAGGACGCAATAACCAAAACTTTGTACAAATACCTTTTCACAGTTTGCGCTCTAAACTCAAGGCATTGTGTGAAAGATACAGGTTGAAGTATCAAGAGCAGGAAGAATCTTACACTAGTAAAGCAAGTGCGATAGATGGTGACCACATACCTGTTTGCAACGCCGACAACCCTAAAGGATACCAGTTTTCTGGTAAACGAATAAAACGGGGATTGTACAAGACAAAGTGTGGACATTTGGTTAATAGTGATTTAAATGGTTCCCTCAATATTGGTAGGAAAAGTAAGCACGATGGTTTTACCCGAGTGTCTAGAGCTGCATTGACCCAGCCAAGAAGGATTAATCTTCTAAAATTGGAGAAGTGGAGAATGGTGGCTTTAGCCCCATTAGCAACAACTTCTTAGAATCTCCGTGGTTTTATAACCTTCGAGAGTGTCAAAGTTATAAATAACTTCAAAGCACAGTATCCTTGCTACGGAAAAGTTTTGATCAACAGATGCATTAATAATTCACATTTTCACAACAATCAACCCGCCTATATACAGCATAATCAAGAATTAGAGAGAAAACCGCACCTCCATCTGGGCTAGCATCGCGCTAGTATGTATTAGATTACCGGCATTAATTTCAGGCAACAGTTGCTATGGATATCTCCCCCATCAAGGCTGTGCAAGCCCCCTACCAAGGCGATAACTTTTACCGCACACCACCCCCAGATTTACCATCCTTGTTATTAAAGGAGAGAATTGTCTATCTTGGAGCACCACTGGTGCCAGAAGTGACAAAACTCATAATTGCTGAATTACTTTATTTGCAATCTGACGATCCAGATAAACCAATTAAAATTTACATTAACTCTATCGGTACCAGCTTTGGAGATCAACCCATTGCCTTTGAAACTGAAGCCTTTGCCATTTATGACACAATGAAATACATCAAGCCTCCCATCCATACTATTTGTATTGGGCAAGCAATGGGGATGGCAGCAATGTTATTAGCTGCGGGAACTAAAGGCTGTCGCGCAGCCCTACCCCATGCCTCCATTATTCTCCGGCAGCCAATTAGTAGCTCTAGAGGACAAGCAACTGATATCCAAATTATGGCAAATGAAGTATTTGTCAATAAACAGGCAATAATTGATATCCTGGCTCGTAGTACGGAACAACCAGCAGAAAAAATTTATAAAGACATGGATCGCATGTTCTACATGACACCCCAACAAGCTGTGGAATATGGCTTGATAGATCGAGTTTTTGAAAGTAAAGCAGAAATCGACCAATCCACAGCATCTACGGGAATTCTTTAAATCAAGTTAAGAGTGAAAAATTAAGAGTGAGGAATAAAAAATACAATTCATAATTCCTAACTCATAACTCATAACTTTACTCACCCCTTACTGAAATCACCAACGGAGTCCAAAATAATGCCTATCGGCTATCCTAGTGTTCCTTACAGATTACCAGGGGAACAGTATACACAATGGGTTAACATTTATACTCGCCTTGCCCGCGATCGCATCATTTTCCTTGGGGAAGATGTAAATGATCAAAATGCCAATGAAATTATTGCCATTATGTTATACCTGGATTCGGAAGACCCAGGTAAAGACATTTTCCTATACATTAATTCACCAGGCGGTGTAGTCACATCAGGTTTGGCTATTTACGATACCATGCAACACATCAAATCTGATGTGGTGACAATTTGTCTGGGCTTGGCTGCTTCCATGGGTTCGTTCTTGTTAGCGGGGGGAGCTAAAGGTAAACGTTTGGCATTACCCCATTCCCGTATCATGATTCACCAACCTTCTGGGGGAACTCGCGGACAAGCGACGGATATTCAAATTGAGGCTAGGGAAATTCTGCGAATTCGTCAAGAACTCAATAGTATTTGCGCCCGGAATACAGGTCAATCTTTAGAAAAGATTGAAAAAGATATGGATCGTGACTTTTTTATGTCTGCTCAAGAAGCCCTAGAATATGGCTTAATTGACAAGGTAATTGAGGAGCGTCCTTAATTTCAGTTATCAGTTAGCCTCCTAGCCCTTTTAGGGCGGCTAGCCTGCGGCACGCTGCGCGTTAACGTAGTTCCTCTGAAAGAGGCACGCCAACGGAGGAGCTGCGCTAACAGTTATCAGTTATCAGCCAAAGATAAATGGTATTTATGCCCATATTCAATTGATGAATTAGCAACTCCATTAACAACTGATAACTGCCAGCTGTTAACTGGCAAAATTGTTAAGTGTGAACTTTAAATTGACATTTTATTCTTTATTATTAGTAGCTCAGACTGGAGATATTCACGACAGTCAACTACATAATACGAAGCAAAACACAAGTCAGATTTTGCTGACTAGTGTTATGCTTTGCTTACTTACCCTCAAGTAAGTTATTGTTTAATATTCAATGACTGATAGCTAAAGATGGATTTTGCAGACTGCTACCGTTTATTAGGTTTGAGGGCGGGAGCTTCATTTATTGATATCAAAGCGTCTTATAGAAGATTAGCACAGCAATATCATCCCGATATTAACCCAAACGATCAACAAGCAAAAGAAAAGTTTATCGCCTTGACAGAGGCTTATAAGTTACTATTACAGGTTATACCTCCCCCAGAGGTAACACCAAAATCTCATCAGCCACCATTTACAGATGAGAAAATAAAATTCAAGAGTCCAGAGGTAGGAAAGCCAGTTAGACAAAAACCGCCCCATCTTTCAGAAATAGAGCATCGGCTGAAATGGAAGACTTACGAACAGTTACAGCGATTTTTGCAAGCCAAGCAGTTTCCCCAAGCCATATCCTTAGCAGAGGCTTTAGTACAACGACTGTCCAATGATACGGAAGTGCGACAATGGCTAGCTATATCTTATCAGTTGAGGGGGCGATCGCTCATGGCGCAAAAACAAATTTTAAAGGCTCGGATTTATCTGCAAAAAGCCCTGAAGACAGATCCTCAGAATCGAACTTTATGGAATCAGGTACAGAGAGATTTGCAACGCATGGAAACCATGACTGCTTCCGGGCTTAACTCTTCTTGTTGATATTATAGCAATGGACATATTGGTTAGGACAATATTGTTCGACTCAAGAATTGTCAACTGTCAACTATCAACTGCTATGCCTAATCTAATTCGCGTCTACCTTCCAAAGCTCTGGCTAAAGTCACCTCATCTGCATATTCTAAATCACCACCCACAGGTAAACCAAAAGCAATGCGGGTAACTTTGGTAAATGGTTTTAATAATTGACCAATATATAGGGTAGTAGTTTCACCTTCTACACTGGGACTGATGGCGAGAATCACCTCTTGGGGTTGTTGTTGACTGACTCTACGCACCAAAGATTGGATATTTAATTGTTCAGGCCCCACACCATCTATGGGAGAAATCACCCCTCCCAATACATGGTATTTACCTTTATATTCCCTAGTTTTTTCCAAAGCAATCACATCACGGGAATCTTCGACTACACATATGGTTTGACTATCCCGGTTGGGGTTACGGCAAATTTCACAAATTGCTTGTGCTGATAGATGAAAGCATTCCCGACACAAGCCCACCTGTTTTTTCGCATCAACCAGGGCTTGGGCCAAAGCTTGTACTTCTGCTTCTGGACGCTTGAGGATATGCAAAGCTAGTCGCTGTGCTGTCTTGGGACCTACTCCTGGTAGGCGTTGGAATTGTTCGATTAACCGGGCTAAGGGGCGTGCGTAAACCGTTGTCTTATCTCCAGTGGGTGTGTACTTTAACTATGATGACATTGTTGGGGAATTTTGGGTGGAGGATTTGGCTCAGAAGTAAAATAGAAGCCTAAATTTGTTTTATATACCAACCAAAATTCAGGAATATAAATGTTAAAAATAACTGAGGTTTGCCGTAACTTTTTTTCTAAAATACTTATGAGCTTAAAAACTCCATCCTCAGTCAACCCAGCTATCAGTTACATTGTTAATGCAATGGGATTTTTTCAAAATATTTTGAGAAATCCACCGTCGGATGTATTGCGGATGGATGAGAAGCGTTACTTTACTGAGTCAGGATTGACCAAAGAATATAAGAGATATTTATTGTTCAAACCGCACTTCAACCAACATTACCATGAAGTAACTGCCATTGAGGGTGCAGAGGAAGCCCTAAATTTTCTACTGCAAGAAGAATTTATACAACAACCCAGATTTTCTGAACCTGAAAACGTTACCCATGAAGTTATTAGAGCTAACGTCTTATTTAAGTATTTATTCTATGTAATACACGAATATATCAATTCCAACCTCCCTCTCAATCAAATTAACTATGAAAAGCTCCAAGAATTTCATGAGCGTTATGTATACCACCATAGTAAGACAGAAAATAATCTTCTGGTAGTAGCACCAATTGTTGGAATCAGAGCAGATAGTTATCCACTAACTATCAATGATGAACTTACTATTGAAAAATTAGACATTGAAACTAAAAACCGTCTTTTAAATGTCTTTACTGTGCCATTTGAAATTAGCTATCTAGAAAAAGCCGAATGTTGTCTTAAGGTTAAGAAAAACTTGAAGCGAGGTCAAGCACTAAATAACGCCAAGCAGGACTTGATGGTGAGAGCGTTCTTAACAGCAGCTCGTTTATATAAAGAAGGTGATGCGGCAATTTTTCGCGCTTATACTTTTCCTGTTGAGCCTGAATATTTTTTAGGTAAACCCACAGGGATAACTTCTGGCAAAATTTTCAACGACTATTACCTTCCTCGTGATCTTTGGGATAATGTGCAGATAAATAACGATTATGTCTTGAGCAGTGAAGATGTAGACAATTTGAGCAAGCTTTACCAGCAATGCAAAAACGTAATTTCTGGAGAGGGAATATTCCAAGCTCTACAAATTCCACTTAACCGTTTTCATATGACTTACACCAGAGAAAGTGATGATGATAAGGTCATTGATCTTGCTATTGTTATTGAAAGTACATTGTTGAATGGTATCAAGGATGAATTAAGCAATCGGATTGGTCTTCGTGGTGCAACTTTACTAGGAAATTCTGCTGATCCATTTAAGGTTCGAGACTTACTTAAAACATTATATGATGTGCGTAGTAAACTTGTACACGAAGGAAAAACTATCAACAATCAGGCAAGTGACGGCAAAATCAAGAATAAATATGATGTGGATGATTTTATTCCTGAACTAAAGGGAGTTGTTAGAATGATATTGGTTGAGTATTTGAAAAGAATGTCTGGTAATGTAAAGATCAAAGCAATTAGTGATGGTTTGGAAAATGAACTACTTCACTACATAGCTAGTGATTCCAATTCAGAAAATTGACACAAAAAAACCGACACTTACCCATTCATACAAATTATGCGATCGCAGTGTAAGCGATCCATAATATATGAAAGATATTTAACTTCCAATCAATGAATTTGCCAGAGTTCAAGAAACGAGTTATTTCTATACAACAAACACAGGCTATAACCAATTTATTCCTCAGCGATTATATGCCCGATCGCTTTACTGCCGATCAACCCCACCTTACACAAACTGGAGATGGTTGGGAAGTTCCTATTATTCTCACTTATCCTAAAATTGGCTCTTTAGGGCGGGTTGGTACAGTTATGGTTAGTACAGAAATAGAAAAAGTAATCGATCACACACCCTTTGAGGAGATGAAGCAAGCAGGACAGAAGCTTTACGAAAAAAATTACGATGCAATCCAGACCAGTTTTTCATAAGCAAGAAATTCCTTATTCTTGTGCTCCTGCTTATTTACGTATGATTTTGTCTGGTTTTGGCATAGAAAAAAGTGAAGCTGAACTCCACGAACTTTGTGATTGTGGCATATTTGGAACGGATGCTTTAAAAGTTGTAGATGCAGCACGTCAGTTAGGCTTTTCTAATACGAAAAAATGCACATTATCAATACAGGAACTTGAAAATCTTCTAGTTTCTAACAGCTATCCAATTGTTTATGTCAACTTACTACCTATTGATGGATATAAATGTGCCCATGCAATAGTAGTCACAGGAGTTGAGGAAACAGTAGTATCTGTTTACGATCCCTTACAAGGAGAACGCAAACTGTCACGTTCAAATTTTGAATCAGCTTGGAGCATGATGCTTAACTTGTCAATTTTGGTACAAGCTTAAATATAGGATTACTATTTGACTTTTCAACAAAATTAGCTATTCTAGGGTGTGTTAGAACCAAGTCAAATAACACACCATTATTCATTAATAGTTTGGTGCGTTAGGCTTTGATTTTTACACCCTACCTATCTACGTATATTTTTTGAAATCAAACCAGATTCCTATATTTACACTTGTGATAATTTAAATTATTTTAGATGCAAGCATAAAATGTTGATCCAACATTGCCGCAACAGCATATCCTAATTTTTGCTATACAAAAATAATAAAAAATTCACATTGTATTTAAAAAGACTATTTTTTCTAGCTAATTGAGTTAAGTTTATACAGTGCAATGGAGTGTCTGGGGTGCATTTACTCAACTATGAATCGAGCCTCGTAAGACGGAGAAAATAAGTGCAAGTTACACAACGCAACGTAGAATTGAGGGTGGATGATAGCTTGATGCGCGTGTATGTTGCAGGACCAAAACCACCGGGGCAATATCCAGGAATTTTGTTTTACAGTGATATTTATCAGCTGGGCGATCCTATGATTCGTCTGGTTAATTACCTAGCTGGATTTGGCTATGTGGTAGCAGCACCGGAAATTTTTCACCGCTTGGAATCTGTGGGTTCGGTGATTGAACCAAATGATATTGGCAGGATGCGGGGTAATGATAATGCCCGCAGAACTCCTATTCCCGCTTATGATGCTGATTGTCGGGCTGTAATTAATTTTCTTCAAAGTCAGGGTGCAGTTAATTCTCAAAAAATTGCGACCCTTGGTTTTTGTATTGGCGGACACTTGTCTTTTCGTGCTGCTTTTAATAGTGAAATTAAAGCGGTTGTCTGCTGCTATCCCACAGGCATTCCCAGTGGTAAGTTGGGTTTAGGTACAGCTGATACCATGCAACGGGTGAACAAAATTAAAGGAGAAATGCTACTTATTTTAGGTACCCTAGATCCTCATATTCCTGAACAAGATCGCAAGACTTTAATTACATCCTTGGAGGATGCTAATATCAACCACAAAGTTGTTTTGTATAAAGCAGAACATACATTTATGCGGGATGATGGCTATCGCTACGATCCCGAAGCATCCACTTGTGCATGGTCAGAAATTATTACCTTTTTGTCACGCATTTTTCCTAGATGAGCGTAGGCTTTTAATCGATATAATTCCTACCAAAACTAGGATATACAATATTGCTCCTATCCTTAATGTGGGAATATCCCCATGCTTAATAGCGATCGCAACTAAAGCCCAAACTGTTACCCCAGGATAAACTATATCTTCACCTTGGATGGCAATTAATCCTGCGATCGCAGTAGCAATTAGTAACATGATAATAGTCCATATCTCCGCAGAAATACCCCATCCATCCCACCCCTGAGAATATAGAGCGCAAGCTACGTTGATAACAGTTGCCACACTAATCCAGCCCAAATAAATACTAATAGGTCGGTGAATATACCATTTTTTACTTCTGGATATGGTCTTTTTACCTACTTTCAACCGCACATAGATAGCTATCAAAGGTAACAAAATCAGCAGCATTGCCACCACAGAAACAGTAAATAGCCGATACAGGAATAGATATACCCAAATACATTGAGCTATAGATGCAATTGCCAGTAAATATCCAACCTGACGTAAATCTTCATCCTGTCTCTGGCTGGGGAGGAATTGATAAATACCAAAGGCAAACAATCCTAAGTAAATCAAACCCCAAATTGCAAAGGCGTAACTAGCAGGAATAATCAGAACATCTTTAAATAAGGTATTGGATATTTCACCTATATTGATTCCCCCTACGGGAAAAATATTGGATATTACATTTACGACAAAAGCTGTAACAATCGCTACAAAAGTCACAATTTGCCGCCATAAATCTCGGTAGTTACTAGATTTTGATTGTTGCATGACATCCAGTCAAGGATACATTCATTATTTTACATACTCTACATATTTTAAAGTTGATTTGCGAAATCTTTCACAGATAATTTGAGGAGTTACGTAAATAAACTTAGGTTCTAGGGTAAACTTTTGGTCTTAATAATACAAATATAAGAAAAATAATGTTTCTAACTTCACGTTAATAGGTTCAGTATTTATATAACCATGCTGATCCCAGAGCTTTATATAATTCACGTATAAGTATATTGAAAAGAATATTATTTATACAAAAATAAAATATTGATTGCATAATTAATCTCAATATTTATACTTTATAATAGGCAGAAAAATCACACAATAGCCGTTTTTCCCATCTCAGTAATAAAACGGTTATTGTTCTCTGTAAATACCGGATAGCATTGACTTGTAAGTTCCATAGCGATATAGAGTTAAATTCTATGGTATTTGACATGATTGAAAATCATCTTCAGGTTGTTGTCTCCCAGGGGAAAAATTTTTTATTACTTGTATTCACATCAAAATAAATTCAATTTATATACTGACGCTTATTTTTTAAACATTTTTAGTGATTATCATTTAAAAAGTACGTTTTATGTCATTTGCAGCCCCAAAAGAACAGAAAAAAAATACAAAGTTTCCCAAACAACACAAACATAAAAATATTAGACAATTGCTTGTCATCGCAGGATTTGCCGGGCTATTCGTGATTTCTGGCTCTGCCACAATTTTTTTAATCTCATCTTTCTTTTCTATCAGAAACGATGCTTCTTATCCCACATCACTTCCTTGGGTAGCAAGTAAAAGCCAATGTGAAGAATTTGGCAGAACTTGGCGAAATGATCAGTGTTGGGATGATGAACACAGTCACGATTTTTAAAGGAGCATCCCAAAGGAGCATCCCAAATATTTGAATTTGTAGTGCGGACCGGAAAGCCCGCTTAGTATATAGATGGAGCAAGACTTTGGCGTGAGTTCAGTCGAACGCTGCTCCCACTACCGCATATTTTTGAAAAATTGGGATGCTCCCTCCCATTTTTAAGAGGATGTTTGTCAAATCAAAATCTTTACCGAATCCCCAGCAAGAAAAATCCCCAGCAAGAAAATTAAAATGCGGGGATGATGAATTTTTCTTGCAGTTTGAACCAGGGAAAGTTACATCAATTTGTGGATATTGGACGCGGTTGCCCCGGTTCATGCCAGACCGAAAAATGAAATTGGTTAAGAAGTTAGGGAGGGAAATCTTACTGACTCCCGGAAGGCTCAACTTCAGGAAAACCTGGAATTTTGGAAGCAAAAAGCTGTGGCCAGGCTTCAGTAAAAAGCGTTAAGGGAATTCAAGCGATTACTTTGTTGTAACCTTATCCCCATGGTTAGTAAGGAGCTACAACCAGAGCTGGAAGCGACTTTAAACCTTACCAAGCAATTTGGGGAAAATTTCCAAAAATTACATTCGTCCGAAACACTTGTCAAATATAGGTTTACAGCTTTGGAAGACAATCAAAAAAAATTTTTTTCTAAAAAGTAGTTGACAGGGATAGGAAGGTTAGATATATTGATTAAGTGCCTGAGAGCGAAGCGAAACGAAGCGACGCGCTTCAAGCGCACCGAACCTTGAAAATAATATAGTTTGAAGCCAGTATACAACACT
>JAAUYD010057502.1_pt1 | contig 12183 bp, 9 predicted proteins | sample 7278101 | NCBI WGS metagenome assembly JAAUYD01 (sample SAMN14350128, study PRJNA611818) | marine sediment metagenome | isolation source: surface marine sediment (0.6m) | place: French Polynesia: Moorea | collected 2018-08 | reverse complement strand
TGGTTGATCCACTAGATGGCACCAAGGAATTCATTAAAAAAAATGGTGAGTTTACGGTCAATATTGCGTTAATTCAAAATGGCTGCCCGTGTCTGGGGGTTGTCTATGTACCGGTTAAAAAAACACTTTATTTTGGTGCAACGGGAATTGGTGCGGGAAAGCTTTCCCATATCGAAAGATCGTCACAACCATTTTCCATCCAGGATCTTTTAGAGTCATCCATTCGATTAAAAGATCGCCGCTCCTCTCACCAATTGACGGTAATAGGAAGTCGCTCGCATGGTTCTGAAGCTTTTGAAGCGTTTATAATAAAGATGAAGAAACAATACGACCAGGTTGACCTGATATCCGCCGGGAGTTCCTTAAAATTTTGTCTCGTGGCCGAGGGCGTTGCCGATATCTATCCCCGTTTTGGACCGACAATGGAGTGGGATACGGCGGCCGGTCAAGCCGTGGTTGAACAGGCCGGAGGCGTTGTACTTGATGCCAAGCATCATACCCCTTTAAAATACAATAAGGAAAATCTACTCAACCCCTGGTTCATCGTTAAAAAAGAGATACGATAGGATAATTTTCTGATGATTGTTCCGGTGATCCTATGTGGCGGTTCCGGTACACGCCTGTGGCCGCTTTCGCGAGAAAACCATCCCAAACAATTTCTGTCTTTAACGGACAAAAAGACCCTTTTACAACAAACGGTGAACCGCCTTAAGGGTGTGGAGGATTTGGCATCACCGATTGTACTATGCAATGAAAAACATCGTTTTATCGTTGCCCAACAACTCAGCCATATTGAACTTCCACCTGATGAAATTGTATTGGAGCCGGTTGGACGTAATACTGCCCCGGCTGTGGCAGTAGCAGCTATGTTGGCCAGGAGGAGATGGCACAATCCAACCCTTCTCGTACTACCTTCGGATCATCTCATTGAAAATATCACCGCCTTTCATACAGCCCTTAAAGACGGGGCCGCACTGGCATCAAGTGACTATTTGGTCACCTTTGGCATCGTCCCGTCATCTCCTGAGACTGGTTACGGATACATACGACAGGGCGCCCGTTTGTCAGCCGCTATGCGAAACACCACCCCAAATGGCTACACTATCGCCGGATTTGTGGAAAAACCGGATCTTTACACCGCGCAAAAATATGTTGATTCAGGCGATTACTGTTGGAACAGTGGCATGTTTATGTTTTCAGCCGATCTGATCTTGGCGGAATTGGATATCTATTCACCGGAAATCACCAACGCCTGCCGGCCTGCTGTAGAAAAAGGCCGTCAAGATCTCGATTTTTTTCGGTTGGACCCAGAATCATTTAAAGCTTGTCCCGAAAACTCCATTGATTATGCCGTTATGGAACGAACAACCAGAGGAGCGATGGTGCCATTGGATGCTGGTTGGAACGATCTTGGTTCTTGGCAGGCCTTGTGGCAGGACGCCCAAAAGGACAATCAAGGCAACTTTATCTCTGGAGATGTCATGGCCCATGAAGTTACCAATAGCTACCTGGTCGCTTCCCATCGTTTATTGGCGGCCGTAGGACTCAGCAACCATGTGGTGGTAGAGACCCCCGATGCCGTTTTCGTAGCGCCGCGCGCTCGGGTTCAAGAAGTAAAAAATATCGTAAAACAATTGAAATCAGCAGATCGTCAAGAAATCCGTTCCCATAATCAAACCTATCATCTATGGGGCACCGCCAGAGTGATCGTCGAAGACGATTGTTTTCAAGTACGACACCTTACCATCCAACCAGGCGCATGCATATCCAAACAAAAACACCGGCACCGTGCCGAACATTGGGTCGTGGTAAATGGCTATGCCACCGTTGAAAAAGGTGATAAAACCATCACTCTCGATGAAAACCAATCCGTCTTTATCCCTCCGGGAGTATTTCACCGATTGGAAAATCGAGACCGCAACCCACTGGAGGTGATAGAAATTCAAACCGGATCGTACCTAAACAAAGACGATATTAGTCGATCGTAAAATTCGCTAATAGGTAGTGATAAATTTAATTTTTCCGTTGCCTCAATCACACCATCTTTTACCGGACCAAACGCTCCCTCTAATGCACTATTTACCAATCTGAATATTTTTGATAGGGTGTTCGCTCTTTTTATTGTCGATTTTCTCCCCGCACGACACCAAAAGTGACGATCGCTTCATTTCACCTTGAAATGACACCGCCGCTAATGACGCTCGATAATCCGGGGTCGCATAAATCGCGCCACCCCTTGGGGCCTGGCGATATGGATAAAAACGAGGGTAAGTATATGTGCCGTCTTTTTGCAGTGACAAGTGAAATCCCCATCTCACCGATGGTTGCTATTAATGCATTGGACATCATGCGGGAAGGACATGATGGATCTGGTGTGGGCCTTTTTTTAAGGGATCTGGGCGGTCCTTTCGAGAATATTAAAGATGCACCGATTCTTTCGGGAATTTTTACCGAAAAAGGGTTAAAACGCCTGGATGGTTATATGATGGAAATGGGATTTATGACCAAATACAAAATTTCCATCAAAGTGCCCAAAACGTCCCCACCCGGCGTTCCCAAAAGAGATATTTACCTGATTAGAGCTTATGAATATCCCGAGGAGTGGGAAAATTATTCACAGGAGGCCCTGTTTGATCGTCTGCTGGAAATACGACTTGCTCTAAGACAAATGGGCGAAGAAAAAAACGATATGATTGTTTTTTCTTTCTGGCCGGATGTTATTATGATCAAAGAGATCGGTGATCCCATGCAAGTCGCAAATTATCTCAATCTGGATCGAGATGAATTAAAAGCACGGGTCATCATGGCCCAGGGGCGCCAGAATACAAACTATGCCATCAATCTCTACGCCTGCCACCCATTTTTTCTGCAGGGCTTTGCCACCATGACGAATGGCGAGAACACCGCATTTATTCCGATCAAAGAGTATCTTTTATCCCGTGGTTTTCCTGGATATATGGGCTATCAATCCGACTCAGAGGTATTTACCCATATTTTGCATTATACACTGAAAAAGCTTGGGTTGGGTATCGAATCGTATAAACATGTTATTACCCCATTAAATGATAATGATCTTAATAATCATCCGGATGCTCGGTTTTTAGGCCATTTAAAGCAAACCTGTCGACCCCTCACCATCGATGGCCCCAATTGTGTAATCGGTTGCTTAACCGACCATTCCGTATTTATGGTCCAAGACCGGAAAAAACTTCGCCCCGGTGTCGTGGGTGGCCGTCCCGGTATGTTTGCCTTTTCATCGGAGATATGCGGACTCGATGCCGCCATTCCGGACAGGGATAAATCCAGAGATTTTCAACCCATGCATTTGGATACGGTGTTCATTGGACCCGAACGCCGGGAGATACAAATATGCCGTCAAACCGAAAAACTACCCCATCTACATTAAGCGTCAAAGATCTGCCCTGGCAGATTCAATGGAGCAAGGAGAAATGCACTTTGTGCGGTCAGTGCACGGCGGTTTGCCCGATCCAGGCCATTGAGCCAGCCGTTTTTCGCAAACGGCACATTAGTGCTGCTTTAAATACAGAGACACATATTCAGGATGATCATACCGTCTACTACGGGATTCGCCAGAAAACAGATCCGGCCTATGCCTGCGTGGGGTGTGCCTCTTGCCAAATGGTTTGCCCCAATGATGCCATTATCCCCATGAAGGGTGATGAGGCTGATAAATTGAGATACCATGTCAATCGAGGCGGCCAACCCAGGCGAAGGGGGGGGCGGAGAAACGATTCGAATAGTTTTCTCGACCGTATGAAATTCATCCGCATCTCCATGCTTACCGACCCGGCTCTGGATGCGGGCCGTCATGAATTTGAGTTGAGAACACTGCTAGGAAGGGTGTTGCCACCGGAAACCAACCTGGCCTTTCTAAAAGAAAACGGCTGGATTCCACCGGTCCGCGAAATCTACCCACTGATTATCGGTGGTATGTCATTCGGCGCCTTGTCTCCCAATATGTGGGAGGGACTGCAATTGGGGATTGCTTACCTCAATGAGGAGTTGAACATGCCGGTACGAATCTGTACCGGTGAAGGTGGATGTCCGCCTCGATTGTTGCGGTCCCGATTTTTAAAGTACGTCATACTTCAGATTGCCAGCGGGTATTTCGGGTGGGATGAAATCATCCACGCGTTACCCGAAATGAAAGAGGATCCCTGCGCCATTGAAATTAAATACGGTCAGGGTGCAAAGCCCGGTGACGGGGGATTGCTCATGTGGCACAAGGTCAACAAGTTGATCGCCGCTATTCGAGGGGTTCCCCAGGGGATCAATTTGCCCAGTCCGCCAACCCATCAGACCAAGTATTCAATCGAAGAATCGGTCGCCAAAATGATCCAGTCAATGTATATGGCTACGGGATTCAGGGTACCGGTGTATCCTAAAATATCGGCCACATCCACAGCCATGGCGGTTTTGAACAATCTTACCCGCAACCCCTATGCCGCAGGGTTGGCCATCGATGGTGAAGACGGCGGTACTGGGGCTGCCTACCATGTCTCCATGAATCATATGGGACATCCCATTGCCAGTAATATTCGTGACGCCTATCTGGGTCTAGTGGCGGTGGGCAAACAAAATGAAATCCCTCTTTTTGCAGGCGGTGGTATCGGTAAATCCGGAAACATCGCCGCCAACGCTGCCGCCCTCATCATGCTGGGTGCCAGCGGTGTACAAATCGGCAAATATGCCATGCAAGCTGCTGCCGGATGCATCGGTTCGGAAAGTGACCGTTGCAACATTTGCAACCTCGGGCTCTGCCCCAAGGGAATCACTTCCCAGGATCCACGTCTCTACCGACGACTAGATGTCGATGACGTGGCCCAGCGGGTGGTGGACCTCTTTTTAAGTTTTGACATAGAATTAAAAAAAATCGTCGCACCACTGGGAAGGTCCACCGCATTACCCATCGGAATGTCAGATGCGCTAGGTATCGACGATCGCCACGCTGCCGATCGCTTACAGATTCGGTATGTGGTCTAAGCCCGGAGAATCATGATGTCTGATAAATTATCGATAACCTTGTCCGGTCGCGAAAATAATCACCGCATCGAAACGCGTATATTGGAAGAACGCATTCATGCGGCCGTTGCCAAAGGCTATCGCAAAATTGATATTGAAGCATTTGGCCAACACGGTATTGGGGGAAGGCTGTTTAAGGCCGGTAACGAATTTGTTTCTGTTCACGTTAACGGCCATCCCGGTCAGCGGGTGGGTGCCATGGGGTTTCCCAATACTCGTATCGAGGTATATGGACCAGCCTCTGATGATGTGGGCTGGCTCAACGCAGGGGCTGAAATAATTGTCCATGGCAATGCCGGCAACGGTGTGGCTAACGCAATGGCCCAGGGCAAAATATATATTGAGGGAAACATCGGCTCCCGGGGTATGACCATGACCAAACACAACCCCCGTTTCGATCCACCGGAGCTTTGGATTTTGGGAGGGGCTGGAGACTATTTTGGTGAATTCATGGCTGGAGGTACTGCGGTTATCTGTGGGTTTGAGCCTCAAAATCCGGAAAACATTCTCGGGTATCGCCCCTTGGTCGGTATGGTTGGCGGAAAGGTGTTTTTCAGGGGCAAAATTGACGGTTTCAGCCAGGTTGATGCCAAACAGATTCCCATTGATAATGACAACTTCGCCTGGTTGTTTGAAAATATAAAACGTTTTTTAAATACGATCGGTCGAAGCGAGCTTCTGGAAATCCTCACAGATCGGGATGGCTGGCAGCTGATACGGGCCTTAAGCCCTATGGAAAAAAAGGGGCGTATCCTTCGATCAATGACCGATTTCAGACATCATGTCTGGTATCAGGAGCTGGGTAACGGCGGTATCGTCGGTGATTTAACAGATATCGATCGTAGTCCCATTCCACTGGTTCCCACCGGCGAGTTGCGCAGATTTGTCCCCGTATGGGAGAATCGTCGCTATGCCGCACCTTGCGAGGCGACCTGTCCGTCAGGCATACCGGTGCAGGAAAGATGGCGGCTGATTCGCGAGGGCCGTGTGGACGAGGCCGTCGACCTTGCTTTGGCTTACACGCCTTTCCCTGCGGCGGTGTGTGGTTATCTGTGCCCAAATCCCTGTATGGCGGCATGTACCAAAAATGTCGCATTGATGGAGCCGGTGGATGTCACCTTGCTGGGAAAAGCCAGTATCGAGGCAAAGTCTCCGGAGCTGCCCTCTTTAGGGTCGACACGGGTCAGCGTCATCGGTGGGGGACCAGCCGGTATCTCGGTGGCCTGGCAGTTACGGCTGAGAGGAATCGATGTAACCATCTACGACCATGCCGATGAGCTTGGCGGGAAAATCACCAGCGCCATTCCCGATTTGCGCGTGCCTGAAGTGGTTGTCGAATCCGAGCTGACCCGAATTCGTAAGGTGCTGCCTCATACACAACTGAAAAAAAAGATTGATAACGAAACATTTGCCACCATTCGATCCGAAAGTGATTTTACCATTATTGCCGTGGGTGCCACCCAACCACGATCCCTGCCAGTACCCGGAAATGAGCGTCTGGTCACTGCTCTGGACTTTTTATCCCGGGCCAAAACAGGTATGGCCGCGGTTGGCAAACGTGTGGTGGTCATCGGTGCCGGAAATGTTGGCTGTGATGTCGCCTCAGTGGCCCATCGACTGGGGGCCGAAGAGATCACGCTTATCGATATCCAAAAACCCGCCTCATTCGGCAAAGAACGTGCCGAGGCCGAAAAAGCCGGTGCCACCTTCCGCTGGCCCTGCTTCACCAAGGAAATCACCAAAGAAGGCGTCATGTTGACGTCGGGAGAACTCATTCCGGCTGACAGTGTTTTTATTTCCATTGGTGATGTTCCTGAAATCGACTTTTTACCCGATGACATCCAGACTGAAACCGGTTTTGTGGTAACCAATGAATATGGCCGAACGAGTGCCCCGGATGTGTTTGCCATTGGAGATGTGGTTAAACCTGGTCTTTTGACTGATGCGATCGGAGACGGGCGAAGAGCGGCCGATGCTATTGACGATATCACCGCTGGAAAAAGGCCCAAAGGAACCTTGCGTCAGGTAATTGACACAAGTCGCATGACCCTGGAATATTTCGATCCCCGAATCACCGCCTACAATGATACGGACACTTGCGGAACCCAATGCTCTTCATGTGGAACCTGCCGTGACTGCGAAATCTGCATTTCCCTTTGTCCCCAGGCAGCAATTGGCCGTTTTGAAAATGAAGAGAACGTATTTGAATACCGTGTCGATGCCGATCGGTGTATTGGTTGCGGTTTTTGCTCTGCTGTTTGTCCTTGCGGTGTGTGGGATTTGATCCCAAACGATCCGATGGTATAAAATAGATAGATTAACTAGAAAAGGCTTTCATGAGACAAGAAGAACCCGAAATTCGTGCTATGGAATTGGCGAGGCCCTACAACAATGTAACCGCATCAATGTCACTTGTTGATACTGCAGATAGGGATCCTTTCACAGACAGGCCTAAGGAAGCCTGCGGTCTGTTCGGTATTCAAGGCCATTCGGAAGCCACCCGAATGACCTATTTTGGTCTTTACGCATTGCAGCACAGAGGTCAAGAGAGTGCGGGCATCGCCACGGTTCAGGATCAAAGCATCGTAGGGCATATGGGAATGGGACTCGTACCCGATGTATTTAATGACGCCCATTTGGACCAGCTGAAGGGGACAAGCACGATCGGGCATGTCCGTTATTCTACCACCGGTTCTTCGGTGTTATTGAATGCCCAACCGTTTGTGGTACACCACCGTCAAAGGTCATATGCCGTGGCGCACAACGGCAACCTGGTCAACGCGCATCATCTGAAAAAAACACTGGAAGAGTCGGGATCGATTTTTCAAACCACCATAGACAGCGAAGTCTTTCTTCATCTATTTGTTAAAAACATCCACCTCGGTTTTGAAGCAGCCCTGGTTGAAAGTGTCCGAATGCTAAAAGGGGCGTTTTCCATGGTGATGCTTACCAGCGAAGGGGAAATTATCGGCATTAAAGATCCTTGGGGTTTTCGGCCGCTATGCCTGGGCAAGCTAAACGGCAACTATGTTTTGGCATCGGAAACCTGTGCCCTGGATCTCGTGGAAGCAGAGCTCATTCGCGAACTCGAACCCGGCGAGATTGTCATCATTGGAAAAGACGGCGTGCGCAGTATTCAAACTGCGCAGGCAAGAGAACGCGCTTTTTGCATTTTCGAATTCATCTATTTTGCACGACCGGATAGTACTTTTTTCGGTAAAAACGTTTATCAAATGAGAAAAGCTCATGGTCGCCGATTGGCCAAAGAAGCGCCGGCGGATGCCGACTTGGTAATGCCTTTTCCCGACTCCGGAACTTAAGCAGCATTAGGTTATGCCGAAACATCAGGAATCCCTTTTGAGATGGCCATGATCCGCAATCATTATGTGGGCCGCACGTTTATTCAATCAACCCAAAGTATGCGCGATTTTGGGGTGCGCATCAAGCTCAACCCCGTAAAGAGTCTTTTAAAAGGCAAGGAGATCATCATTATAGAGGATTCCATCATTCGCGGTACTACTGTAAAAACCAGGGTAAAAGCCTTAAGGGAACTGGGGGTTAAGAAAGTCCATATGCGGGTAAGCGGCCCCCCACACCGGTTTCCCTGTCACTATGGCATCGATTTCTCCACCCGTGGCGAGTTAATCGCCAGCAAAATGTCCGTCGATGATTTAGCGCAACACTTGGATCTCGACTCACTCTACTACTTGAGTCTTGAGGGATTACTTGAATCCACCCAAATGGAAGAGCCCCGAAAGATGTTTTGCAAGGCTTGTTTTGATGGCTGTTACCCTGTGGATTTCGATGAAGACTTATCCAAGTACTGCATGGGAACAAGATAGTGCCGGCGTTATCAAAGAAAACCGTCGCCTTTTCAAAAAACGCCGTTAATGTATTCTTTCACATATTAACCCGCTGCAACCTTAATTGCCGGCATTGCTATATCAATCCCCTTCAACACGGTAGTAAAACTCTAGACATTGCTACGATTCAATCTTGGCTGGACGCCTTTTTACCCGATTCACGTCCTGTGAATGTTATTTTTTTAGGAGGCGAACCAACGCTGCACCCAAATCTATCGCAGGCAATATTGCATGCCCGCAAAAAGGGTTGTGATTCTGTTACAGTCGACACCAACGGATACCTGTTTAATGATTTTCTTTTGAAAGTAACACCTGAAATTGTTGACTATATTTCCTTTAGCCTTGATGGTGCCAGCGTTCACACCAACGATCCGATTAGAGGTAAGGGGTCGTTTGATACCTGTACAAAAGGAATACAACAGGCAATAAAGAGCGGATTCACAGTTAGTCTTATTTTCACCGTCAGTGAGGCAAACTTCGGCGAACTGCAGAAAATGGTTCCGCTGATATTGGATTTACAAATAAGCCGGTTTTTTATACAGGTCATCGGCCTTCGTGGTCGGTCTTCCAGCTTTGAAAATAACATGGGGCAAGTGCCCCGCACCGACTGGATGGCGGTTGTTCCCCAAGTTGCTGCCAAGGCGGCAGCAGCCGGTATTACGACGACCTATCCAAGGGTATTTTTAGAATCGGATGAAACCTTTGAATGCGCCGGAAACGTTGCTGACAACTATTTTATTTTTCCCAACGGGCGTGTTTACCGGTGTCCGTTATGTGAAGACTATCCCCTCCACTCGATGACGATTGAGGACAATCGCCTAAGTGAACGCCCTCCCATTACCGAAAAAGAGCTCTTTAATCTTGATATCCCTGAAGGATGCGTTTTGAATAAATTGATCCAGCCGGGAAACCTAGCATATCGACCGGACGGTACCCCTTTGTACAAAATTGCCTGCTGTCTCCTAAAAGAGGAAATTGAACCTTACCACCATCCGAGCAATTGATCAGCAGATGAACCAACAGCCGTTTTCTACCCGTTATATCGATATTTTAGATGATGCCGACGCATTTGATAAAGCGCTTAAAACACCTCCGAACCGTGCCTTGGTCGTCAATCACCTGCGCATCGATTCGCATCAACTGGCAGCCCTACTCGCCGAAGATGGCTATTTGACGGAACCGCTTCCCTGGCTTCCGCAAAGCCTTCGATTGATCGGCGATGGTAATGGATTGGGTCGCCACTGGACCTATCGGGCCGGGTTGTTCAACATCCAGGAAGCCAGTGCAATGCTGCCCGCGGTTGTATTATCCCCTCGACCGGGGGACCGCGTTCTGGATTTATGCGCCGCCCCGGGCAATAAGACGGCCCAGTTGAGTATGGCAATGAGAAACAAAGGAACCATCATCGCCAATGACCCTGATTACCGGCGCCTTCGCCCCGTGCGAATGATAATGGATCGCCTGGGACTGGTGAATATCGGTACGACCTGCTTTGACGGTATTACCTACCCTTACGCGGCAGGTCTTTTTGACCATGTGCTGGTGGACGCTCCCTGCAGCTGTGAAGGGACCTATCAAAAAAACCCCGATGTCATTACTTGTACAGAGGCCAATCGAAGAAAATTTGTAAGGAAGCAAGTCGCCTTGCTTCTGCGGGCCGAAACCCTATGCCGCCCGGGTGGTCGGATCGTTTACAGTACATGTACTCTAGCGCCGGAAGAAAATGAGGCCGTGGTCCAAACGGCTCTTGACCATTGTCCCGATCAACTCCGTCTAATGCCGATCGAACTGCCGGGGTGGCGAACATCACCGGGAATATCAGCCTGGGCCGGACATACATTCTCCCATGAGCTTCGACACAGCATTCGAATATGGCCCCACCACAACCACACCGATGGTTTTTTCATCGCCTGTTTGGAAAAAATCGATACCGGCCAACGAACGTCAGAAATCAAGGCAAATGATGGCAAACACATAGAGCGCCATTCCTGGCCATCCAAGACGCAAAAACCATTGATCGCAGCCGGTGACTATCTCGAATACCTTAAAATACGATTTGGTATATCACCTGACATTTTTAATAGGTTTCTGTTATTGATAAAAAATAAACGGGAGATCCATGCCGTCTCAGAAAAATTCGCACCCCCCCGGAAACCTGTTGCCGCCATGGGCTTGCCGTTGATGCATATCAACGGACGCTTTTTCAAACTCACCACGGCTGGAGCAATGGCCTTTGGCGGTCATGCACGTAGAAATGTTATCGATGTTCACCCGGAGCAGTTTAAAACCTATCTTGCCCGCCAGACGATGATGCCCACGGCAATACAGGCAACCCAATGCACGGGCAACGGACATGTCCTTATTCGCTGCGATCGCTTCATCTTCGGTGTCGGTTTTTATCGATCGGGTCCACCCACTGTGGAGAGTCTATACCCTAAGGCAATGGCGAACTAGTGCTCATCCTGAGACAGCCGCTTGTGACCCAAACCTGCATTCTTGCGTATTGGCAGTATTGGCAGTATTGGCGGAGCTATTCAGTGTTTTGTGATGTAGCGCTTCTGGGCCTGCTGGTGCCAAAACACGGCGGCCTTGTAATTAAGTGTAGCTAATAATCGAGATGAAAGCGCCTTGGGGATCCTGAAGAACGCAAAACCGTCCCACCTCAGGGATATCCGTCGGCGGTACGGTTACCTTGGCTCCCAGACCGGTTGCCTTTTCTGCGGATTTATCCACATTATTCACCGTGATATAGAGACCCCAGCTCGGTGGCATGGGCGGTGAATCTGGTGGAAATGCCATCATCCCGGCAATCTCGTCACCGTTAGCCTTGACCACCGTATAGGTCCCATTATCCATGGGCATATCCTCAAACTTCCAGCCGAATAATTCACCGTAAAACGATTTAGCGGCTTCGGGGTCGCTTGTCATCAACTCACTCCAGCTGATAGAGCCATGTTTTTTTAATTTTTCATCCATTGGTTGCCTTCTCATCTTCTGACTGGAATGTACCGGTTGCTCATACTCCAATAGGTAAATATCCATTGTCATTGTTTCAAGCCCGAATCCGCATGGGTCCAGAGAACCCCCTATCGGGTTGTTTTTGGGCGAACGCTTGGATCCGTAGAGACAGCATCTCATTATAGTATCAAGCAAAGGCACTCTCAACATAGGGTAAGCTGTTAAAAATGAATCTATCGCTTATTTTCCAAAATGGATTTATCACCATGCCGGTATCATCACCCTATTGACCCGTTTATCATTATCGAGTAGCTTCTTT
>JAAUYD010164794.1_pt1 | contig 12192 bp, 11 predicted proteins | sample 7278101 | NCBI WGS metagenome assembly JAAUYD01 (sample SAMN14350128, study PRJNA611818) | marine sediment metagenome | isolation source: surface marine sediment (0.6m) | place: French Polynesia: Moorea | collected 2018-08 | reverse complement strand
TGCGCTTCGGGCTCGACGGCGACGCAGCGATGGTCACCAGCGCGATCCGCCGCATCGAGTCCGACCCGGAGGGTCGACTCGAGGTGAGAACCGCAAACACCCGCTACCGCGTCGAAAAGCTGGACGAGTCCTAGCGCCTCCGCCTGCGGTCGAGGCGTGCCGCCCCCGAGCTGCGTGAGCGGAGTCGGGTCCGGTCCGGCGACGACATAACCCGATTCTCGTCGGAGACGGACCGGACCCGACTCCGCCTCCTCCCAAGCCCGACGGCCATTTCCGCAGCCTGCTAGCGGAAGAGATCCGTCGCGGGGTCGCGCAGGCTGCTCGACAGCGGCGCGTCGCCCTCCACCGGGAAGCCGCGGGCGAAGACGGCCGCGATCCCCGAGTCCTTGCGCATCAAGAGCCCGGCCGCGGCCGCCAGCGCATCGGCCGGGGCCTGCACGGTGACGGCCAGGTCGCGCCCGCGCAGATCCGGCGTGCCGCGCAGGTCGAGCAGGGGCGACATCCCCGCGCAGCCGATGGCCGTGTCCACGTGGCCCTCGCGCCAGGGCCGCCCGAAGGTGTCCGTCACGACGACTCCGAGCGGCGGGCGGGCGCCGCCGGCCAAGAGCCCCTCCCGAAGCCTCCGGGCCGACGCGTCGCTGTCCTCGGGGAGCAGCACGGCCACCTCGTCCCCCGGTGCGTTCGAGAGGTCGACGCCCGCGTTGGCGCAGACGAAGCCGTGGTGGGTCTCGCAGATCATCACGCCGTGGGCCCGGCGCACGATGCGCTTCGTCTCGCGCAGCACGACCTCGACGTGGCGCGGGTCCTTGTCGTCCTCGCGGGCGATGCGCAGGGCCTCGTCCCCCGGCTCGACGTCGGCGAAGCGCACGATGCGGCCCTCGGCCTTCGAGACGACCTTCTGGCAGACGAGCAGCACGCCGTTCTCGAGGGCCATGCCGCGCGCGCGTGCGGCGTCGAGCAGCTGGGCCGCGAGATCGTCTCCGGGTCGGACCTCGGGGAGATCCGGCAGCGCCTCGAAGTGGAGGCTCTCGAAGCTCACGCCGGGCTCCCGTCGAGGCCGGCCAGCAGCGCGCGGGTCCGCGCGGCTCCCTCCGCGAGGCCCAGGATCTCGCCCAGGTCTTCGGCCCGGTCGAGATCCACGCGCAACGAGGGCAGCTCGAGGCGTCGGAACCCGACGCCGAGCGCATCGGCGGCATCGCCATGGGCGCGGGCGCTGTCGGGGCCGAAGCGGTTGGGGATCACGTCCGGGGGAGAGCGGAGCAGGGCGGCCGTCCCGCCGTCCCGAGCGGCCGCGAGCACCGCGCCGCGTCCGCCGAGCTCGGCCAGCGCGCCGTACAACGCGGAGAGGTCGGCCGGCCGCGCGCCGGCGACGTCTCCGAGCACCACCAAGAGCGAGCGGGCGCCCTGGTCGAGGAGCTCTCGGCCGGCGGCGTCGAGGGAGGCGTTGAGGCCACCCCCGTGATCCTCGAGCACGACGGCATCCGCGGCCCGGCTGGCCTCGGCGACCCGGGGATCCGGCGTCACGACCGCGACCCGGTCGACCTCGGGCGTCGCGTGCAGCGCCTCGACCACGTCGCCCAGCATGGCCAGGGCCAGCGACTCGATCGTGTCCCGGGGCAGCTGGCCTTCGAGCCGCGACTTGCCCGCCGAGAGCGGCCCGACCGGAACGAGCGAGGCGTTCACCGGTCGAGCGCCAGCTCGAGCGTCCGTCGGGCCAGGGCCAGGGCGACGTCGGCGTCGCGCATCAGGGTCTCGGTCGTCCGGGCGCGCAGGCCGAGCGCCACGACGTCGTCCAGCTGGTCGCGGTCGCGCTCGTCCAGCACGTAGGCGTCGCACAGCCCGGCGTAGAGCCGGGCCACGCCGCGTGCGGAGACCTCGGCGCCGATGCCGCGGAGCAGCCGGTCGGCCGGCCCCTTGACCGGGGCGCCGCCGATGATCGGGGACACGCCCACCACCGGCGCCGCCGCGTCGATCACCGCGTCGCGCACGCCGGGGACGGCGAGGATCGGCCCGATCGAGACCACCGGGTTGCTCGGGCACACGACGATCACGTCGGCGCGAGCGATCGCCTCGAGCACCCCGGGCCCGGGGCGCGCCGAGCCGGCGTCGGAGAGGTCGACGGACTCGACGTCGTCCGGCGCGCCGTCGCGCGCCAGGTACTCCTCGAAGTGGACGCGTCGACCGCCCGAGAGGTTCACGAACGTGGGGCAGGGATCCTCGGACATCGGGAGGATCCGGGTCTCGACGCCGTAGGCGCGGCGCACCTCGTCGCAGATCTCCGCGAGGCCGCGTCCCGCGCGCAGCGCCTGGGTCCGGTGCAGGCTCGTCGCCAGGTCGCGATCGCCGAGCCGGAACCAGGTCTCGTGGCCGAGCGCTCCCAGGGCATCGATCACGTGGGTGGTGTCGCCCGCCAGTCCGTAGCCGCGCTCGGGATGGATCGCGCCGGCCAGGGTGTAGGTCACGATGTCGAGGTCCGGGGAGACGTGGACGCCGTAGAACTCGCGGTCGTCCCCGGTGTTGACGATCGCCGTCACGTTCCGTGGCGGGATGGCGCGGACGAGTCCGCGCAGGAAGCGCGCGGCGCCCACCCCGCCGGCCAGGGCCACCACCTCGGGTGCGGGAGACACGTCCCGGTCCCTTCTGCGACGGCCTAGGGCGTCTCGAGCGCGTCGCGCCGCTGGCGCAGCGCGGCCAGCTCGGCGAGCTGCTCGGGCAGCAGCCGGGCGGCGCTCTGGAAGGAGCCGTCGTCCTCCCGGTCGAGCGGCGTGGTGCCGGCCACCGAGACCCACTCCTTGAGGAAGTCCTCGGACGCGGCGACCTCGGCTTCGAGGGCGGTGATCAGCTGGTCGATCTCGACGCGCTCGGCTTCGATGGCGGCCAGCTCCTCGGCGCTGAGCACGCGCGGCACGTCCACGACCTCGTTCTCGAACTCGCCCTCGTCCCACGCATCGCGCTCGACGCTGGAGCGGTTGCGGCTCGCCCAGGTGTCGAAGCTGTCGGCCGAGGTGCGCCGTCTGCGCGTCGAAGCGGTGGCCGCGGCGGCCGCGGCTCCGGTGCCGTCTGCGGGTGCGGCGCTCGGCGCCGTGGCCGACGCGGCCTCGCGCTCGAGCGGCGGCGGCGCGCTGCCGAGCTGGTCGAAGCGCTCCTGCAGGCCGGCCGGAATGCGCGAACGGTCGGTCGTGTAGTGGGCGATTCCGTTCTCGTCGATCCACTTGTAGATGCGCGGGGTCTCGCGGACGCCGTCCTCCGACGCCGCCTCGTCTTGGGCGTCCGCGGGAGCGCTCGCCAGGGGGAGCCACAGCAGGCTCGCCAGCAGGGCGGTGATGCAGACGACCGGGACGTTCGTTGCGGAGCGACGGAGTTGCCTGCAGGGGCGCATGAGTCGGGAAGATTGGCGAGGGTGGGCGCAGCGTCAAGGCACGCCCGGCGCCGCCCCGGGCGCGCTCGGATGCCCGGGTCGGAGGCGCACGGGACGCCACGCCGCGTGGACGACGCTTCTTCTCGGGCCTTGAGTGACCTCTCGTTCACGCCGTCGAACATGCCGGAAAGAAAGCGGAATTCGCGCGGCGTCCGAAGGTGCTCGATGGCACGCCGGTTGCTCGACGGGGACGCATGCCGAAGTGCCTCGCTCTGCGCCTGCTGCTCGTCCTCGGGAGTGTTCCGGTCGTCCTCTCGGCGAGCGGCAGCACCGAGGAGGCGCGCCCGCGCTTCGAGCGCGTCGCCTGGGATGCCGGGCTGCGCGACCCGGCGGCGGCGGTGTACCAGGACGCGGCGGATGGGGGCGGGAACGCCGCCGCCTGGCTCGCCATCGGAGACGCCGCGGGCGTGGTCCGCGTGAACACGGGCCTCGAGCGCCCATCCGCGGAGCGCGTGCTGCGCCGCGGCCCGGTCCGCGATCTCGCACTCTCACCGGAGGGCGAGCTCTGGGTGGCCACGGCCGAGGGGCTCTTCCGTCTCTCCGCACTCGACGCGGATCCGCCACGGGTCGACGAGGTGCGCCTCGGGGCCGGCGGATCCGCTCGCGACGTGCGCCGGGTCGCGGCCGTGCCCGGCCTCGTCGCGGCCGCCACCGCGAGCGGCGCCTTCCTCGCGCGCGACGGCGGCTCGTTCGTGCGCGTGACGGCGGCGCGGCATCGCGCGGCCGAGAGCCTGGCGCTCTGGCCCGGGCTCGACCTCGCGCTCGTTCTCGACGGGCGCGCCGAGCGCGTGCCCGAGGGGAGCGACGCCCTCGAGCTGCTTCGGGTCGCCCCGGCCACCGCCCGCGTGCTCGATGCCTCGATCCGGCGGGCGGACGGCGAGGTGGCCCTGCAGCTGCTGACGTCCCGCGCGCTCTGGCGTGCGTCGCTCGAGGAGAGCGCGCTCGGCGCCTGGCGTCGCATCGCGTGGGTCGCGCCCCCGGGCGCTGCGCTGCGGAGGGTCTTCCACGTGGCCCGGCGCGACTGGGTGACGAGCGACCGCGGGCTCCTGTTGGCGGCCAGCGGCGAAGCGAGTGCGCCGCGGCTCCTCCGCGTGCTCGAGATCGGATCGCTCGGGGAGATCGTGGCCGTGGTCGGCGGCGGGGAGACCGTGTTCGCCATCGGAGCGCGCGGGGTCGGACGCCTGGCTCCGCCCGCCGCGGCTCCGCATGTGCTCGGTGCGCCGTCGCCCGCCGCGGCTCCGCGTTCGCTCGGTGTGCCGTCGCCCGCCGCGGCTCCGCGTTCGCTCGGTGTGCCGTCGCCCGTCGCGGCTCCGCGTGTGCTCGGTGTGCCGTCGCCCGTCGCGGCTCCGCGTTCGCTCGGTGCGCCGTCGCCCGCCGCCGGCGACCCGGAGATCGGTGCCGTGCATCGGGCCGTCCTGCGCCACCTCGACCTCGGGCCCGAGCGCATGCGTCGGCTCTGGCGCGGCGCCTCCCGTCGCGGCTGGCTCCCGACCCTCGAGCTGCGCGGCCGCTATGGCGGGGGCCGCGACCAGGGCAACGATCTCGACGAGACCTTCACGTCGGGCGAGCGACGCCTCTTCCACGATCGCGACTGGGGCCGCGCACGCGACTTCGACGTGAGCGCCGTCCTGCGCTTCGACCTCGGCGCGATCGCCTACGAGCCCGAGTCCATCGACGTGTCGCGAGAGGCGCGCGAGGTGATCGAGCTGCGCGACGACGTCCTCGACGAGGTCAACCAGCTCTACTTCGAGCGGCGGCGCAGCCTGCGCCAGGCCGCCGATCCGGCGTTGCCGCCGGCCGAGGCCACACGCCTGCGCGAGCGGGCCGAGGAGCTGGCCGCAGGCCTCGACGCCTGGAGCGGCGGATGGTTCGGCCGCGCACGACGACCTTCCTCCCCCTCGGGTCCCACGGAGAACCGACCTTGAGCCACATCCTTTGCACAGCCCGCCGCGCGGGCCTCCTCCTCGGTCTGGCCGGCCTGCTCGCACCGGCCGCCGCCTCCGGGCTGCCGCTCATCTCCGAGGTGCTCTACGACGCCCCGGGGAGCGACGACGGCGAGGGCTTCATCGAGCTGGTGGCGGCGCCCGGGACCGACCTCTCCGGCTACGAGCTGCGCGCCATCAACGGCAGCGGCGGCGGCGTGACGGCCAGCCTGCTGCTCGCCGGAACCGTCGGCGCCGACGGCGTGCACCTGATCGCGGACCTGCGCGCCGACGGGAGCACGAACGTGGCCGGCGCCGACGAGGGCTTCAACTTCGACCTGCAGAACGGCCCCGACTCCCTGCTCCTGATCGGGCCCTCGGGCGTCGTCGACGCCCTCGGCTACGGGGTGTTCGGGCCCGGCGAGGTGTTCGCCGGGGAGGGCACGCCGGCGCCCGACGTGGCGCCGGGAGAGAGCCTGGCCCGGCTCCCCGCCGACCGGGACCGCGACGACAACGGCCTCGACTTCGTCGCGCTGGCCCAGCCGACGCCCGGGGCCGCGGTGTTCTCGGCCCCGGAGCCCCGGATGAGCTTGCTGATGGGCGTGCTGCTTCCGGCGCTGTTCTTCCGGGTGGGCAGCCGCGCGCGGCCCGCTCGCCGCGAGGGGGCCCTCGGCGCCTGACGTCCGGCCGGGGGGTGCCCGTCCCCCCGGCACCTCGGGCCCTTCAGGCCGGGCCGCGCCCGTCCGATACGAACCCCGCGCCCGATCGTTCCGGGCGTGCAGGCCGGTTCCTACCGGCCTGCAATCGTTCGGGAATCGCGGCGGCACCAGATGGGGGCGGGCGCGCGGCCCGACGCTTGAAGTCGGGGCGGGTGTCGCGCAGAATCCTCGCGGCTCTCGCACACACGAGGCCCATCGCCCGAGATGCTCCCGGGATTCAACACCAACATCCGCCATCGCCAGGTGCTCTTCCACGTGCAGAGCGAGGACAGCGGCCTCGATCACCCCCACGTGATCACGCACCTGTATCACGGTGGCACGATCATCGTGTCGGAGAAGACCAGCTACGCCGACAGCGTGGACTCGGACGATCTCCCGACCCTGGTGCGCAAGCTGATGGAGGGCCAGCACAAGACGGTCCTCAAGAGCCTGCGCGCGGGCGCCTACGACGACGTGATCCACGAGCGGCTCGGGAGCGTGTTCGGAGAGGACTCCGACACCGAGGCCCAGCTCGAGCCTTCCGAGACGGCGCCCGCCGTGGACACCGGCAGCGACGAGCCCGTCGCACCTCCGCCCGTCGAGGACGGTCGCTCCTTCGGCGAGGGCATCGTCTCCGAGCGTCCCCTGGACGAGGTGATCCTCGGCTACCTCGTCGAGAACGCCCGCAAGCGCAAGCGGAAGCAGTGAGCCAGGGAGGCGAGCCTGCCGCGGCGCGGCCCGACGCGCTGGTCCGCCTCTTCCACGTCTCCAAGTCCTACCAGGCCGGGAGCTGGGCGCTTCGCGACGTGAGCCTCGAGCTCCGCAAGGGCGAGTTCTGCTTCCTCACCGGCCCGAGCGGCGCGGGCAAGACGACCTTGATGCGGCTGATGTTCGGGGCGGAGCAGCCGAGCGAGGGCCAGATCCTGGTGCTCGGCCGCAACGTCGGGCGGCTCAGCCGCGGCGGCATCCCGGCCCTGCGTCGTCGCATCGGCGTCGTCTTCCAGGACTTCAAGCTGCTGCCGCGGCGCACGGTCGAGGAGAACGTGGCCGTCACCCTCGAGGTGGTGGGCACGCCGGCCCGCCAGGCGCGCAGCCGCGTGTTCGCGATGCTCAAGCGCGTCGGCCTGCAGCACCGCCGCCACCACTACCCCCGCGCGCTCTCGGGCGGCGAGCAGCAGCGGGTGGCCATCGCGCGCGCGCTCGTGAACGAGCCCGAGGTGCTCCTGGCCGACGAGCCCACGGGCAATCTCGATCCCGAGCTGACCGTCGAGATCATGGACCTGATCGCGGACGTCGCCTCGCGCGGCACGGCGGTGTTCGTGGCGACCCACGATCACTCGCTGGTGTCGCGCTACGGGCGCCGGGTGGTGCGGCTCGAGGGCGGGCACATCGCCGAGGACGCGCCCCCGCGTCGGACGCGTCCGTGAGCGCCTGGCTCTCCCAGGTCCGGCTCGCGCTGCGGGCCGCCGCGTCGGGGCTGCGAGCCAGCCTCGCGACCAGCGCCGTCGCCGCGGTGACGATCGCCGTGACGCTGGTGCTGGTCGGCGCCTTCGGATTGCTCGTCGTGAACATGGAGCGGCTCCTCGATCGCTTCGGCGAGGACCTGCGCGTCTCGGCCTTCCTGGTGGAGGGCCTCGACGCCGATGCCCAGGAGGCCCTGCGCGCCCGGGCGACCGAGGCGCCGGGCGTGCTCTCGGTGGAGCTGGTGACCGAGGAGCAGGCCCTCGATCGCTTCCGCCGGAGCCGGGTGTCGCGCGCGGCGCTGCTCGAAGGGCTCGAGGACAACCCCCTGCCGGCGTCCCTCGAGATCGCGCTGGTGCCCGAGCGCCGCAGCCGGGAGGGGCTGGCCCTGCTGATCCAGGCTCTCGAGGCGATTCCCGGCATCGCCGAGCTCGGCTACGGCCACGAGTGGGTCGAGGGCTATGCCCGGGCGCTGTCGTTGGTGCGCGGCCTCGCGACCCTGCTGGGTGCCGTGCTGATCGTGGCGTCGCTGCTGATCGTGACCGGCACCATCCGCCTCGCCGTCTACGCACGGCGCGAGGAGATCCAGATCCTCGAGCTCGTCGGCGCCGGCTACGCCTTCGTCGTCGCGCCGTTCCTGATCGAAGGACTGGTGCAGGGCATGGCCGGCGGCACCCTCGCGCTGGGCGTCCTCTTCGGGCTCTACCAGGTGCTCGTGCCGACCCTGCGCGGCAGCATCGAGGTGCTGCTCGGCGACGTGCAGCCCGCGTTCTTCGACCTCGCCGGCTCGCTCTGGATCGTGCTGGGCGGTGCCGCGCTCGGCATGCTGGGATCCGCCGCCGCGCTGATCCGTGGGCCCGACCGGTGAGGGCGTGCCCGGGCCGGCTGTCGGCGCTCGTCCTGGCCGCGCTGCTGGCGGCTCCCGTCTCGGCCCAGGAGGGGGACGCGGATCTCGAGGCCCTCCGCCGGGCGATCGAGGAGCGCCGCGAGCGCGTCGCGGTCTACGAGCGCGAGGCGCGTGGGCTCTTCCGGGCGATCGAGGCGGTGGATGCGGCGATCCTCGAGGCCCGCAGGGAGGTCGATCGCATCGGTCGCGAGGCCGAGGCCGCGGGCCGACGGCTCGCGGCCGTGGAGGCCGAGAGCCAGGGCCTCGAGCAGCGGGTCGCGCGCACCCGCGCCGCCCTCGAGACCCGCGTGGTGGCCCTCTACAAGGAAGGCGCCCTCGGCCCCGTGCGGCTGGTCTTCGCCGACGGCACCCTGCGCGATCGCCTGGGCCGGATCCAGGCCATCCAGCGCATGGCCGAGCACGACGCGCGCCTGCTGGAGCAGCTGAACGAGGAAGAGACCGCGCTGCGGCGCGCCCGCGAGGAGGCGGCGCTCGCGACCCGGCGACGGGACGAGGCCCAGGCGGCCCTCCAGGCGCGGACTCGGGAGCTCGAGGAAGAGCGCGCGGCCAAGCGGACCCTCCTGGCTCGCGCCCGGGAGGACCGTGCGCGGGAGCGCGCCGTCCTGGCGGAGCTCGAGGCGGCGGCGCGCGCGCTCGAGGAGACCCTCGCGCGCGTCCGCGAGCAGTCCATCGCGCCGGCACCCGAGGCCCTGCTGCGCGGCTTCGCCGGCCTCGAGGGCACCCTCGAGGCCCCCGTGACCGGCTCCGTCCTGCGTCGCTTCGGCAAGGTGATCGACGCCGAGTTCCGGACGGCCACCTTCCGCAAGGGCGTCGACTTCGCCGTGGCGGTGGGGGATCCCGTCTACGGCGTGGCCGACGGCTACGTCCGCTTCGCCGGCTGGCTCGGTGGCTACGGCCGCATGCTGATCATCGATCACGGCGAGGAGTACTTCACCGTCTTCGGCCACCTCGACGAGATCGACGTCGAGGTGGGAGAGCGCGTCGCAGCCGGCGCACCCCTCGGCCGGGCCGGGGACACGGGATCGCTCTCGGGCCCCCGGCTGTACTTCGAGATCCGCAAGGGCAGCCAGGCCCTGGATCCGGCCCGGTGGCTGCGATGAGGCCTCTCGAGCGGCGAGAGCGACGCAGGGGCCGCGCGGCGGGCGGGTCTCCCAACAGTGCTAGCCTCGCAGGGATGCGCCGGATGCAACCTCGATTCTTCTTCGGCTTCTTCTCCGGGGCGCTGGCCGCGGCCCTTCTCGTCTTCGGGCTGGACGGCCGAGGCACCTGGGCCTCCTCCCGCTACGAGGATCTGAGCCTCTTCTCGAGCGTGCTGCGCCTGGTGCGAGAGAACTACGTCGAGCCCGTCGACGAGCGCGACCTGATCCGCGGTGCCGTGCGCGGGATGCTCCAGGAGCTCGATCCCCATTCCTCCTACCTGGACCCCGACGCGCACAAGGAGATGCAGATCGATACCAAGGGCGAGTTCCACGGCCTCGGGATCGAGATCAGCAAGCGCCGCGACGGCTTCATCGAGGTCGTGTCCCCCATCGACGGCACGCCGGCGTGGCGGGCGGGCATCCGCGCCCAGGACCAGATCGTGGCCATCTGTCCGACCGAGCCGCCCGAGAGCTGGGCCGAGCCGTGTCGCAGCACCAAGGGGCTCGATCTGCACCAGGCCGTGACCCTGATGCGCGGGCGCAAGGGCACGAAGATCACCATCCGCATCCTGCGCGAGGGCTTCGAGCGGCCCGAGCCCTACACCATCGAGCGTGACGTCGTGAAGGTCGTCTCCGTGGACGGCCGCCTGCTCGAGCCGGGCTACGGCTACGTGCGCGTGCGTTCGTTCCAGGAGCGCACGGCCGAGGACCTGCGCCGCATCATCTCGCGCATCCGCGAGGAGAACGGCGGCGAGTTCAACGGGCTGGTGCTCGACATGCGCGACAACCCGGGCGGCCTCCTCGACCAGGCCGTCAAGGTCGCCGACACCTGGATCTCCGAAGGCCTCGTCGTCTACACGAAGGGGCGGGTCGAGAGCCAGAAGCAGGAGTTCGGTGCGCGGCCCGAGGCCGAGGGCGACTATCCGATGGTCGTGCTCGTGAACGCGGGCAGCGCGAGCGCGTCGGAGATCGTGGCCGGCGCCCTGCAGGACCATCATCGCGCGCTGCTGGTCGGCGTCCCGACCTTCGGCAAGGGCTCGGTGCAGACCGTGTACCCGCTCGAAGACCGCTCGGGGCTGCGCCTCACGACGGCCCTCTACTACACGCCGTCGGGTCGTTCGATCCAGGAGACCGGCATCGAGCCCGACATCGTGGTGTCGCCCAACGATTCCGCGGCGGCGGGAACGCCGCTCACGATCCGCGAGAAGGACCTCGAGGGTCACTTCACCCAGGAGGACGCCTCGGGCGAGTCGGCTCCGGCACCCGAGAGCCTGGCGATCCCGGAGGAAGAGGGCGGTGACCTCCAGGCGACGGCGGAGCCCCGCGACATCCAGCTGGCCCGGGCCGTCGAGGTCCTGAAGAGCTGGACCTACTTCGATCGGCTGCGCCGCGCGCGCGACGACAGTGCGCCCGCCGCGGCTCCGGTCCAGGCCGCCCTCGGCGGCGAAGGCGAGGCGGCCCCCGCCCCCGCGCAGTGAGCCAGCTCGAGCTCGCGGGCACGGGGCCGCGCATCTTCAGCGTCTCCGAGCTCTCGGGAGGACTGCGCGAGCTCCTGGAGGAAGAGGTCGGCCGCGTGTTCGTCGCCGGCGAGATCCAGGATCTCTTCCGCGCCCGCTCGGGCCACAGCTACTTCACCCTCGCCGACGACCGGGCCAAGCTGCGTGCCGTGCTGTTCCGCGGAGCCGCAGCGCGCCTGCCCTTCGACCCCGAGGAGGGCCTCGAGGTGGTGGTCGAGGCGGGTGTCAGCATCTACGCCGAGCGCGGCGACCTGCAGCTGATCGTCCGCAGCCTCGAGCCGCGCGGTCGGGGCGCGCTGCAGCTGGCCTTCGAGCAGCTGCGAGCGCGCCTCTCCGAGGAGGGCCTCTTCGACGAGGCCCGGAAGCGGCCCTTCCCCGAGCTTCCGCGGCGCGTGGGCGTGGTGACGTCGCCGTCTGGCGCGGCCATCCGCGACATCATCCAGGTGAGCGGCCGACGCTTCCCCGGCATCCCGCTGCTGATCGCACCGACCCGGGTCCAAGGCGAGGGCGCCGAGCGGGAGGTCGCGGCCGCCCTCGCCGCCCTCGCGGACTTCGACGACGTGGACGTGATCGTCCTGGCCCGGGGCGGCGGCTCGCTCGAGGATCTGATGGCCTTCAACACCGAGGTCGTGGCCCGGGCGATCCGCGCGACGCGGGTGCCCGTGGTGGCGGGAGTCGGGCACGAGACGGACGTGACCATCGCCGACCTCGCCGCCGACCTGCGCGCGCCCACCCCGTCGGCCGCCGTGGCAGCCGTGATGCCCGACGGCGATGCCCTGCGCGAGCACCTCGAGCGCGAGCTGAAGAGCCTGGTGCGCGCGGTTCTCGCGACCCGCGACGAGGCGGGCGGACGCCTGGCGCTCTTGCGCTCGGCCCTCCGGGCCCAGGCGCCCGAGGCGCGTCTCCGCGAGCAGGCGCGCCGGATCGCTGCGTCGCGGCGGGTGCTGGCCGCCTCGCTGCGCGGCCGCATTGCGCCGGAGCGAGCGCGGCTGTCCGCCGCGAGCGCCCGGCTGCTGCGCGTCTCCGAGGCGCTGGTGTCCCCCGGGCGCGGCCGGCTCGAGGCCGCCGCCGCCCGCCTCGATCGCGCCAGCCGCGAGCTCGCCCCCGGGGCCCGAAGCCGGCTGGGCTCG
>JAAUYD010110767.1_pt1 | contig 12192 bp, 11 predicted proteins | sample 7278101 | NCBI WGS metagenome assembly JAAUYD01 (sample SAMN14350128, study PRJNA611818) | marine sediment metagenome | isolation source: surface marine sediment (0.6m) | place: French Polynesia: Moorea | collected 2018-08 | reverse complement strand
GGCAAAGTTTTCTACTTTATGGGTAGTCCAGATAAATCTCTGAATTTGCCCACCCTACCGTCTTAAGATTTTATTTATAAACAGTTTCTTAATCATAGATTCGTTATTTAATAAAATTTAATCTTAGTACAATTGATAATTTAATATTTAATCAACAAATATTCCTATTTTCTAATAAAGTCTGCTAAACTAAACAAAGATTTTTTGTTTTTTTCAAATTTTCACCTTAACTTATAGATAATAATTATGAACCCTTCAACTAAATTTTGGGACAAAATTGCAGAACGCTATTCTAAACAACCTATTGCTGATGAAGCAGCTTATCAGAAAAAATTAGAGGTAACACAGGACTATTTTAATCCTGATATGGAAGTATTAGAAATTGGTTGCGGAACAGGTTCAACTGCTATTATTCATGCACCTTATGTTAAACATATTCAGGCTATTGATTTCTCATCGAAAATGCTTGAAATAGCCAAAAGTAAAGCTGAGGCACAAAATATCAAAAATATCACATTTGAACAGTCAACCATTGATAATATTACAGTAGAAGATGAAACCTATGATGCTATATTAGGACTCAGTATTTTACATTTACTCAATAACTGGGAAGAGGTTATTATAAAGGTCTATAAATTGTTAAAACCAGGGGGTATTTTTGTTACCAGTACCAACTGTCTCGGAGACACAATGAAGTGGTTTAAGATTGTTGGACCTATTGGAAAATTCTTCGGTTTGATGCCATTTGTTAAAGTGTTTACAACCAAAGAATTAGAAAATAGTTTAATTAATGCTGGTTTTAACATTGACTATCAATGGCAACCGAGTAAAGATAAAGCGATATTTATTGTTGCAAAAAAAGCTTAAATTCTTAATTAATATTTGATCAACCAAAATGCCTCATTTCTAATATATAAGGGATTATTATTTGCAGGAGGAGCAATCAGTTTAACTTCCTTAGTCAAAGCATTATGTTCAATTTTCCAGTTAGTATAATCAGCAGATTCATCTTTTTCTTGTTGAGGACAACTATAAATTACTTTCTTGATTTCTTGCTCATAAATTTCAAAAAAACGTCCACATTTTTTTGATAAAATAATTATTACTAGCAAGCGATTTTCTTGATTAGGATATAAAGTAACGGTACTAGGTTGTTTAACTCCTGTTGCGACTCTTCCCCAAAATTGAGCCGTTGCTGTATAGCTTTTTTGTATAGGTTGAGTATTAATAATTGCTATATTATTGAACCATTTAAAATTATATTGTATCTTTAATAGTTTCGAAGTATCAAATAATAGTAATAAACTCATTAATAAATTTAGATTCGTATTCATAATATTGATTAAGTTAGTCTCTGTAGGGTGGGAAATGTCAACTAAAAATTTTCATTATTTACTGACAACCTATAAGAGACATTGCCCACCAAAAATCTTGTAACATTGTAAATGGTTAAATTAATCATGAAAAAAAACAAAATACTAATTATTGGTTATGGTAATACCCTTAGAGGGGATGACGGAGTAGGTTATAAAATAGCAGAAATTATTGAACAATGGAACATTGATAATATAACATCTTGTGCTGTTCATCAACTCACCCCAGACTTAGCAGAAAAAATATCTCAAGTTGATACAGTAATTTTTATCGATGCAGTCCCTATTACTGATATAAATTCAGCAAAACTTGAAATCAAAACTATTTCTGTTAATCAAAAAACTAATAACTTAGCTCATCATAATACCCCCAAACAATTATTATCTTTAACCCAAGCTATCTATCAAAAAGTTCCTCAAGCTTATTGGATATTAGTTCCTGCCACAAACTTTAATTTTAGTGAAGAATTTTCGCCAATTACGCAAAAATATGTTAATCTAACTTTGGGAAAAATAAAGGAATTTTTATCTAATCAATCTCCAGGAAATTTTCTATGATTATTGAAAGTGCAGAAATATTTTTATTTGAATTACCTTTAGTTAAAACCTATCGAACTAGCTTTGCTGAAATTTCTCAAAAAAGAAGTATTTTAGCTAAATTATCAACCTCTAATTTATCAGGTTATGGCGAAGGTTCAACCCTTCCTTTTCCTTTTTATGTTCCTGACTATGCAGATACTTCATTTCTTGTTCTCAAAGATTTTATCATTCCTCAAATTGTTGGTAAAGATATTAATAATCCCACACAACTTTGTCAGACTTTTGAGCATATTAAAGGTTATTCTTTTGCAAAAACGGCTGTAGAAACCGCCTTTTGGGATCTCTATTCACAAGAGCTTAATACACCTATTTGGCAACTTTTAGGCGGTCAAAAGAAGCAAGTTGAAATTGGTGCTGCTATTGGCATTATTAAAGATAGTAATCAACTCTTAGAAACAGTAAGTTTAAAAGTAGCAAAAGGTTGTCCAAGGGTTAAACTAAAAATCGAACCAGGTTGGGACATTGAACCTATAAAAAAAGTTAGAGAAAAATTCCCTGATCTTCCTCTACTAGCTGATGCAAACTCTGCATATACATTAAAAGATATTGACTTATTTAAAACTTTAGATCAATTTAATTTGATGATGATAGAACAGCCTTTAGCTTGGGATGATATCATCGATCATGCAGAACTTCAACAACACATTAAAACCCCTATTTGTCTTGATGAAAGTATTTTATCAGTAGAAGATGCTCGTAAAGCTATTAAAATTGGTGCTTGTCAAATTATTAATATTAAACCTGGAAGAGTAGGGGGACTAACAGAAGCAAAAAAAATACATGATCTCTGTAAAAGCAATAATATTGGTGTTTGGTGTGGAGGAATGCTAGAATGCTCCGTAGGGCGATTTTTTAATCTTTCTATTGCCACCTTGGATGGTTATATTTATCCAGCAGATATGTCTGCAAGTAATGATTATTTTGCTGATGATATTGTTAGTTATAAATACAATGCACAGGGAGGAATAGCTGAAGTTCCTGATTTTTTAAGTGATTTCGAGGTAGATGAAGATAAACTAAGACATTATACAGTTGCTTCACATCAATTTGACTCAAAAAGTTAGTCATTTTCTATAATGTTAGTTAAATATATTAATTTTTTACCAAAACATGGAAACTATCAGCATTCCTAAAGGATTTAGAGTCACTCCCGAACAATTTGAGCAGCTTGCTTCTACTGAACAATTAGCACGAATGGAGTTAACTAAAGATGGGGAATTAATTATTATGAGTCCCACTGGTGGTACAGCAGGAAGACAAAATAGCCGTTTAATTCAACAACTTAGAAATTGGACAGATATAGAGCAAAAAGGGGAAGTATTTGACTCTTCTACAGTATTTATCTTACCTAATGGTGCCAGAAGAAGTCCTGATGTTAGTTGGATTAAGATAAATCGATGGAATCAGTTAACAAAATCACAACAAGACGGTTTTCCACCCCTTGCACCTGATTTTGTCATTGAGTTAGTGAGTCCTAGCGATATTAAAAATCAAAGATATTCTGATTTACAAATAAAGATGCAGGAATATTTAGAAAATGGGGTTCAATTAGGTTGGTTAATCGAACCATCAGCAAAAACAGTAGAAATATACCGATTAGGACAAAAAAAAGAGATTTTAAACCATCCTCAAACCCTATCAGGGGAAGATATTTTACCTGGATTTATTTTAGATTTAACTGAGATTTGGTGATAAATTTTAAAGTTTTGCGAACAACCATAGACAAAATTACCTCATCATCGGATGATATAACTATCCAGTTATATAGGAATGGTTATGGTTAAGACTCCTGTTAAACCCGATCAGCCGAAACCAGGAACAAAAGCACCTTCTCAAGAAACCTTACTTACCCCTCGCTTTTATATTACAGACTTTGAAACCGCGGCCAACCTATCTTTAACAGAACAGGAAACCGAGTTAAACGCTATGTTGACGGAAATGCGTAACGACTACAACCGTCACCATTTTGTTCGGGACGAAGAGTTTAAAACCGGTAACTGGGATCATTTAGATGAAACCACAAAAGAAGGGTTTATTGAATATTTAGAAAGGTCTTGTATTTCAGAATTTTCTGGCTTTTTGCTCTTCAAAGAATTGTCCAGAAAACTCAAAGGCCGCAATCCCATTTTATCAGAAATGTTCCATTTAATGGCACGGGATGAAGCTCGTCATGCAGGGTTTTTAAACAAAGCAATGGCTGATTTTAACCTATCCTTAGATTTAGGAAAAGTTACGAAAACCCGTACCTATACTTTCTTTCCTTTAGAATGGGTTATTTACACCGTTTATCTCTCTGAAAAAATTGGTTATTGGCGTTATATTATCATCTTCCACCACTTAGAAAAACATCCAGAAAAGCAGTTTTATCCAATTTTCAAAAAATTTGAAAACTGGTGTCAAGATGAGAACCGTCACGGCGATATTTTCACCGCTTTATTACGTTCTCAACCTAAACTTTGGAAAACTTGGAAAGCACGGTTATGGAGTCGTTTCTTCTTGTTATCCGTGTTTGCAACCCATACTTTAACGGTTCATGAAAGAGCAAGTTTTTATGAGTCTTTAGGATTAAATGCAACGGAGTTTGATAAGGAGGTTATTCGTAAGACAAACGAAACTTCTGCTAGAGCATTTCCTAGTGTTTTAGATGTAGATCATCCCGAATTTTATCCCCGCTTACAACGTTGTTCTGCTCGTAATTTAAAGATGAAGGAAATAGGTGAAAGTAATGCACCTAAATTCATGAAAACCTTACGTAAATTGCCTTTAATTGCTGGAATTGTAGGAGATTTATTGCGTATTTATTTACTCAAACCTATCGATGCTGAAGCATTACGGGGAACGGTTCGTTAGATATAATTTACCTTGTCTTAATCTAACACAAATAATACAATGTCTGAAAGCTTGCTAATGTAAGCTTTCTTTTTTTTTGTTATATTGGTAGTTATAGGCTCCAGTATTCTGTTTGTTCCCTGTTCCCTAACCTCATGGAATGATTGAAAAGGGTAAAACATCAAAACGTCTAAAACGTGAGGAAAAATGCGATGACAACAACTATCGAAGCTAAAGAAAACGAAAAATTAGCTTTTCCCCAGGGAATCAAACGTTACGGGATAGGAGGTTTTTTAAATCTTATTTTTCGTCCCTTACCAACCTTAGAAAATTATCGAAACTGTTACGGAGACATATATTATTCCCCTGCATTTTCTAGTATTCCTCCTTTGATTGTTATCGGCAATGCAGAGGGAACTGAATCTTTATTTACAGCTGATCCTGAATTATTTGATACCGCAAGTTCTAATGTTATCTTTCAAGCTTTGTTAGGCAGTCAATCTATTTTACAATTGGACGGAAAACCTCACCAGAAACGTCGTAAGTTATTGATGCCATCGTTTCATGGTCAACGGTTACAAAGTTATGGAAAAATTATTACTGATCTGACTCAATCAGTTATCAACCGTTGGCAAAAAAATGAGATTTTCTCAATGAGAAAAATCACCCAAGAAATAACCTTAAATGTTATTTTACAAGCGGTTTTTGGTATTGAAAAAGAAAATCAGTACGCTCAATTGAGTCAACAAATCAGTAAATATTTAGACCTATTGAACTCTCCTATTTATACCACTGCCTTGTTTTTACCCAGTTTACAAAAAGATTTAGGTAAATGGAGTCCTTGGGGTAATTTTTTACATCAAAAACAAAAACTTTATCAATTACTTAGTCAACAAATTGAACAACATAAAGCCTTAGAAGATACTGAAGATATCCTTAGCTTATTACTATCAGCAACAGATGAAAATGGGGAACATCTTAGTGACTCTGAAATTATGGATGAATTGATGACCTTGTTATTTGCAGGTCATGAAACCACAGCATCTTCTTTAGCTTGGGCATTTTATTGGCTGCATTCTCATCCAGATTCTTATCATCATTTAAAAGATGAATTAGATACCATTAATCTTGATACAGACCCCACAGAAATTGTTAAACTTCCCTATCTTAGCGCAGTGGTTTCTGAGAGTTTAAGAATTTATCCCACCGCTTTATTTGCTTTTAGTCGAATTCTAAAAACGCCTTGGGAATTTATGGGTTATTCCTTAGAAAAAGGAATGTCTTTGGCCCCTTGTATTTATTTAGTTCATCATCATCCTGATCTTTATCCAAACTCTAAACAGTTTAAACCTGAACGCTTCTTAGATCGTCAATTTTCTCCTTATGAATTCATTCCCTTTGGAGGCAGTAATCGTCGTTGTCTTGGTTATGCGTTGGCGTTATATGAGATGAAATTAGTCTTAGCAACAGTCTTAAAACAAGTTGACTTAAAATTAGTTAATTCTCCACCTATTTCACCTGTTAGAAGAGGGTTTACCATGAGTCCTCAAGGGGGAGTAAAAATGCAGGTTATGTCAGTAAAAAGTTAAGAGTAAGTAGGTAGGCATAATTAAATATGAAACATTTGTAGAGTGGGCAATATCTAAAAGTCCCTTTATATTAAGGTTGTAGCTTTAATTGGCATTGCCCACATTATCCGTTTCTGAACTCCCGAACTCCTGAACTCCCGAACTCCCGAACTCCCAAAACTAGAAAAGTTTGTACCTCACAAGTATGGGAACTGCTATATCACCTTACCAACTTACTTTTCCGTCTAATTGTTGAATCTTACTTTTTCCAATTCCTTTTACTCTTGTTAAGTCTTCTAAAGAAGTAAAAGGTTGAATCTTACGAACCTCAATAATTCTTGCTGCCAGGGATTTTCCAATTCCTGGTAGCGTTTCTAATTCTTCTAAACTGGCTGTGTTTAAATTGATAATTTTTGTTACATTTTTTTGTGATTTTGGTGTTGATATTATAGGACAATTTTTAATATCTGCTTGAATTTTATTATTAATCTTTTCAGGAATTCCTAAAGTAGAATTACTGTATAATCTATCAAACTCTTGTTGATAATGATCCGTAATAAGCGGATTTTTAATAATTAATAATGTTTCATCATTTTGATAATTAGCTGAAGCTGACCAATTATGAGAACCTGTAATAACCATATTATCATCAATAATCGCAAATTTATGATGTAGTTTATCCCCTTGAGGAAGGTTAGCAACTCCAACGGTATCAATATTTTTTCGCCAGGGTTTATTATTTATTTCATACTGACAATTATTACTCAAAGCAACCCCTAACATATCTAAACCTTCGCTATAATAACGAAACATAAATTCTGGATCGATTAAGCTTTTTATTTTTATGCCTTGATTATTTTTTCTTTCTAAGGTATTAGAAATATTTTGGTCACTAAAGACAAATAAAGCTAAATTAATGGAAATTATTGCTTGATTTAATATGTTACTAATTAATCCATTACTGGTCAATTGCCAATTTTCTTTTGAGGAATCAGGAGAAAATTTAACTGTAACTTGAGATTGTCCTATGGTAATAGTTTTGGGCGATCGCTTAACTTTATTAATTCCAAATTGACTATCTTTTTCTCCTCCTTTACCATCTCCCCACATCACGTTAAATTCTTCAGTAAAAAGTTGCGCTAATTCTGATGATTTAATTTTTAGTAAGTTATTCGCATTACCTCTCGCTTTATTATTATTAAAATCTCCATGAATTCCACTTAACGTGAAATTAGCTGAAGTAACAATAATAATTTCACTATCAACAATTATAAATTTATGGTGCATTAAACCTGTTCCTTTCGATCCATCTTCTGTATCATCAATGATGGAGATATTACCTTGCCTTAAGATAGTTAACGCATCTCTTTGATTCAGTTCATTAGGACTAATCTTATTATCATTATTGATATCAATAAATTCAAAGTATTGATCATATTTTTGTCTTTCCCTGGTATCCATTTCCCTAACCATTTGAGAATTAACATCTTTAATAGATTGATGATAAATATTCTCTAAAATAATCCTGATTTTGACTCCTTTTTCTGCTTGTTGAACCAACGCTTTAGCAATATTAGGAAGTTGAAACTCTTGAACAGCAATATCAATAGTTGATTGAGCAGAATTTATGGTATCAATAATAATAGTTTCTAGATTATCTCCAGGACGATCAATGTGACGATAAGGATCACGATAATTAAACCCTTGAGCTTGATTTAAGTTAAAATAGACTTCAATGAAAGGATCTTGTGGAAGCGGTTGCGATCGCTCAATTTTCAGACTATCATCACAAGCAATTAATCCCCAAAATACGAATAATAATAAGCTAACAAACTGTAAACTTTTCTGATAAAATTTTTTCATAAGTATTTTAGGAATGGTGCCTGAACCCTAAACCGTTAACCTAATTATATTAATCAAAGAATCTTTCATCTCTTATGGGATAATAAAGTTAACACTCCCTAGAAAATGAAGAAATTAAGCAAGAATTAAATCAATTATAAACTATGGATTTATTGCGATCGCTTCCCATTGGACTCTACCTAGAAAACCCCTTTACTTGGTTACACAAACTCGATCCAAGAGTGAAGTTAGCTTGGTTGTTATCCTTTCTTTTAGCCCCTATTTTATCGAACCCTGAATGGCGATTAATTTTGGTAGGAATTTTAATGCTTTTGACCTTAATTGCTCAAATTCCTTTAAGAGTATGGAAACAACAAATGGGATGGTTATTAATCCTAACTGTATTGATATTTATCGTTACAAGTTTATCTCCTGACGGGTTAGCAGTTTCTTCACAACCTAGACTCCCTGCAAGTGATTTATCCTTACCCCAACCAACCGACTATAATTATGTATTATTGGATCAAGGTAAATTATTTATCACTCGTCGTTCTTTGGAATTAGGGATAAGAATTAGTACCTTAGTTTTTATTTTAATTTATAGTACCAATTTATATTTATTAACCACTGCACCTGAAGAAATTACAGCAGGATTAGATGATTTGCTATCTCCTTTACGTCGCTTCAAAATTCCAATTACTGAAATTTTATTAACCTTAACCTTGTCTTTAAGGTTCATTTCTTTAGTGTTAGAAGAAGTACAAAATTTAATTCGATCCATTCGGACTAGGGCAATTAATTGGAAAAAATTAGGCATCAAACAAAGTCTACAAGTTTGGTTAGTGGTGGTAGAAAAATTATTAGAAAATCTCTTAATGCGTGCTGAAGAAATTGCGATCGCTATGGAAATTAGGGGATTTATCAGTCCTAACCAACACCAAGTAGAATGGCATCAATTACGCTTAATACAAGGTGATTGGTTAGCATTAGGACTGTTAATTATGTTTTGGTATGGACGATTAATGTGGGGAAATATGTAATCATCTTTAAAATTAATCACTCTCAGAACGTTCAAATAGATAACCTCTTCCCCGAACTGTTTTAATGATTTGACCTTGAAGATCATCAATTTTCTTACGAATTTGACCAATATGAACATCCACCTTTCTTTCGGCCCCAACCTCATGATTATTCCCCCAAACTGCACAAATTAGATCACTTCTTTCCCAAACTCGGTTAGGATGGGTTGCCAAAAAGTACAATAACTCAAATTCCAAACTGGTTAAGGGTAATACTTCATTGTTGAGAGTGACTTCACATCGATTAGGATTAATTGTTAATCCCTCAATGGTAAGAGAGTTATTGGGGGTATTTAGATGAATTTCTCCATCATTACGACGTTTTAATAAAGCAGCAATCTTAGCTTTGAGAATTTCTAAATTAAAGGGTTTAGTCAAATAATCATCAGCCCCTTGTTCAAACCCTTCTAAAACATAACTTGTATCCGTCATACAGGTTAACATCAGCACAAGGGTTCCCGTTTCACGAATCTCTTTACAAAGATTAAAGCCACTTTCATCGGGTAAGTTAACGTCCAAAATAGCCAAATCCGGGTTAAGCTTGTGAAAGAGTTGTCTTGCTGTTCTCACATCGGCAGCAGCTTCAACATGATAGTTATTGTAGGTAAAAAATCGGGATATTAACTGGCAAATAGCTGGATCATCATCAACAATTAAGATTTTAGGTTGAGGAGAATTGAGTACCATAGATGTTTGTAAGCGAGGAATATTAACGGTCATAATTAAAGATGATTAAAGAAGATATTGATAGGAACTCAAGTGATCAGACGTTTCACACAAAAAGAGATTTAAAGTAAAATTTTATTATGTTTTGATCTCAATATGGGTAAAATGATCTTGTGAAATCTAAAAAGGTAATAACAAAAGAGCATCTTAATTGTTTGAGATAAACTATCCTTGGCGTTAGACAGGGAAATAGGAAAAAATTCATTAGATTTATTTGTTTGAGTCAATGACAATATCATCAGAATCCTTTTTTTATCGTCAAGACACAACACCACTTATTGATGTTTTAACCACCTTAAAAAACAAACCCGATGCTGCTTTTTATGTTCCTGGCCATAAACGTGGACAAGGAATTAGCGATCCTTTACTATCTTTGTTAGGGGAAGCAGTCTTTCAAGCGGACTTACCAGAATTGCCAGAATTAGGAAATTTATTTGCCTCGGATGAGGCGGTTGAAAAAGCCCAAATCTTAGCATCTGAAGCTTTTGAGGCCGATCAGACATGGTTTCTGGTAAATGGGTCAACTTGTGGCATTATTGCTGCCATTGTGGCAACTTGTCGCCCCGGGGATAAGATTATTGTACCCCGTAACACCCATCAATCTGTCATTATGGGTTTAATTATTTCTGGAGCGGTTCCCATTTTTCTTAATCCTGAATATGATCCTACCTGGGATCTTCCTCTGAGCATCACCCCATCCGCTCTAGAAGCAGCTTTAAAAGAAAATTCTGACGTTAAAGCCGTTTTATTGGTTTATCCCACCTATCACGGAGTTTGTGGAGACATTGAAACCATCGCAGGGATTACCCATCGCCATAATATTCCCTTACTGGTAGATGAGGCGCACGGGGCCCATTTTAACTTTCATCCAGCCTTACCGCCTTCTGCTTTGTCCGTGGGAGCGGATTTAACGGTACAATCCACCCATAAGGTATTAGGTGCGATGACTCAAGCCTCTATGCTGCACATACAAGGCGATCGCATTAATCCTCAGAAAATTAGTCAAGCCTTACAATTAGTCCATTCTACCAGTCCCAGCTATCTATTATTAGCATCTTTGGATGGGGCTAGACAACAAATGGCTTTACACGGAGAACAATTATTAACTCAAACCATTGAACTATCACAACTAGCGGTTGAAAACATCAAGAAAATTGATAATTTATCGGTTTTAGAATTGAAAGAAAAGCGAGCAGGATTCCACAATTTAGATATTACTCGGTTAACCGTTAATATCAATAATTTAGGAATCAGTGGTTTGGAAGTTGATGATATTTTCAGGGAGAAATTAGAGGTTACTGCTGAATTACCTATGTTATCTCATTTAGCTTTTATTATTTCCATTGGCAATACAAAACAGGATATTAGTAAGTTAATTAACGCTTTTAAAACTCTCAAGAATTATTTACCCTCATCTCCCCATTTCTTATTTTCTTACTCTCCTCATCTGCTTAACCCATCTCCTTTAAAATTATCTCCTCGTGATGCTTTTTTTGCTCCTAAACAATTAGTCAAAATAGAGGAAAGTATTGGCAAAATTAGCGGTGAAATTATTTGTCCTTATCCCCCTGGCATTCCTGTCTTAATGCCAGGAGAAATGATTACCAGTGAAGCCATAGACTATCTAACACAAATCAAACAGTTAGGGGGAATGATAACTGGATGTACTGATACTGCTTTAAAGAAGATTAATATAGTAATTAGTTAATAGTTTCAGGGACATCAACATTAGAAAGATTGGCCAAAGCTTTAAGATGTTGAGTGCGAATTAATTCAGTAAAATTTAAAATAGAACGTCCTTCTAATTGAGCAACGTTTTCTATCCCTTCTAAAAGATTTTGAGCAGCTTCTACTTCTGTATAACCTCGTCTCAAAGAAACTTTTATGGCAGCTTCATCTGTATCCAATTCTCGTTGAACACTCTGATTATCTCGCCAAATTTGTCTAGCTGAAATAGCCGTTAAACCACCTGCAATCAACATTCCTATGGCATCTCCTTGGCTAGTTTCTATCATTAATCCAATCGTTCCAGCTAAGACAATAAACTGGTTAACATCGGGTTTTAACCAACGAATATTAATTAAACGACTGGTTGCCCTTAATATTAATAAATCTCGTTGGCCTCTTGGTAGCCGTCGCCATAAATCAAAGTTAATATAAATAGGACGGCTTTCT
>JAAUYD010177196.1_pt1 | contig 12193 bp, 13 predicted proteins | sample 7278101 | NCBI WGS metagenome assembly JAAUYD01 (sample SAMN14350128, study PRJNA611818) | marine sediment metagenome | isolation source: surface marine sediment (0.6m) | place: French Polynesia: Moorea | collected 2018-08 | reverse complement strand
TCACGTTCTGCGTTAGCGGACTTAGTGCAGGCGGACGACGAGAACACCCGAAACCATGCGGGTTGGCTGCTAGATTTTTGCGATTAGCCACCCATCAAGTGATGATCTGAACGTCCGCTTTTGGCCGTGAGCCGCCACTCAGGTGATTTGAGGTAGGATGACTTCTACTGACCCAAAGGAGACGTTCGTCTAATCCCCGATTGGGTCGTTCGTCAAGGGCATCAACCAGTCTGATCGACGGCTGTTACCTTCTCTATCAGTAATTGTTCCGGCAACGCCGATTTCGATCTCGCTGATCCCACCGATTGGCACAATAGGGGTCGCATTGTAGTTGCCCTTTGATGCTTCCAGACCACATTCAGCGAACGCTTCTGAGGTCTCGCCTGTTGGGCTGGTCAACCTGACGAATACCGCGCAGGCACTGAACGGTTCGCCAGTTTCCTCGTTGGCAAGCGACCATGCAATGTGAAGCTCCGCACCCGCGTTCGCTGATTTTGGAACGGGCGTGAGAACTGTTGCTTTAACCCCTTGGTTCGCCTGCGCTGCGGGCGAAGTCAGGACCAACGCAAGAATGAATGAAGCAAGAAGAATCGCAATAGTCCGCATAGTGCTTCCTCATTCGTTGCCCGCCTAAAAAAAGTATAGTTTATCCGGCCGGTATTGGCCGAAAGGGGCCGTCTGCCCTTGGCATATTTGGAGCGTCTGACCGTCCGCTATGGGCAGAAGTGGACCCTCAGCCAATTCTGCGTTTGAATCAGTAAGCTCGGGCTTCGATTCCATCGATGCACGGCACTTCTTTTTGCAGTGTCGCGAGGAACGTCCTCAGGCGGAGCGTCTGGTGCCTCCCGGGAAGATACGCCATGTGTATGTCGAGGGACGGTGCTCGCCACGCCGGCAGCAAATCAACGAGCGTACCTTTGCCGAGTTCCGTCGCCACGAACCAGCGCGGCAACACCGCAACGCCCAGGCCCATCAGCGCGGCTTCCTTTAGTGCAAAAATATTATTCGTCTGCGTTTGAACGTCAGGTCGTAGGGTTGCCTCTCGGCCATTCCTGTGTGTGAGCGGGATGCTGCCGCCCTCGAACGGGCCCAGCGCCGCGAGCGGCATGCGTTCCGCCGACTTCGGTATTCTCGGCCTTCCATGCTCTTCAACGAGCGACGGGGCGGCGACGAGCAACCGTTCGACGGTGCCGAGGCTCCTGACGACCAACGTCTCATCCGGTACCGGACCGACTTTCACCCAGCAGTCGCAACCGACCTCAGCGAAGCGAATTGGTCGGTCCTCCAGTTGCCAGCTAATTGCCACCCCAGGGTGATCCTGCTGAAACCTCCAAGCGATGCGCGCGAGGTGCGACTGCCCGAGCGCGATGGGCGCAACAACTTTGAGACGGCCGCCGATCCGACTGTCACCCGCTAGGTGCTTCTCCTCCAGCGCTTCCCAACCGTCAATGAGCTGCCGCGCGTCGGCAAGCAGTTCAACACCGGCATCAGTGAGGGCGAGCGAGTGTGTGGTTCTTCGCACTAGCTGCGCCTTCAGGCGCGACTCGAGTTCCGCCAATTGACGACTCGCAGACGGCTGGGACAGCCCCAGATCCCGGGCGGCAGCACTGATACTGCCAGCGTCGGCAATGCGCACAAAGGTCTCGAGGAGTGTTATCCGGTCCAGAGGTTTGCTCATACGAATTACGTATATCAGAAATAGAAATTACTCGTCTACCGAATCATTAGCGTCTGCGCCACAGTATGTCCATCGAAAGTTCACCAACGAAGGGACAATGCAATGACCACCAACGAATTTACCACCACCTTTAAGCTCGGCGGCGAGCGAGCCGTCAACCGGATTGGCTACGGCGCGATGCGACTGACCGGCCAACCGAGCAACTTCGGGCCGTACCCGAATTGGGAGGAAGGCAGAGCCCTGCTGAAGCGGGCAGTCGAGCTCGGCGTAACATTTTTCGACTCGGCCCGCGCTTACGGACCCGAATGGGCAGACAAACTGATCGCGGACGCGCTCCACCCTTATACAGACGACGTGTTAATCGCCACGAAGGGCGGTGTCGACAAGTTCGCGCCCGACCGGATCGTGACGGACGGACGGCCAGAGACGATCAGTCGACAGATCGACGAGGCCCTGGCGAACCTCAAAGTCGAGCAGATCGATCTGTTCCAGCTCCACCGCGTGGACCCAAACGTCGACATAGAGGACTCAGTGGCCGCGATCGAAGATGCTCGGCGAGCCGGTAAGGTCCGCTTCGTCGGCCTGTCCAACGTCGACCGGGAACAACTCGACAGGGCGCTCGCCGTCGCGCCGATCACCTCGGTCCAGAATCGTTTCAATCAGGCCGAGGATGAGCAAGGCGACCTGGTCGACTACACGGCGGAGCGCGGAATCGCATTCATCCCGTATGGCCCGCTGGGTGCACACCCGATGCGGCAAGTTGCAGCGTTGCCGGCTCAGGAAGCGCTTGCCTGGTTGCTGCAACGCTCACCGAACATCATCGTCATACCGGGCACCACGTCGATCCGGCCCCTGGAGGAAAACGCCGGCGCCTGGCAGTTCCTCAAGGCCACGTAACACGGTACCAGTTACCTTTTCGAGAAAAGGTAACTGGTACCTAGTGGTAGTGCGGGCTCAGCTCGTGGACGGCATCGACAAGCACCGAGACGTTGTCGGGGTCGATGTCGGGAGTAATACCGTGGCCGAGGTTGAACACGTGGCCGGGTCCGTCTCCGTAGCTCGCCAGCGTTCTCGCGACGCCTTCGCGGATTGCCTCGGGTGACTCTCGCAGCGTGGCCGGGTCGAGATTGCCCTGCAGCGCGACTTCGTCCTCGACGTAATTGCGGGCATCGGCGAGCTCAGTGGTCCAGTCGACACCCAGCGCATCGCAGCCGGTCTCGGCGAGGTCGGCAAGCAGCGGACCGGCGCCCTTCGTGAACAGGATGACAGGAACCTGGCGGCCGTCTTTCTCGCGCGTGAGGCCGTCGACGATTTTCTGCATGCTCGCGAGCGAGAAGCGCCGGAAATCGTCGGGCTCGAGCGCGGCCCCCCAGGTGTCGAAAATCTGCACGGCCTGCGCGCCCGCGTCAATCTGCGCGTTGAGATACTCGATCGTCGTTTCAGCCACCGTATTCATGAGCTGATCGAGAACCTCCGGCGCCTCTTTCGCCAGCCTCTTGATCGTCGGGAACTCACGGCTCGAGCCGCCTTCGACCATGTAGGTACCGCAGGTAAACGGGCTGCCCGCGAAACCAATCAACGGCACTTTTCCGTCGAGTTCGCGGCGAATCGTACGAACGGCCTCGAAGACGTAGCCGAGTTCTTTCTCAACGTCGGGCACTTTGAGATTGCGAATCGCATCGGCCGTCTGCACTGGACGCTCGAACTTCGGCCCCTCCCCGGTCACGAAGTACAGCCCGAGACCCATCGCATCAGGAACGGTCAGAATGTCGGAGAACAGGATGGCCGCATCGAGCGCATAGCGGCGCAGCGGCTGCATCGTCACTTCGCAGGCGAGGTCGGGATTGCGGCACAGGCTCATGAAGTCGCCGGCTTCGGCGCGCGTCGCGCGGTACTCGGGCAGATAGCGGCCCGCCTGGCGCATAATCCACATCGGCGTTCGCGGCACGGGCTCGCGCATGAGCGCACGAAGGAACAGGTCGTTCTCGAGTTCCGCCATCAGGCGCCGACCTGCTCGGCAATCTGCGCCTGCATCGCCTCGGCCGCGGCACGGGGACTCTCGGCGTCGCGAATCGGCCGGCCGACGACGATATAGTCGCAGCCGTTGCTGAACGCCGTCTCGACCGTGACGACGCGCTTCTGGTCACCGACCGGTTTGTTGTCGACCGGACGGATGCCAGGCGAGACGACGAGCAGCTTCTCGTCGACGAACTCGCGGAGCTTGGGTACTTCGAGCCCCGAGGAGATCACGCCATCACAGCCCGCTTCGAGACACTGTTTCGCGCGCGACAGGACGAGCGCGTCGAGCTGGCAGTCGAAACCAAGATCATCGAGGTCACCGCGATCGAGGCTCGTCAACACCGTAACGCCGAGCACCTTGAGGCTGTCGCCCTTGTTATCGGCGGCCGCCTCCATGATCGAGCGATTGCCGTGCACGGTGACGAAGGTTGCACCGCGATCCTTGAGCGAGCGCACGGCCGAACCGACGGTCGCCGGGATGTCGAAGAACTTCAGGTCGCAGAACACTTTCTTGTCGCGCGCGAGCATCCAGTCGAGCAGGTCGAAATACTCGCCGCTCATCATCAGCTCGAGGCCGATCTTGTAAAAGGTGACCGCATTACCGAGTTCTTCGGCGAGCGCCTTGGCCTGATCACAGGTCGGCACGTCCATAGCGAATATCAGGCGGTCTCTCGAGGGGATGTTTTTGTGCTTCACAGGGGCTCCTTGCTCGGAGCGGAATTCTATCAGCCCCGGAGCGACTCGTGGGCCTTGATGGCGAAGCGATCAGTCATGCCGGCAATGTAGTCCGCGATCACGCGCGCGCGACCGTCCTCATCGCTGTTTGCGGCCCGGCTGGCAAACTCGGGCGGCATCCGATTGACGTCGTCCCGGTAGGCATCGAACAGCTCCCGCACGACCGTCTGCGCTCGCCGGGTCATCTCGAGCTTTTGCTCGTGCATGTAAAGATGTTCGGTGAGAAAGCGTTTAAGGCTCACGTGCTGCGCATGAATGCTGTCGGACATCGCGACGAGCGGCCCGTCCGCGCCACGCACGCCATCGATCGATGCCACGCCCGACTCGTTCAGTCGGCGTCTCGTCTCCTTTACGAGATCGGCAACGACGGTGCCGATCATGCGGCGGATGATTTCGTAAATCAGGCGGCGGTCCTCGAGACCCGGGTACGAGTCGCGCACGTTGCGGTAAGCGGTTTCGAACAGCTCCTGGGTGCGGAGCTGCTCGAGTGTCAGCAAGTCTGCGCGGAACCCGTCGTCGACGTCATGGTTGTTGTAGGCAATTGCATCTGCGATGTCAGCAATCTGCGCCTCGAGCCCGGGCTGGCGGCGCTCGAGGAATCGTCGGCCTAACTCGCCGAGCTCGCGCGCGTTGCGTTTCGAGCAATGCTTGAGGATGCCTTCGCGCGTCTCGAACATGAGGTTCAGGCCCGGGAAGTCCGCGTACTTCGCCTCGAGCTCGTCGACGACGCGCAGCGACTGCAGGTTGTGTTCGAAACCGCCGTGATCGCGCATGCAGTCGTTGAGCGTGTCCTGGCCCGCGTGACCGAACGGCGTGTGCCCGAGATCGTGCGCGAGACAGATAGCTTCGGTCAGCGGCTCGTTCAACTGGAGGGCACAGGCGACCGAACGTCCGATCTGTGACACCTCGAGCGAATGCGTCAGGCGCGTGCGGTACAGGTCACCTTCGTGATTCACGAAGACCTGGGTCTTGTACATGAGTCGCCGAAAGGCAGTAGAGTGAATGATGCGGTCGCGGTCGCGCTGGTATTCGCTGCGAAAAGTTGGACCCGGCTCGTCGTACTGCCGGCCGCGACTCTGCGATTCGTCGGCGGCGTAAGGCGCGAGCCCGTCGCCCATCAGGCGGCTGCCCCGATCAGCTCGTCAAGCCTGGCGGTGTCGTATTCGGCGCTGACGAAGCACTCGCCAATGTCCCGCAGCAGCACAAAGCGCAGCTGTTTCCCCTGTACCTTCTTGTCCATGCCCATCGCGCTCATCCAATCGGCGCTACCGATTGACGGCGGCTCGACAGGCAGGCCCGCGGCAGCGATCAACGCCCGCATTCGTTCGACGTCCACGGCGCGCAGGTTGCTGAGCTTGGCTGCCATGACCATACCGGCTGCTACAGCCTCACCGTGCAACCAGTCGCCATAGCCCTGGCAACGCTCGATAGCGTGGCCAAACGTATGGCCGAAATTGAGGATTGCGCGTCGCCCGGCCTCGCGTTCGTCCTCAGCCACGACCTCGGACTTGCACTCGCAGGATCGCTGAATGGCACGCGCCAGCGCAGCGGGATTACGTGCCCGGAGCTCGGCCATGTTGTCTTCGAGCCAGGCGAAGAACTCAGCGTCGCAGATCGCGCCGTACTTGATGACCTCGGCGAGGCCAGCGCTGAGCTCTCGATCCGGCAGTGTAGCCAGCGTATCGGTGTCGATGAGCACGGCCTGCGGCTGGTGGAACGCGCCGATCAGGTTCTTGCCCTGGGGGTGATTGACGCCGGTCTTGCCACCCACCGACGAATCGACCTGCGCAAGCAAAGTCGTCGGCACCTGCACGAAATTGACGCCACGCATGTAGCACGCCGCCGCAAATCCGGCGATGTCGCCGACCACGCCGCCACCCAGGGCGACGATCGTCGTATCGCGGTTCGCGCGCATCGAGACGAGCCTGTCGAGGATGCGTTGCATTGTCTCGACGGTCTTGTAGGCCTCGCCGTCGGGCAATGCGATGCTGTCGACGCTGCGACCGTCGAGATTCGGCAACAGCTTGTCGAAGTACAGCGGCGCTACCGTCTCGTTGCTGACGACGAGGCAGTCGTCGCCACGCACGTACTCACCGAGATCGAATCCACCGCCCAGCAGCCCGCCCCCAATGATGATCGGGTAACTACGCTCGCCGAGCTCGACATGGATGATGGAAGTCATTCGTGAAGGATACCGAAAACGGTACCGCTTATGAGATCGTGTCGATAATCTCGTTGGCGACCGACTTGACCTTGCGCCCGTCGGTCTCGATCACGAGGTCTGCAATCTCCCGGTAGAGCGGATCTCTCGTCTCGAGCAGCTCCTCGAGAATGCGCCGACGATCGCCGCTTTCTAGTAGCGGCCGCTCCCGTCCTCTCGAGGTACGCGCAACCTGCTGGTCGACCGACGTATAGAGATAGATGACGTAGCCGCGGCCGCCAAGGTGGTTGCGATTCTCGTCTAGGATGACCGCACCGCCGCCTGTCGCCAGCACCACGTTATCGCGCTTCGACAGATCGTCGATGGCGGCGGCTTCGCGCTTGCGGAAACCGGCTTCCCCTTCTTTCTCGAAGATAAAGGGGATGTCGACGCCCGTGCGGCGCTCGACTTCGTCGTCGCTGTCTGCGAACTCGAGGTGCAGGGCACGCGCGAGATGCCGGCCTACGGCCGACTTGCCTGCGCCCATCGGGCCAACGAGAAAAATGTTATTCGGTCTTTTCATAAAAGAAAGCCAACCCGAAGGTTGGCTTTCCTGAACTCCTGGGGTGCGCCAGCTTAGTAAATGCTGGAGCCTTCCTCAAGGATGCGTGGCGTGACAAAGATCAGCAGCTCGGCCTTGTTGTCCGTGCGCTGCCTGCTCTTGAACAGGTTGCCGGCCACGGGGATATCAGCGAGGAACGGAACCTTGTTGATCGTCTCGCGTCGCTCGGTCTCGTAGATACCACCGAGAACAACGGTCTGGCCATCGGCAACAAGTACCTGCGTCTCAACTGAGCGCGTATCGATACTCGGCACGGTGCCGCCGATACCGCCAGTCGAGATGATCTCACCGACGCTGTCCTTGTGGACCCGGAGGTCCATGATGATGTTGTTGTCCGGCGTAATTTGCGGCGTCACGGTCAGCTCGAGGACGGCTTCCTTGAACTGAATCGTCGTGGCACCTGACGAAGCCGACTGCTGGTACGGAATCTCCACACCCTGCTTGATCGAGGCTTCTTTCTGGTTCGCCGTAATGACACGCGGCGTCGAAACGATCTCACCGAGGCCTTCGGCTTCGACGGCCGAAAGCTCAAGATCGACCAGGTAATCGTCCTCGAGAATTGCCAGCGCAATACTACCTGCAGGATTCGCGACAGGCAGATTCACGTTATTCCCAGCTGTCGGTATTTCGAACCTACCGTCGTTAGTCGGGTCGTCATCGGCGAGGTTCTCAAGAAACGTACCGATCGTATTCGAGGTACTGTCTTGCGTTCCAGACAACGTGTGCAGGCCGCCGGAGTTAGGCCTGTTCCAGGCCGTTACACCGAAGCGGACACCGAGTTCGCGGCTGAAGTCGTCGTTGACGATGACGATGCGTGACTCGATGAGAACCTGCTTGATCGGGATGTCGAGCGTAACAACCATGCGGCGAATGTCCTGCAGACGCTCGGCCGTGTCCTGGATGAGCAGCGTGTTGGTGCGCTCGTCGACAGCGATGCTGCCGCGCTCCGACAACATTGAACCGCTCTCGGTCCCGACGACCAGGTCCGCGAGATCCGATGCCTTCGCGTAGTTGACCTGCAGGAACTCCGAATAGACCGGCTCGAGCTCGGCAATCGCGAGCTGCGCTTCGAGATCGGCGGTCTCGCGAGCAGCGATTTCCTCAGCCGGCGCGACTATGATCACGTTGCCGTTCTGTCGCATATCGAGACCTTTCGTCGTCATGACGATATCGAGCGCCTGGTCCCACGGCACGTTGCGCAGACGCAGCGTGACGTTGCCCTGCACCGTGTCGGACACGACGATGTTCTTGCCCGAGGTCTCTGCCAACAGCTGCAGTACCGCGCGCGTTTCGATGTCCTGGAAGTTCAGCGTCAGGCGCTGACCCTCGTATTCCTTGGTCTCCGAGAACAGGCTGGACTCGGCATCGGTTTGCTCCGGCGCCGGGTTGATTTCGATCGTGAACTCGTTGTCGGACTGGTAAGCAAGCTGCTCATACTCGCCGTCAGCCGAAATAACAACACGGGTATCCATGTTTGTGCGGAGCGTGTCGACCGTCGTCACCGGCGTGGCAAAGTCGTTGACGTCGAGACGACGCATCAGGTTGGCCGGCAGACTTGTGTCCTTGAATACGGCTACGACGCGACCGCCTTCCTGGCGAATGTCGACGGGCGTCGACGGATCGGTCAGGTTGACGATGACGCGGCCACCACCATCGCGGGTGCGGCGGAAGTCGACCGCGGAGATCGCGCGGCTACCGGGAGCAGCATAGGAACGGGTTTCAGACGTCGGCGCACTGGCGAACTGGGTAGAACCTGCGCTGTAGTCGTCTCCGTCACCGAGAGTGACGATAACCGTGTTGCCGCTGCGGCGAGCGTCGTACTCGACCATCGTGCCGAGGTTCAGCACGACACGCGTACGGCCGTTTGCCTCGGCCGTCAGTACCGTGTCGAGCGGCCCGAGGTTTACGTCACGACGGCGCGACGTCATACCCAGGCTCGTATCGGCAAGATCGAGCGCGATGCGCGCAGGGTTGTCGATCGTGAATGCCAGCGGCTCGGGGGCCGTGTCACTCATAACCAGCCTCAGCTCGACGCGATCGCCGGGCAGACTCTGCACCTGAATGTCCTGCAGCGTATTGCCGTCCTGGGCGCTGGCCGAAGCCCCCCAGAAGAGCAGCATGGCTGCCTGTGCCACTGCGGCCAACGTCGCAAAGCGATGTTTCGCCGTCCGTATTGATTTGAGCATCATTCCAATTACTCCCAGTTCCATTCAGGCGTCAGTCGGTTAGACCAACAGCGGCATCTCTTTCGATGTAGCCGCCAATACCATCAGAAATGATTTCCACCAGTGTGATTTCTGATTCCGTAATTCCGGTGATTCGGCCGTCGTTCTGGCCCATGTAGTTGCCCGGCACAACGCGATGAATCAGGCCATCGGTTGCGGTCTGCACGAGGCCGTACTGCGTCTCGTCGATGTTCAAGGTGCCGACCATGCTAAGCGTATCGAGCGGGAAGCTCTCTAGGTATTCGCGGCTGCGATCGGGATCCGGACGCGTACCACCGACCGTCGTTCCCGCCGCCTGCGGCGTATCGGGCACGAACGGCGAGCGCAGGCCCTGCACGTCGGCGATGTATGTAAATGCTCCGTAAGGCGTGATTTCGGGTAATGGCTCGATGCGCCCGCCCGGTCGCGCCTTGACTTCGTTGATGTACTGGTCGAGGTCGTCATGATCGCCGCCGCAAGCTGCGACGCCGAAAGCCATGACCAGCACCAGGCCGTAGTTGATAAGGGAAGCGCGCATTATCAGTCAGCCTCCTCGTCGATATAGCGATACGTTTTCGCTGTGACTTCCATACTCAGGCTGTCGAAACTGCTTGGGTCTTCCGATGTGATGTTGATGTCATGCAACGTCACGATACGTGGCAGCGCGGCGATGCCGCTGACGAAGTTGCCGATCTCGTGATAACCGCCCGCGAGGCGAATCTGAATCGGCTTTTCTGCGTAGAAGTCGCGCGGAATCTCTGCCTGCGGAACAAACAGCCTCTCCTGCAGGCCGGCTGCGAGACCGGTCTGGGAGATATCGACGATCAGGCTCGGAATCTCGGTTTCGCCGGGCAGCTGGCGCAGCATCGTGCCGAAAGACTGCTCGATTTCGGCCAGCTGATCCTTGTAAGCATCATAGTTGGCGGCTTTCTTCTGCTTGTTTTCGAACGTCTCTCGCAGATCCACCTCTTCCTGCTGCGCACGCTCGAGCTGCGGATGCCTGTCCTGGACGATAAAAAACCAGATTCCGACACCCGTGACGATAAGGAAGACCAGCAGGATTACCGCAACGCGGAAAGGCAGCGGCCAGCGGCCAACGTCGTTGACGTCCAGGCTCTGAAGTTCTTCAATGAGGTTCATCAAATCTCCTCCTCAGAATCCGAACGCTTTTGCTTCAGGTAGACGACGAACTCGGACTGTCGCGACGAGCCGGACTGCCGGGTCTCCACACGCTCGACCTCCGGATCACCCATCCAGTCCGAGGAATCGATCTGGCGCATCAGGGCAGAGACGCGGGTGCTTGATTGCGCTACACCGCGAATCTCGACGCGGCTGCCCGTCTGTCTCATACCGGTCAGATAAACACCTTCCGGCAGCTGGCGAACGATCTCGTCGAAGAGATGCACGATCTCCGGACGGCTCTTCTGCAGCTGTTCGATGATTTCCATGCGCGCCAGCATACGTTCTTTCTGACGTTCGAGATCATCGATTTCCTCAATGCTCTTTTCGAGCTCGACGATCTCGTCGGTCAGGCGCTGGTTGCGCGACTGCTGGCCCGAGATCATCTGCGAATAGATGAGCATCGTCACCATGACGACGGCGATTCCCGCGATGACGGAACCGCCCATGGCGACACCGAAATCTCGCTGGCGTTTTTTGCGTTCCGCCTCGCGCCACGGGAGCAGGTTAATACTGGGCATCAGTCAAAACTCCTCAGTGCGAGACCGCAGGCCGTAAGTAGTGCTGTCGCATCTTTGTGCACGCCCTGTGATTTTGCCTTGGATGAAATCTTCATCTGGCCGAGCGGGTCGCCGACTTCGGTCGGAATGCCCACGCGGCTCGAGATCACGTCGGAGATACCCGGGATGTTGGCACAACCGCCACAGACCAGGATCATGTCCGGCTGTTCGCGGCCGCCACCCGAGGCAAGATAGAACTGCAGCGAACGGCTGACCTGCTGGGTCATGTCGTCGATGAACGGCTCGAGAACCTCGGGCTGGTAGTTCGACGGCAGGCCACCCTGCTTCTTGGCACGGCCCGCGTCTTCCATCGACAGGCCGTAGGTACGCATGATCTCCTCGGTCAGCTGCTGGCCGCCGAAGTTGAAGTCTCGTGTGTAGATGACCTTGAGGTCCTGTAACACGCTGAACGTCGTGCTGGACGCTCCGATGTCGACAACGGCAACGGACTGGCCCATGCCACCGTCTGGAATCTGGTGACTCAACAGCTGACAGGCATTCTCAAGTGCGAACGCCTCGACGTCGACGATCTGTGTGCCGAGACCAGCGGCGTTGACCGCGGCCTGACGCTGCTCGACGTTCTCGGTGCGCGTTGCAACGAGCAACACGTCCATGAGTTCGGGATCCTTGTCGTTCGGACCGATGACTTCGTAGTCGAAGCTCACTTCTTCCATCGGGAACGGGATGTACTGGTCGGCCTGAATCTCGACCTGACCTTCGAGGTCACGGTCCGAGAGCCTCGAGTCCATCTGAATGACTTTGGTAATGGCCGCATCGCCGGAAATCGCGACGGCCACTTCGGTTGCCTTGGCCCCGGCACGCTTCACGGCGCGACGAATGGCTTCGCCGACGGCTTTGGCGTCGACGATGGCTTTTTCGCTCACCGAACTGGGCGGAGTAGGCTCTGCTGAATAGGACTCGACACGATAGCGCTTCCCGCTCTGCGAGAGCTCTATCAGCTTGACCGACGAGGTCGTGATATCGAGGCCCAGCAATGGCTGTTGTTTGTTGCCGAAAAGCACGTAAATTTCCTTCTAAGTCGGTAAGTTGCGAGTC
>JAAUYD010299025.1_pt1 | contig 12196 bp, 10 predicted proteins | sample 7278101 | NCBI WGS metagenome assembly JAAUYD01 (sample SAMN14350128, study PRJNA611818) | marine sediment metagenome | isolation source: surface marine sediment (0.6m) | place: French Polynesia: Moorea | collected 2018-08 | reverse complement strand
TTACTTCTTGTATTAGTTACGTGATAGTAGTGGAATCCGGGGTCGGTTTTCTAACTGTTTGCACAGTCTTAATTCTGTCCCTTTGCGGTTCCATTCTACTTGATCGAAAATTTGATGCAGAATACATAAACCCCTACCGCTTTCTGACTCCTCTGGGGGTAAATATTCTGTGGGATTCTGATCTTGGCTACAGGCGGGGTGAAAACCCCTACCTTGGTCTGATATGATCCACCAATAGCGGTCATCAATCAAGGAAAAACGAACTATAACTGTTTTCCCAGGATCGAGATTGTTACCATGTTTGGCTGCATTAACTAGGGCTTCTTGAAGTCCTAGACGCAGTTCTGCTTGCATTTTTGCGGGAATCTCTGCCAGGAGTAAATCTAAAATTGGACAGAGATATAGGGTTGAGGCAAAGCTAATTGTGCCCCAGTTGCGTCCAACTGGACGGAGTGAAATTGTAATCACAAGAGAAACCCCATAGCTTTCAGAGTTAGCTAGACATCAGTTTGGTGTCACTCACACCCCGATTTATGTGTTAGGTGGTTGTGTTTTCTACAAACTCGCGCCTGGAGAACTAAATTTTGAAAATGCTAGGGAGCATTGACTTTAAATAATAATGAATGGTTGCTCTCATGGGTAACAGTAGTCATTAAATTTAAAAAGCCTCCATCACTTTAGAAAGATGCTTTATAGTTTTTTAGAGTTTTGTCTCCTCTTATGTGTACTAATTTGCACTTTCAACAACCTTGTTCATATCTTTAAGAGCCGATGCAACTTTAAAGTTTTTGCAAAAAAAGAATTATATATTTTGGCTTAGTTCGATTCTAGCATTTTCACTATGCATTAGACTACTAATTGTAAAGATGATTGTGTACTTAAGCTTAAGTATCTTTACCAAAGGGGGACAGTACCAAGAAGGCAGCCACTTCCACGTGTGAAGTTTGGGGAAAAAAATCCGCAGGTTGTACGCGCTTGAGGGTGTACATACCATCTTGGCAAAGTAATTTGAGGTCACGTCCCAGGGTGGCTGCTTTACAACTTACGTAGACTATGCAATTGGGTTTTGAGAGTCGTAAGGTTTCAATTACGGTGCGATCGCATCCTTTACGGGGTGGATCGAGCAACACAATATCTGGCTTAATTGTCATTTGGGGTAGTAATTTTTCTACTGTTCCCACATGAAAGTTAACATTCTCAATGCCATTGTGTTGGGCGTTGAAAGTCGCTTGTGCCACTGCTGAACCTTGGATTTCCAATCCGGTAACTTGGCGTACTTGTTTTGCTAAGGGTAAAGTTAAGGTGCCAATGCCGCAGTAGGCATCAACTAGTACCTCATCACCTTGTAAATTCAGTTGGGATTGAATCACCTCCAGTAGGGCTTCGGCTGTTTCTGTGTAAACTTGGAAAAAAGTATCACCTCGTATCTGGAATTCCAAACCAGCAAATTGTTCTCGCAGATAGGGAACTCCAGCAACGCAGTGGGTTGACTTGCCAAAAATGGCATTAGTGCGATCGCCATTCAGGTTTAACATTACTCCTACTAATGGGGGATAGTGGTCTAACCACTCTTGTGCTTGTTCCTCAATACCTGGTATGTTATTCGATCTTGCTACTAGGGTGAGTAAAATCTCCCCAGTGCGACGACCAATGCGTAAGCTCAGATGGCGGATTTGTCCTTGATGTCGCCGTTCGTCGTATATTTGCCAACCGCGCTTTTGAATATCTTGTTTAATTTCTGCCAGTAATGGATTTAAACGAGAGTCCTGCACTGGACATTGGTTCAAATTAATTAATTTATGGCTGCCTTTTTGGTAGTACCCAGCTTGTACATTTCCGGTTGTGGATAATCCTAGGGGATAGGTCGCTTTATTGCGGTAGTGGAAAGGAGATGGTGCAGGGAGGACGGGATCTACAGATACTTGATCAAAGCCACCAATCCGTTCTAGAGCTTGGATTACTTGGTTGCGTTTAGCTTGTAATTGGTAATCATAATTGATATGTTGCCACTGACAACCGCCACACTTGTCAGCCACAATACAACTAGGTCGGATACGGTGGGGGGATGGTTGGAGCAATTTTTCCAGTTTTCCATAACCATATTGGCGTTTTGTATGTAGCAAACGAACCATAATGCGATCGCCAACAACAGTATCAGGTACAAACACTACCCGCCCTTGCCAACGTCCTACCCCATCACCAGTATCACTGAGATTGGTAATATCAATTTCGATTAATTCACCTTGTTGCCAATTAGCCATATCAATTTTGGATTTTGGATTTTAGATTTTGGATTGTTATACATCACCTCATCATCCCATCAACTCATCATCTCATCCCTCCTCCACTCCTCCACTCCTCCACTCCCCCACTCCCCCACTCCTCCACTCCTTCCCTCCTTCCCTCCTGGGCGCAAGCCGCAGCGCCCCTACTCATCCTCCTTCACCCCGGGCGGGGAAACCTCGCCCCTACTCCGAACTCCGAACTCCGAACTCCGAACTCCGAACTCCTTCCCTTGTGTGCCAGAGAGTCGCTAAACTAGCAAATAAGATTTCATGTCATTACAAAAATCATGACTGTAGTAAGCCAAGTTATTCTCAAAGCTGACGATGAATTGCGCTACCCTAGTAGCGGTGAGTTAAAAAATATTCAAGACTTCTTGAAAACAGGGGAACAACGGATGCGTATCGTCTCTACCCTGACTGAAAATGAAAAGAAAATAGTACAAGAAGCAACTAGACAATTGTGGCAAAAACGCCCTGACTTTATTGCCCCAGGTGGTAATGCTTACGGAAAACGGGAACGTGCCCAATGTATCCGTGATTTCGGTTGGTACTTACGACTTGTTACCTATGGTGTACTGAGTGGTGATAAAGAACCAATTGAATCTATTGGTTTGTTGGGAGCGCGGGAAATGTATAATTCTTTGGGCGTGCCCCTAGCGGGAATGGTAGAAGCAATCAAGTCCTTGAAAATGGCTTCCCTGGATCTACTAAATAAGGAAGATGGCGCTGAAACAGCTCCATACTTTGATTTCATTATTCAAGGAATGTCCTAAAAAGCAAATTAGTTATGTTAGCCTCCTGGGGCAAATCCCTTGGGAAGCGTTACTTAACATCTATCTTTCTTCCACCAGAGGACTCTTACCACACCTGATTTTAAGAATCAACTTCCCCACATTCAGTTGTGGCTATGGCATTTATTTGTCAGGTTACACAATGATTGTGGGGAAATTTAATATAGCCAGGAGCCAGGGGCACAAGGCAGTTCCCCACGGTAAAATCCCACAACCTGCCCATGAAAATGCTTTGTGACTAACTCCTCAAGGGCGCACGCAATGCGCCCCTACTCCGAACTCCGAACTCCCTATTTTCAAGCTAGTCCCACTCTGCGAGAAGCCACGCTTCGCGCGTCTACACGGTCAAATACCACAACCTGCCCATGAAAATATCTCGAGTGCAGCTCCCATGCCTAAGCTGTCAACCATCAACTAACAACTAACAACTATTTTCTACTTAGGGCGCAGAGTGTCAAAAAGTAAACGAACAGCAAAAAGCCGACAGATCCATAGGAAGATACTGTCGGCAATTAGTGTGTTCCCTATTAATGACTCGGCTAGAGTTCAGTACTTATAATTATGTGGATTTATAGCTGGTAAATATAGGATCTTAATCATAGCCACTCGTGATTCTTGTCACTACAAAATTTGCGATCAAGTGAGTGCTTTTTCAGGGTTTATGGACTACCACTCCAGCAATGAAAAATCTTAGGAACAAGCAAACACAAAGATGAACTTTTAGTAATTGGTGATCGCTGATTGCTCACCATTTCCTCGGCAGACTACTATATAACTACTAAGACTAAATTAAATTTATCTAATTATTAAGTAAAAGATAAGAAAAGTTAAACAACATCAATTATGTTGTATGTGTACCATGCCAATCATAAACGAAAAAAATAGAAGTAACTTGAATGCAGACAAACTTTACAGATACTTAAATTAGTTAAGTTTCTCGACTGATACTGGTATTTAACTCCCTGGGTAAGAAGGAAGATGTGACCAAGAACGAAAAGATGTATTTTGAGCCATTGCAGTAGTGAGGTAGTGTGGTATTGGGGAGCCATTGCGGTCTTGTGGAGCCAGTCCGGTTTTGGGGTCTCCCCAAATGGAGGAACTGGCGTGGTTTCTCACTAAGAGTGCAAATGGCGTGGTTTCCCCTATGAACAACTACTGAAAGGGTGAGTCCTGATTTACCTGGATTGCCAGCCAAATCCAACTCATCAACTATTTCACTCACCATCATTAGCAAAATAAATCTCTAGATAGTTGCTCTATTCTTCACAATTTGTTACAAAAGTACAAAGAACTTCTAGAGAATTAGACTCAAATGTTCGGCGGACTAACTGGTTTTACAGAATCCAAAGGCACGGACTGGGGGGAAAAGATGCTCAACACAGTTGCAAGCCAAACTATTCGCCACTTGTTTTCCCAAAGCGAGTCGGTGGATGTATCTGTCCGCTGCTATCCCTCTAGCAAGCTTTTGCAAGGCAGCATTGACAGCTTTAAAATGAATGGTCGTGGTTTGGTAATACGCAGGGAGTTTGCAGTTGAGGAAATGTCCTTTGAAACTGATGCTGTTGCCATTGACTTCGGTTCGGTAATGAGTGGCAAACTAAGTCTGAAGCAACCTACCCAAGCTATTGCCCAAGTAGTACTATCTGAAGTAGGTATTAATAATTCTTTTCAAGCTGAATTAGTCAAAAAACGCTTAATTAATCTGAATTTACCTAGTTTGAACGAATTATCTGATGGTAAGCCTGTTTCTTTTACAGAAGTAAAGGTGCAGCTATTGCCAGAAAATCGTTTACAGATACTCGCACAGGCAAACTTAGGTAATGGTGAGTTAGTACCCCTAAATATGACCGTAAGTGTTGCTATTGAGAAACGGCGACGGGTATCTTTCCAAAATCCCGAAATCAATCTAGATAGTGTACCAGAAGCACAAAGGGAAAGATCACAAACCTTAAGTACGGCACTAGTAGAAATTTTAGATAATATGGTTGATTTAGATCGTTTCGACCTTGATGGGGTGAAAATGCGGCTCAACCGTCTAGAAACCCAAGGGAAACAACTGGTATTCAGTGGTTATGCTGAAATTGAGCGTATTCCTCGTACTGGTTGAGACAAATATAAGGTGGGAAATACCTAGCATTGTCCACTGTATAAATAAGTAGGGGTTGCTGAAAAAGTCTTTTGGTGGAGGTAGGGAATAGGGAATAGGCAATAGTTACAGCCTATGGGTTTCTATACACTTATTTACCAAAAAATAGCCCAAAAGCATTGATAAATCAATGTTTTATACTTATTCAGCAGACCCTAACTATCACAACAAAAATAATGGTATCTTTCTTTACTTGTGGATGTTAGACGATCGCACCGCAAGTAGAGGACTTTTGCCCATAGAATCTGATTGTTTTTGTTTACGTTTGATGGCTCCAAGGACACCCACAGCGCCCAATCCGAGCAAACCCAACACAGTGCCAGGTTCTGGCACTGTTCCATGTTTGGGAATCGATTTAAATGCCAAATCTGCTAATTTTTCGTGAGCAGCAGCCGTTGGATGCTGGATATCCCAAAATGTATATAAGTCTGGGCGATCGCATATAATTAGGGGATTTAGGCTAGCCAGACAAGGATCGCTGACATTGGTAAAGCCTAAATTTGCAGCATTTTTAAATAGGGAGTTGACATCAACAGAAATAATGTTCAGGTCTTGTTTATACTTGTCAACTAACCCTGACAATTCTTGATTATGCTTGGCGGTTAACTCATTTAGTCTTTGGGTAGTACCAGGAATCAATGTATCTAATTGACGAGCCACTGGTATATTACCCAAATCTGGTAAGTTTACCAGCATCAGATTCTTTACCCCAACCTGAGCTAGCTTTGCCAGGGCATTATCCAAATTACTAATAGTTGTATCAGTGGTAGTGAATGGCGTAAATTTGTCTGGAGGTGCATTGGTGGGATTGTAATCATTGGCACCAGCCCAAAGGATATAGAGGGCATCGGCATCGGCTGACTGATTGTTAGTAATTAGGGGATTAGTAAATGCTTGAATTTGTTGCTGTAAACCAGGTAGTCCCGGTATGTCAAAGGTGAGGGAAATAGTATTTTTTTCTGTGGTGGTGGCTCCACCAAAACCATAGTTAATCCCATCTACTGGTATTGCACCCTGTAGCACATTTGTGAATAACGTAGGGGATTCTAATCCTAGTTTGCTTGCTAGTTTATCTACCCAAATCTCACCATTGGAAAATCGTCCCTCAAAGTATGGTGGACTAGGGGGAATAGCTCCTTGAGTGGCAGTAAAAGTATTGCCGGTATCAACCAGACTATCCCCAAAAAAGTAAAGACTGGTAAATTTAGCGGCATAAGCTTTCAAGGGTGAAAAACAACACAAGAAAACAAATCCTGCTACCAAACATTGGTTTTTCATATTGGTTTTTATGAGCTAATTTTGGCTAGTTTCAATTATGTGATCGCTATTTGTAGGTCATCACCACTTGTGTTTTAGGGCACATTATCACCAAAATAAATGCCGCCTTATTGTGTGATTTTACTGATTATACAGAGCCTGTTATACCATAACTAAATTAGATACTCAGGATATTTGGGTTTTTCTTTACCAAGTTTTTACCTTTACCCAGTATCTAACTCCGAAAAGATAAAGATTTTGTAAAGATATTTTTGTTAGGGATCAATGACAGATTTTTAGGAGCCAGATTCTACACCACTAATTTTCAACACATCTTCCATCGTCGCACAGTAGTTAGGTAAGCCAAAACTACTGGGGTTAATAAAGTGGTTATAGGTAAAATGGCGATAGTTCATACAGAAACGATCCCAGGCTGCCATTTGAATGCGAAATATGGCAATGATCAGATTCGCCAATGATAATGATAGGGGAATACGAAAGTAAATTTTTTTACCCAGGTAGGCGCATACTGCTTCTATGGCTTGGTTGGCAGTAAGAGGATTTTGTCCTAAAACTAATTTATTTAAATTTTTAGTGGTATCTGGGTTTTCTATTAAGTATCTGACTACAGTGGCAATATCTTTACCGTGGATGAAGTGAAAGCTACCATCTGCTTGGAGGAAACGAATAATATTGATATATTTAGTAACTTCAGGAATGCCTGTTGTCAGGTGGGAGTAGGGTTTTTTGGCATCGCCACCCAACACTAAAGTAGGATAAATTGTGGTAACTTTAGAAGCGATCGCTAGTTGATTTATTTTCTGCAAGCAATCGTACTTAGAGCTAATATAATCTGTACCTAGTTCCCCCGCCTCTGGAAGGGGTTGATTGTTACGTCCTAATACACTGGCTGTAGAAAAGTATATTACCCGTTCGCATTGATCTACATCCAGCAGATTGATCAACTCTAGGGTCTTGTTGACGTTAATTTCATAAGTATTTTTACCACCCCAAGCTGTTGCAGTTAGCACAGCTATATCTATCGTTTTTAATAGGTCGGCAAGCTGATTAATGTCTGCCATGTCAACCTGTAAAACATGGATACCAGGACGTGTTTGGGTATTTACTTGTAGCTTGTTGGGATTCCTTACCAGTAAATATAGTTCATGATTTGTATCCTGAATCAATGTTTCGCTCAGGTAATGACCGATACACCCACTAGCACCAGTAATTAAAATCCGCTTTTGATTCATAGGTTAGTTATTAGTGATTAGCTATTAGTTATCAGTTTAGTACTTGGGTTCTATAAGGTAGTAAGTGCTGATTAACAACCAACAACTAATGACTAACAACTAACGTACATTGTTTCACGCAGCAGTCGCCAAACTGAGTTGTTTAGCTGTTTCAAAGAAGAATTTTACATTCTCCTCTGGGGTACTGGGTAGAACACCATGACCGAGGTTAAGAATATGACCACCATGACCGGCTTTACGCACAGTATCGTAGATGCGATCGCGGATAAATTCCTGGGAACCAAATAGCACCCCTGGGTCAAGATTACCTTGGACTTTCATATGTGTGCCCAATCTTGCCCGTGCATCTGCCATATCTACTGTCCAATCAACAGTGATAATATCTGCACCGGATTTTGCCATTCGCTCCAATAAACCAGCACTACCGCTCACCAATAAAATTAATGGTGTGTCGGGGTGGGTTTGTCTTATTTGTTGAAACACCCGTTTTTGATAAGGTAAGGCAAAGGTTTCGTAATCTTGGGGACTTAATTGTCCTGCCCAAGAATCAAACAGTTGGATTACTTGGGCACCGCAGTCAATTTGGTAACGTGCATAGGTAGCGATCGCGTCCGCAAGTTTACCTAAAAATTGGTGTAACATTGTCGGATCGGTGAACGCCATATTTTTGATAATGGAGTAAGTTTTCGAGCCCTTACCTTCTACCACATAGGCGGCTAAAGTCCACGGCGCACCCACAAAACCTAATACAGTAGATTTGTTGCCAACTTCTTGGCGCAAAGATTGCAAAATGGTTTTAATGAATGGCAAAGATTCTTCAGGTTCTAGGGGACGTAAATTATCAACTTGTTGTTGAGTGCGGATCGGGGAAGCAATAATTGGTCCTTTACCTTCCGCTACGTCCATTTCAATACCTAGTCCGGGCAGCGGTGTGACAATATCCGAGAATAAAATTACACCATCTGGTTGAAAAGCCTTCCAAGGCTGCAAAGAGACTTCAATCGCTACTTCGGGTATTTCCGAGCGATCGCGAAAAGAAGGATACTTTTCTCGCAAGTCTCTATAAGCCTTCATATACCGTCCTGCTTGTCGCATCATCCATACTGGAGGACGGTCTAAGACTTCACCACGAGCTGCTCTGAGCAAAAGAGGATCGCTTGAGGAGACACCCATTGAACACTACATCCTATCTTAATCACTATATTTATGCCATTCTTTAGCTTATCATCCTGGGATTACGCTTTTGCAGAATTTGAGGGGAGGAGTGGGGGAGTGAGGGAGTGGAGGAGTGAGGGAGTGAGGGAGTGAAGGAGTGAAGGAGTGAAGGAGTGAAGGAGTGTAGACACGAAGTGGCTTCTCGAAGAGTAGGAGTAGGGGCGGGGTTTCCCCGCCCGGAGGGAAGGAGTAGGGGCGCAATGCTTGCGCCCTGGAGTGAAGGAGGGAAGGAGTGATAACTAATAACTGATAACTGAATAACTGCCCTATGCAAACTGATTTTAACTATCCTGATGATCGAGATGGGGTGTCTAGCACTACCAAAACAGGTAAAAGACCCTTGCTTTTAATTCCGCGATCGCAACGTCGTTGTTTTTCTGTAGAATTTACTCTCATGACCATCCTGGGGTGGATTATAGGAGGAGTTGCCAGTATTTTCTTAGAAAGTAATCTCCCAGCCAACATACCCCCTGTTTTTGCCCCACAACCACAAATCTGGTTGATCCTTGCAACTAATCTGAGTACGAGTTTGTTTGCGATGATTTTTGCTATTTCCCAGGGATTGGTAATATCGCCTTACTTGTCTTTCTGGCGGTGGACTCTTACCACTACCTTCGGCTGGTTAATTTTCCTTAACGTTGCTCAAGCATGGACAAACTATCTTCCTTCCCTGACTATATTACAATCTTTAAGTACCGAGCCAATGGTGGTAATTGGTATTTTATCCACCATTACCTATAACCTAGCTGCGATTTGGTTGGGACTCTTGCAGTGGTTGGGTTTTAGGAATCGGGTAACAGCTAGTTGGTGGTGGATTTTGTTGCCTTCTGGGATATTTTTTACCATTAGTATTTTTATGTGGCTGGTTTCACTTTTGCAAGAGTTTATTCCAGAAGTTTACCGTACTCAGATATTGTATTTAAGTGGACAAGGATTTACGGCTTTGATTTTGGGAGTAATTCCAGCCATTGCCTTGTGCAATTTCAAAATCAAACCCAAGGGTATGCCCAAAATTTCCCATTCATCCTCAAAAGGAAGGTCGAAGCAAGGTTAACAAATATGAAAACAGATAGTCATCTGCGAACTAATGTGGTTCCTCCTGTGGCAGAGAAACACCCCCAGATTTTAGAATTACACGGCGATCGCCGAGTAGACAACTATTTTTGGATGCGCGATCAACAAAATCCCCAAGTAATCTCCTATCTGGAGGCGGAGAATGCTTATACTGATGCCATGATGCAGCACACTCAAGGGCTACAAACCCAGCTTTATGAAGAAATGCTAGCTCGCATCAAAGAAAGTGACCTCTCGGTATCATATCCCAAGGATGACTATTACTATTATTCCCGTACAGAAGCAGGACAAGCTTACCCAATATATTGCCGCAAAAAGGGCAGTCTGGATGCTGCTGAGGAAATTTTATTAGACCAAAATCAATTGGCAAATGGTCATGAATTCTGCGATTTAGGTGTGTTTGCCATCAGCCCAAATCATCAGATCATGGCATATTCCATTGATACCACTGGAGCGGAGCGTTATACTCTTTTCTTTTTAGATTTGAACTCCCATCAGTTATATGCAGATACCATTGAAGATACTTATTTTTCATTGGTTTGGGCTAATGATAATCAAACGGTTTTTTATACGAAAATTGATGAGGCTAACCGTCCTTTCAAATTGTTTAGACATACTTTAGGTTGTGATATTGCCGATGATGAATTGATTTATCACGAGCCTGATGATGCCTATCATTTATATGTGGATAAAACCCGTAGTCAAGCATATATATTTTTAACTGTCGGCGGTAGTATTACTTCAGAAGTACACTATTTATCTGCTGATAATCCTCTGGAAAAATTTGAATTGATTGCTCCGAGAAATATAGGAGTTTTATATGATGTAGAGCATCATAGCGATTATTTTTATATAGTTACTAACGAAGCAGCAATTAATTTTAAATTAATGAAAACTCCAGTTGCTGCCATCGGTAAGGATAATTGGCAAACTGTGATTCCCCATCGTCCAGATGTCCGATTGTCGGGGGTAAGTGCCTTTATTAATCATTTAGTAATTTATGAAAGAAAGGGGGGATTACCCACAGCTAGGGTACAGAATCTTGACACGGGAGATGAAAGTCAGATTACTTTTCCCGAACCTACTTATGATTTTGATGAAGACACTAATGCGGAATTTAATACTAATATTCTCCGGTTTACTTACACTTCCTTGATTACCCCCTCATCGGTATTTGATTATGACATGGATACCCACCAACGGGAGTTGAAAAAAGAAACAGAAGTGTTGGGTGAATACGATCGCACTCAATACCAAAGTGAGTTGCTCATGGCTACTGCTGATGATGGTACCAAAGTCCCTATTTCCATAGTTTATCCAAAAGGTATCAAAAAAGACGGCAGCAATCCCCTATTCATGCTAGCCTATGGCTCCTATGGCTATTCCTATCCAGTTACCTTTACATCGGATATCCTATCCCTATTAGATCGGGGAGTAATATTTGCCATTGCCCATGTTCGCGGTGGGGAAGAGATGGGGCGACAATGGTACGAACAAGGGAAATTTTTACACAAAAAGAATACCTTTACAGACCTAATTGCCTGTTGTGAGTATCTCATTAATGAGGGTTGGACAGCAAGCGATCGCTTGGCAATTTCCGGTGGTAGTGCGGGTGGTTTGCTCATGGGAGCGGCAATAAATATGCGTCCGGATTTGTTTAAAGCAGTGGTTGCCCGTGTACCTTTTGTGGATGTGTTAACAACGATACTCGATACATCTTTACCTTTATCTGTCATGGAGTGGGAAGAATGGGGTAATCCTAATGATCAGGCTTATTATGACTACATTAAGTCCTACTCTCCCTATGATAATGTGGAAGCAAAGGATTACCCAGATATACTGATTACTGCTGGTTTAAATGATTCCCGTGTCAAATATTGGGAACCGGCTAAATGGACAGCAAAATTACGGGATATGAAAACCGACGACAATATTCTGTTGCTAAAAACTAATATGGGTGCGGGACATACTGGTGCTTCTGGAAGATATGAAAGTTTGAAGGAATTGGCTTTTGAGTATGCTTTTGTTTTTGACAGACTGGGAGTAGTTTGAGGAGGGAAGGAGTAATAGTTAATGGTTGGTGGTTGGTGGTTGGTGGTTGGTGGTTGATGGTTGTTGGTTAACCTACATCTAATTAGGGTCTGCTGAATAAATGTAAAACTCTTATATTGTAGT
>JAAUYD010188244.1_pt1 | contig 12196 bp, 10 predicted proteins | sample 7278101 | NCBI WGS metagenome assembly JAAUYD01 (sample SAMN14350128, study PRJNA611818) | marine sediment metagenome | isolation source: surface marine sediment (0.6m) | place: French Polynesia: Moorea | collected 2018-08 | reverse complement strand
TTTCCGGAGATGGTCTCCTGGTTCCAGTCCATCGTGGGCAAGGAGGCGCGCCGGCAGTTGATGGAGACCGAAAAACGGCTGCCGGCGAAGGTATTTGCCTGCGTAGGCGGCGGGTCCAACGCCATGGGGGTGTTCAGCGGATTTTTCGATGACGATGTGGAACTGGTCGGCGTCGAAGCCGCCGGCCGGGGGCTGGACTCCGGTGAGCATGCTTCGCGATTGTGTTCCGCCGACGCCAGCGTGGGTGTGGCCCAGGGCTACAAGACCTATTTCCTGCAGGACGACGACGGCCAGATGAGAGAAACCCACTCCATCGCCGCTGGACTGGACTATGTGGGCGTGTCGCCGATCCTGTCGGATCTCAAGGAGCAGGGACGGGTGCGCTTCGAAGGGGCCACGGACGCTGAGGTCATCGAAGCGGTCCGCCTGACCATGCGAAAAGAGGGGGTCATCCCGGCCCTGGAATCAGCCCACGCCTTTGCCCGGGCCTTCAAGGAGGCGCCGGAGATGTCGGCAGACGAGATCATCCTGATCAACCAGTCCGGCCGGGGTGACAAAGATATCTTCACCATCGCCGACGCCTTCGACGACCCCAAATGGAAACAATTCATCATTGAAAAGGCGAAACACTACCATGCTTGAATCCTATATTCGTTCACGGCTGGAAGAAAAAAAGATCCTGCTGATGACCCATATCGTCATCGGCTATCCTTCCCTGGCGGATTCTATGGAGATCGTGCGCACCATGGTCGATGCCGGGGTGGACCTGATGGAGCTGCAGATCCCCTTTTCCGAACCCATCGCCGACGGTCCGGTGATCCTCAAGGCCAACCAGCAGGCGCTGGCCAACGGCATCAGCGTGGCCCAGTGCCTGGAGTTCGGACAGACCGTCGCCCGTCAGTTTCCGATCCCCTTTCTCTATATGACTTACTATAACATCCTCTATAAACACGGGGTAGATCGCTTCGGCGACCACATGAAGACCGCCGGCTTGCACGGGGCCATTGTGCCCGACCTACCGCCGGAAGAGGCCGATGACTACCTGGATGCCATGCAAACAAACGGGTTGGCGCCCATCTTCATATACTCGCCCATGACCTCGGACGAGCGCATGGCCGCCATTGCCACCGTAGCCGACGGTTTCGTCTACTGCGTGGCCCGCAAAGGAGTCACCGGTGATCGGACGGATTTTTCTCAACACATCGGCGACTACCTGGCGCGCTGCCGTGCTGCCACAGGTCTGCCCTTGGCGTTGGGCTTCGGCGTCAAGGACCGATCCGATATCAATTTTCTCAAGGGTAAAGCAGATATTGCCGTGATTGGCACCCAGGCATTGCGGATAGTGGAAGAAGAGGGGATCGGTGCCTTGGGCGATTTTTTACATGGGCTCCAATGAAGGCAGCCCGATGATGCAGCCGTTTACCTTCACACCAATGCCCAAGTTGATCACCGGTCCGGGAACCGTCGACCGGCTCGGCGATCTGGCGGCTGCAATCGGCCAGCGGGTGCTGTTGGTAACCGGATCGCGCGCGCTTGCCCATTCCGGACACCTTGCCCGGATCATGGGGGTATTCAAACGGGTCGGCCTTGCGGCCTACCATGTCACCACTGCGGGCGAGCCGTCTCCCGGTGTGATTGACGACATGGTCAGACGATATCGAGACAGTGGTTTGGATGTGGTGGTGGCCGTCGGCGGCGGCAGCGTCCTGGATGCGGCCAAGGCTGTTGCCGCCATGTTAGAAGAGCGTGGCTCGGTGGTCGACTATCTGGAAGGTGTGGGAACCCGGGCACCCTCCGGTCGATCGCTGCCGGTGATCGCCGTACCCACCACAGCAGGCACCGGCAGCGAGGCCACCAAAAATGCGGTGATTTCCCAGGTGGGCCCGGCTGGATTTAAAAAATCCCTGCGCCACGACAACTATATCCCCAAACTGGTCGTCTTGGATCCGGAATTGTGCCTGTCGGCACCGGCCACGATCACCGCCGCCTGCGGCATGGACGCCCTGACCCAGCTGATCGAATCCTATGTCTCGACCCAAGCATCCCCGTTGACCAACACTTTAGCCCTGGACGGCCTGGGGCACTTGATCCCGGCCCTTCCCAAAGCCTGTGGCAAGGGGGCCGACGACGTCAGTTGCCGCGCTGCGTTGGCTTACGGGTCCTTTCTATCCGGCGTTACCCTGGCCAATGCCGGTTTGGGTGTCGTTCACGGCGTGGCCGGTCCCATGGGCGGGCTCATCCATGTCCCCCACGGTGTGGCCTGTGCCAATCTGCTGCCTGCTGCCGTGAAAGCAACCGTTGACAACCTGGCAGCCGCAAATGAACACGCTTTCCGAGCGACCATCGATAAATACGCCCGCATTGCTTGTTTGTTCGGAGCGACCCAGGCGCATCCTGTGGAGCGATGCCGCTATTTGGTGGATGCGCTGTATCGCTGGCTGGATGATCTGGCGATTCCCCGTCTGGGACAATTCGGTTTGACAGCCGACCACGTGAGTGTTGTCGTGGTCCAGGCTTCCAACAAGAACAATCCTATGCCGCTATCCCCAAGCCAGATCACTGGCATGATACGAGATCGTCGCTGATCGCCATGGCCGGCCGGTTTCTGAGAGTGAGATGCCATTGGTCATGTCAACACATGGCCGACCGTATCGACGAATGCCCTGACCATGGTAGCTTTAGGACAAGGCGATCGTTACCCATGGATGCTGATCGGACGGTGAGTCCCTATCTACTCAACTTCTTCGCTTTGTCATCCTAATTGCTGATCTGTGCAAATTATAGGCGACTAGGTCGGGTACCCGTTCGAAAACTGCGCAAGTGCCAACGCCTTGGCGCTTTTTTTTGTGCATTAAAAAATTAATATGGCTCGTATTACCATATAGTTATAAAAAATATAGATAGTTGGTACATACGTTGCTGTAATAAGGTCAAAGGGTTTCGAAATGCAGCAATACATACTTGACGGGCAAGTACTCAAAAGAAAAGGAGGACGCAAATGATGAACAGCGTGAAGGCGCTTGTCAGCGACGACATATTGCAGCTGAGCAATCAAAAACCCTTTCCCCGTGAAGAGGAAAGGGCTACTGTTTATCTGCTTGAAAATGATGAAATCGGTTTGTTGGATGTTATTTTTTACGATGCCTTCGCCAGCGGTGAAGCCCGCATCCAATGAGCCATTGGGAGCATGAAGCCAATCCGCAGGCGACGGCCACCGCAACGATTATTCGATGATTTCTAAAACCGTCCTTTTTTTAACCTTTGAAGAAACCGCACTCAATATGGTCCTTATGGCCTGAGCGGTTCTGCCCTGCTTTCCAATCACCTTTCCAAGATCCTCCTTGGCCACCGTAAGTTCCAACACCGTGGTTTGATTGCCCTCAACTTCGGCGACACTGACCTGATCGGGTTTGTCTACCAGCGACCGCGCAATATAGGTCACTAATTCCTTCATCGTTCTCTCCTTCCGATGGATATCGCATTTGCGTTCAGTTGACTTCCCGCGCCTCGACAATCGGGTATAAGTATGCCTCTGCAATGCAATGCGCATTTCTATTCAGTCGAATTGTCTTGTCGAATCAAACCATAATCGCAGTCGGATAAATTATATATTAGACGGTGTAAATGACAATACTAAAAAAGTTCGTAAATACCACGTTACTAAAATAAGTAGTATTTGGATCTTCGATTTCCTTCTTTCGCCCCTATCGCCCTGTTTCGATCACACACGACTGTAGTTGACCGGCGTCCTCGATGATCAGTGAACAAATACTCTGCTTTCTGCTTGTTTCCCGTCAGGCAGGATGATAAATCATTATAAACGCCTTGTGATCACCTACAAAACGATTATTTTACGCTATGACATGAGGATAGCCGCCGGAGAAGCGATCCATCAGTCCATCCTTGATGTCGGCTTCGAGAATGGACGACACCCTCCTCAACACTCAGAAACGACGGTGGGGTGGACAAATGCCAGACGACCGTGAACGGTCGTCAGCAAAGGATGAAGCTGAATTTCAGTAAGATGAACCATTACCTGTCATGAAGCACTGCCCCCGATATGCCTGTCTGTTGCTTGCCTTGGCAACCTTGGTCTCGTGCAGTCCCTTCGATCCGGTAGCCAGACCCGACGCTCATGGAGATCTTCCACAAACCTTCTCCCTATACAATGGTAAATGGGACACGACCTCACCATGGTGGGAAGCGGTGGGGTCACCGGAACTCAATGGATTGATCGATAATGCCCTTGCCGGCAACTTTACGCTTAAAGAGGCATGGCATCGGCTTCAACAATCCAGGTCCCTGGCTGCACAAGCCGGAGCGGATCTGTATCCGGATCTATCGGTGACCGGCGGTGCCGAATATACCCGGCGCCGCTCGGACACCACTTCCGGCTCCCAAGGCGACGATGCCTATGGCATAGGACTGGTCAGCAATTACGAATTGGACCTTTGGGGGCGGCTTAACAGTCAACGAGAAGCGGCACGTCTCACCGCCCAGGCCACCGAAGCCGATCTGTACACCGCCAGCATCACGCTGACTGCCGAGGTGGCCGACCGCTGGGTAAGGATTATCTCCCAGCGGCTACAGAAACAGTTGCTGGAAAAGCAACTGGAAAATAATCTGATCTTTCTGGACCTGATCGAACTGCGGTTTAGAAAAGCCATTGTATCGGCGTTGGATGTGTATCAGCAGCGTCAGGTGGTGGAAAATGTACGTGCCAGAATTCCGCTGGTTGAAGCTGAAATTCGGCTGCTGCTCAATGAATTGTCTGTCCTGTTAGGCAAGCCTCCCCGGACAGAGTTGGGTCTGTCGCAGATGGAGATGCCGGCGGTTGGACCGTTCCCCCCCCTGGGCCTGCCTGCCGATCTGCTGGCCAATCGTCCCGACGTGAGGGCTGCCGGCATGCGCCTGAAAGCTGCCGACTGGCAATTGGCCGCCGCCCGGGCAAACCGCCTGCCGGCACTGCAATTTGTTGCCGACGCCCGCTATGGGCGCAGCGACCTGGACTTGTTGTTCGATACCTGGTTGCTCGGCTTGGCCGCCAATCTCACGGCACCTGTGTTTGATGGCGGTCGACGGGCGGCCGAAGTGGACCGCACGCGGGCGGTGGTCGACGAAAACCTGTGGGCCTACCGCCGGACGGTCATTACTGCCATCAAAGAGGTGGAGGATGCGCTGGAAAGTGAAACCCGCCAGCTGCAGCACATAAAAGGGCTGGAGGCGGTCAAGGACGCTGCACGAAAAGGACTGGAGGAGGCCATCGGGCGTTATCGCAGCGGGTTGATCGATTACTTGCCGGTGCTGACCCAGTTGCTGGCGGTACAGGACCTGGAGCGCGATCTGATTAGTCAGCAAGCCCAGTTGATCCGTTTTCGCGTAGGCCTCTACCGAGCACTGGGCGGTGCATGGCCGTCAACCACCCAACCGATCTCGAAGATGACAGATATAACCAAACAGGGATGATGGATCCATGATCGAACCGAAAAAAAAGACGGATCAACCATCTCGCCCGGGGCCATGGCGTCAGGTACTGACCGTAGTCGCCTGCCTGGTGATTATCGCCGCCGGATTCGGCCTGGCGGACTATATCAAAAAAACGGCGCCCAAAGCGCAGAAGCGTCCCCCGGAGCGGCACATTCCGCGTGTGAATACCATCGCACTGCATCCGGTTGATCACCAGATCGTGGTCGGCGCGATGGGAACGGTGATCCCGGCCCGCGAAATGACCCTAAAATCACGGGTGGCCGGCCAAATCGAATCCCTGCATCCCGAGTTTGCGGCCGGCGGTATCATCGGCCGCGGCCAACGGTTGCTCAAGATCGACCCGAAGGACTACCATTTGGCCTTGGCTCGCAAGGAGAGCCAGCTGGCCGACGCCGAATTTGAATACAAGGTGGAAATGGGGTTTCAGGAAGTGGCCCGCCAGGAGTGGGCTCTACTGAACGAGGGTGAACCGGCGAATGCAGCCGATGTCGAACTGGCGCTGCGCAAACCGCATCTGGCCAAAGCGCGGTCGGACCTGACGGCCGCTCAGGCAGAACTGGAGCAAGCCAAGCTCAACCTCGCGCGAACCGACATAGTGTCGCCATTCAATGCCATCATACGTGCCACCCATGTCGAGGTCGGCTCCCAAGTGTCCACCCAGGATGCCCTGGCCGAACTGGTGGGCACCGATGAATACTGGATCCGCGTTCCCCTGCCGGTTGACCGTCTGAAATGGATCCGCATCCCGGGCAGTAACGCCGATGCCGGTGCGAAGGCCACGGTCCATTTTCGTGGCCGACAGCGACCCGGACGGGTGGTTCGGTTGCTTGGGGATTTGGAACTGCAGGGGCGCATGGCCCGCATTCTGGTAGCGGTCGACGATCCGCTGGGACTGACCGGCAATGTTGAAGGGCCTACCCTGCTGATTGGCGAATACGTGCGGGTGGAGATCCATGGCCAACGACTCAGCAACGTTTACCGCATCCCGCGACAGGCTCTGCGCGACAACGACAGCATCTGGCTCGTAACCGAAGATGGTACGCTGCAAGTCAGGCCGGTGTTGACCGTGTGGCAAGATGATCGTCACGTGTTGATCAATGATCAGGTTGGGCCGGGAAATCGGCTGATCGTCTCAGACCTGGCGACGCCGGTAGACGGAATGCAGGTTGAGGCGCTCGAGCAGGAATCGCCGGTCGATACAAACCCATCCGTTGAAGAAGACAGCCACCATGGATAGCGGTAGCCCTTCGCATGCCGTTCACACCGGATCCGTCGCCAAGGGACCCATTGCCTGGATGGCCGGCAACAGTGTCGCCGCCAACCTGCTGATGATCGTTTTTTTGGTGGGTGGGTTGATTTACGCCGGTCAGATCAAGAAGGAGGTCTTTCCGGATTTCGAGTTGGACTATGTGATCGTCCGGGTTCCCTATCCTGGGGCCAGCCCCGAGGAGGTGGAACGGGGAGTGATCCTGGCGGTGGAAGAGGCTGTCCAGGGGTTGGACGGCATCAAAGAGATCACGGCCAGGGCCAATGAAGGCTCCGGAAGGGTCACCGTCGAAATTATCGAAGGCAAGAACCTCCAGCGCCTGGCCCAGGACATTCAGTCCGAGGTGGACCGCATCACTTCGTTTCCCGATGAGATCGAACAACCACGCGTGAGCATTGCCCAACGCAAACGCTACGTGGTCTCGCTGGCCTTGTACGGCGAGCAGAGCGAGAAGGTGCTGCGCGAGACGGCGGAGCAGGTCAGGGACCGGCTGCTGCAGTCCGACCGGATCACCCAGGTGGAGTTGTCCGGCGTTCGCGACTATGAGATCGACATTTCCGTGCCCCAGGCCCAGCTGCGCACATACGGCCTCACATTGGACCAGATCGCCCAGATCATACGCCGGGCAGCGGTGGAGCTGCCCGGCGGCGCCATCAAGACCGAGAGCGGTGACGTGCTGGTACGCATGCAGGAACGCCGCGATTTTGGCTACGAGTTCGGTCGGATTCCCATCATCAGCAGTAATGAAGGCACCCAGGTGCTGCTCTCCGACATTGCCCGGATCACCGATGGATTCGAGGATTCGGACAGCTTCGCCACCTATAATGGTATGCCTGCCGTTCTCATCGACGTGTACCGGGTCGGTGATCAGACCCCCGTGGCCGTCTCCGACGCCGTCAAAGAAAAAATGGCTCAGATCAAAGCCGACCTGCCGCCGGGTGTCTATCTGGATGCCCGCAATGACCGCTCAGATATCTACCGCCAGCGAATGGATCTGATGTTGAGAAATGGATACATCGGGCTGGCCCTGGTGTTCATTCTTCTGGCCGTCTTTTTGGAGCCCCGTTTGGCATTCTGGGTCAGCCTCGGCATTCCGATTTCCATATTGGGCGCTCTTTTTTTCATTCCCATGGCCGGGGTCAGCATCAATATCATCTCCATGTTCGCATTTATCATCACCTTGGGTATCGTGGTGGACGACGCCATCGTCGCCGGTGAAAACATGTTTCACCACCGCCAACGGGGCAAAACATGGTTTAGGGCCGCCGTCGACGGTACCCGCGAAATCGCCCGGCCGGTGACCTTCAGTGTGCTGACCAATCTGGTCGCATTTGCACCGTTGCTTTTCGTGTCTGGATTCATGGGCAAGGTGTTCAAACAGATTCCGGTCGTAGTCATCTCTGTTTTCGCCATATCGTTGATTGAAAGCCTGTTCATCCTGCCGGCGCATATCGGTCACCAGCGTCGCAGCGCACCCGATTCTGGCTTAATGGGCTGGATTTTCAGGACGCAGCGTCGTTTCAGCGACTGGTTTGCCCGCATGGTGCGTACCCGCTACGGCCCCTTGTTGGACCTGACGATACGCAACCGCTATATTTCCATGAGCCTGGCGGTCGCCATACTGCTGGTGACCATCAGTTACGTCCGCAGCGGGCGGATGGGGTTTGAGCTGTTTCCCAAATTGGAATCGGACTATGCGGTGGCCACCGCCGTATTGCCTTTCGGTACTGCCGTTCAACGCACGGAGGCCGTGCAGCGACGCCTGGTAGAGGCCGCCAGACAGGTGACCTCCGAACATGGCGGTGAGACGTTGGTCGAGGGCATTTTCGCCCGTATCGATGGCAACAACGCCAGCGTTCGGGTCTACCTCACGCCACCGGACGTCCGGCCTATATCTACGGCCGAAGTCACCGCCCTGTGGCGGTCGCAGGTGGGACCGATTACCGGTCTTGAATCCCTCAAGTTCGAATCCGATGCCGGCGGACCGGGACGCGGGGCGGCCATATCCGTCGAGTTGAGCCATCGTGACGTCGATACACTCGCTCGGGCCAGTTCGGACGTGGCTGCGGCGCTGCGTTTTTTCCCCAACGCCACGGATATCGATGACGGCTATTCACCGGGCAAACGGCAGATTGATTTCACCATTCGGCCCGAGGCGCGCAGCCTTGGCTTACGAGCCCAGGATGTGGCCCGACAGGTGCGTTTTGCCTATTACGGTGCCGAAGCCCTGCGCCAGCAGCGGGGCCGCAACGAGGTCCGGGTCATGGTGCGCTTGCCCAAAAACGAGCGGATTTCCGAGCATCAGTTGGCAGAGATGGTCCTGCGAACGCCGGCCGGCACGGAAATTCCGCTGTTGGAGGCCGTCAATGTCCAGCGTGGTCGGGCATATACCACCATCGACCGGCGCAATGGCCGCCGGGTGGTCACCGTGACGGCCGATGCCCGACCGCGCAGCAAGGCCGGCCAGGTGCTCGAATCGCTAAGAGAAGAGACCCTGCCAGCCATTCAAGCCCGCTATCCCGGACTGACGTACAGTTTCGAGGGGCGCCAGGCCGATCGCCGCGAGAGTATGCAGAGCCTGTTCAGGGGACTGATGATCGCCCTGTTGATCATCTACGGCATGCTCTCCATCCCCTTCAACAGTTTCATCCAGCCGGTGATCATCATGATGGTCATTCCCTTCGGCATTGTCGGGGCGGTGATCGGCCATTTGATTATGGGATACAGTCTCAGCCTGATGAGCATGTTCGGCGTCGTGGCCCTCTCCGGAGTGGTGATCAACGACTCTTTGGTGCTGATCGATTTTGCCAATCGCAAGCGGCTATCGGGGCTGGATAAGCTCACGGCCATTCATCTGTCCGGCATCGACCGTTTCCGACCGATCCTGCTGACCACGCTGACCACCTTCGGCGGCTTGACCCCCATGATCTTCGAGACATCGCGGCAGGCCCGCTTTCTGATTCCCATGGCGGTATCCCTGGGCTTCGGCATCCTGTTCGCCACCTTGATCACGCTGCTGCTGGTGCCCTGTCTCTATCTGATCATCGAAGACCTGCGGCACATGGTAGGACGAATCAGGACCATCGGCCTCAGGACCCATTGAACGATCCGAGGCGAATGCCGATCGTGCTGGCAATCGCTTGACTGAGGTGAAAATAAGGCTGTGTTGAAGCCAACAGGTGACGGATGACCGACCACCATACCGATCAATGTCAACGTTGCGGCGTATGCTGCCAAAAAGGCGGCCCCAGTCTGCACCATGAGGACCGGCACCTGGTCGACGAGGGTCTGATCCCCGCCCGCTGCCTGTTCACCTTGAGGCAAGGAGAGCTGGCCCGCGACGACATCCGGGGGACCCTGGCGCCGCTGGCCACCGAGATAATCAAAATCAAAGGACGCGACGGCCGATGGACGTGCCGGTTCCACGATCCCCGGAACCGTGGGTGCACCATCTATGACCACCGGCCAATGGAGTGCCGGGTGCTCAATTGCCGCGACACCCGTGAAATTTCCACGCTTTATGACACTGGCCGGTTGACGCGGCAGGATCTGCTCGCCACGGTCGAGGGGCTGTGGGGGCTGATCGAGGCGCATGAACGGCGTTGCAGCTACGCCGAATTGGATCATCTTGTCCGTCAGGTCGACGGTGAGGGCCGATTGAACCGGGAGGAGGCTATCTTGGAGATCATTCGCTTCGATGCCCACATCCGGCAGCTGGCCGTGGAGAAAGCTGGAATGGACAAACGAATGCTGGATTTTATCTTTGGTCGCGCACTTTCTGAAACCATGGGTATGTTTGGCCTTAAACTGGCGAAAGTGAATGGCACCTACCGCTTGTTCGTTTCCGGCTATGGCCGCAGGCCGCCCACAGGCCTGCGGACGTAGCGGTTTGCGATCTGATTGCAGATCCGCTTTCGGTCGCGTTCATCGGTGCCATAAATCGTAGCATAACGGTCAACACGGTTGCAAAGGAGGTTCACATGAAGTTGCGGCTTGCAGTCACCCTGATGATTGGTCTGACGACGATGCTTGCAGGGGGGGGTACGGCAGCAGCCCAGGAAATCAGTGTGATCGAGGCCATGGTCTGCCAGGATGTCGTCGATCGCATGCCCGTGGGGGCCGGAGATGTGATTTCTGCCGGGACGGCGCGGGTCTATTGCTATACCCGTATCGTCGGGGCCCAGATGGAGACCGAGATTACCCACAACTGGTACTATCAGGGTAATCTGAAGGCATCGGTAGTGTTGCCGGTGCGCAATGCCAACTGGCGCACATGGAGTTCGAAGGCACTGCTGCCGGAATGGAAAGGGGAGTGGATGGTAGAAGTGCTCTCCGAAGACGGTACCCCGCTGGAAAGTATTATTTTCTTTGTTCAGTAACCGCTATGTCCGATTGGCCACCGTGCGCATGTCGCCGTGTGAAGGCTATGGCGGTCACGGCGTGCCGGTCAATCTAATTTAGTGGTCAGGGCATTCTGGCGATAAAGGCGGGGTCGCCGGTTGGGAAAAAAATAACGCATCCGGTGGCCGCGGACATGCTGGAGCTGAGCGGCCGTCAGATCGGCTACCAGCAGCCCTGACGCCCCCGACAACCGCTTATTCAAGACCTCTCCGGATGGCGACAGGACCACGGCATTGCCGGGGAAGTGCAACCCATTGCCATTGTTTCCGGTCTGGTTACAGGCCACGATGAACACGCCGTTATCGAAGGCCCTGGCGGGCAGGTGACGCAGCCACGACTGATGTTTGACGACGGCCTGCCCGCGTGGCGACGCATGGGGGATAAAAATCACGTCGGCATCCGCTTCCGCCATGCGCGTGGCAATTTCAGGGAAATGGGCGTCATAACAGAGTTGAATGCCAAAGCGCAGACCTGACCAGCTAAAGACCGGCAGGGCGTCTCCAGCATCGAAATGGTCGACTTCAGGTGGGGCCAGGTGGAGCTTGCGGTATATGCCGGTGCGGCCGTTGGGGGTGATCGCCATATGGCTGGCATACAGTCTACCGTTGGATGCGCACTCGGCAAAACCGACCAGTAAGGCGATTTTAAGATTTGCGGCCAGGTGCACCAGGGCGTTAATTTCCGGCCCTTGGGCACTGATGGCATGGTTGCCTATGGTCTCCCGGTTGCTGTACCCGGTGAGGTTCATCTCCGGAAAACAGACCAGTTCGGCTCCCCTTTGTCGGGCTTTTTCGGCCCAGTGGCGGGTGCGATCGACGTTGTGGGTCACATCTGCGACCGGGCACCGGCAGACCACCGCCGCAATGCGAATGTCCTTTTTCATGCCATATACAACCGGACATCGAGTTTTCGGGTCCGCGGTCCGTCGAATTCACACAGGAAAATTCCTTGCCAGGTGCCCAGTACCAGCCGGCCGGCCTCCACGGCGATGGTTTCCGATGAACCGATGATGGATGTTTTCAGATGGGCCGGCGAGTTGCC
>JAAUYD010088726.1_pt1 | contig 12196 bp, 9 predicted proteins | sample 7278101 | NCBI WGS metagenome assembly JAAUYD01 (sample SAMN14350128, study PRJNA611818) | marine sediment metagenome | isolation source: surface marine sediment (0.6m) | place: French Polynesia: Moorea | collected 2018-08 | reverse complement strand
TCACGATCGTCTCTCTTGCATTGATTTGACGAAATTCTCGAATAAATAGTCAGCATCGTGAGGGCCTGGACTGGCTTCTGGATGGTATTGTACGGAAAATATAGGCAAGGTTTTGTGGCGCAATCCGGCTACAGTGCGATCGTTTAAGTTGAAGTGAGTGATTTCTACATTTTCAGCGTTTAAAGATTCTTCTTCCACTGCAAACCCGTGGTTTTGGCTGGTAATTTCTACTTTTTCCTTTAGTCCAGCTGGTTGATTTAAGCCGCGATGTCCAAATTTGAGCTTGAAGGTTTCAGCCCCCAAGGCTAAACTTAGAATCTGGTGTCCCATACAGATGCCAAAGGTAGGTTTACCTTCTTTTAATAGAGCTTTTGCGGTTTCAATTCCTTCTCTGACTGCGGCAGGATCGCCAGGTCCGTTGGAAAGAAAAATGCCGTCGGGATCGTGTTTGAGAATTTCTGCTGTGGATGTATTAGCAGGAACTACGACGACCCGACAGCCATAACTTACTAAACGCCGCAATATATTGCGTTTAATTCCAAAGTCGATCGCCACTACTGTTAATTTTTCGGCTTCGTTACCCTCTTGTTTCGGGCCAAATTCCCAATGAGGATCTGTTGGGTCTGACCATTGGTAGACTTCTTGGGTTGTGACTTTATTGACCAAATTTAACCCCGCCATATTTGGCGCAGCCTGTACTTTTAGCAATAACTCTTTTGGGTCGAGAATAACAGAAGAAATTGCCCCATTCATTGCCCCAGAAGAACGAATTTTGCGCGTGAGGGCGCGAGTGTCAATGCCGTAAATTCCAGGGATATCGTGTTCTTTGAGATACTCGCTAAGAGATTTAGTGGCGCGCCAGTTACTAGGGCGATTAGTAATATTTCGGGCGATCGCTCCTCGAATTTGCGGGCGATCTGATTCTTCATCTTCAGGGTTCACTCCAGTATTCCCCAGTTCTGGGTAGGTGAAGGTGACTATCTGACCGCAGTAGCTAGGATCGGTCAGAACTTCTTGATATCCAGTCATCCCCGTATTGAACACTACTTCTCCAAGAGTAGTGCCCGCAGCTCCAAATGACCGACCTCTGTAATATGTTCCGTCAGCTAGAACTAATAAGGCTGGTCTGGTATTTTTAATAGGCATAAGCAGTTCAAAATTCTCAGCAGCGATTAAATATAATTTTTGCCGCTATCTATATCTCTCAATTCAAAATTAAACCTTAAGATTATTTATCGAAGAAACCTAAAACAAAAGTTCATTTCGAGCGGAATAATCTCAGTTTAAGTTTGTCTTAATATTTCTGACAATTAACTAAATTTATATTTTGGCTATACCAAAGTTATCCCGATTCCTAGGTTTACCCTTTTGACACGAATATAGATAAAAGTTCAATTCCTTTCCTGTAGTATCTAGCATTATTTAGGAAAAAACTATAACATATAAAGGATAACCAAAAGTCAGTTTAAATAAGAGATAAATCTCAAAATAAACGAGAAACTTTATAGGTTATTCCCTCGCACCCATGAAACAAAGAATAGGTTTATGGAGTGTCTGTTTTATATTAAAATTCACCTACAGCAATCGCAACTAGGGTAGTGAAGCTAGCATGAGTCCCAGAAAACTGACCGATCGAGACAAGCAAGAAATTCTTCAACTATATCGCAACCCAGAAGAAACCACCTCAACTCTGGCAATTCGATATAGCGTTAGTAGCTCGACGGTTAGTCGTTTTCTAAAAAGTAGTTTGTCACAAGAAGAATACGACGAATTAATTAAACAAAAGCGTCAAAGTCGTTCTGCCAATCGCGCTCACAAACAGGTAGCCGACGTAGCGATCGAGTCAGAGGTACCGCAGGAAAATGTTTCTTCAAAGGTAGAAACACCAATTCCTCCTGTTTCTCCTGTTTTAAAAACTCAACAAAATGTAATAAATAAGAGCAAGAGCGATCGAGTTCGACCTTCACCAGAACCAATTGTTCTCAAAGAGCGGAAAGACTCTTTTGAAGAAGATGAAGAAGAAGATGAGATTGATGAAGTAAATGTTATTACTTTACAGGAAATGCTAGGAGAAGACCTAGAAGATATCGAAGAAGATGAAGACGATTTAGAATATCCTGAAGAAGATTGGGAAGCAACAGAAGGCGAAGTAGATTATCCTCATACCCCAACTAAAAACACTTTAGTTCAAATAATGCCTTTGTCTGAGGCGTCTTTTCCTCAAACTTGTTATTTGGTTATCGATCGAAGTTCGGAGCTAATTACTCGACCTCTCAAAGAATTTGCTGACCTAGGAAATATACCTGTTGAAGAAGTCGGACAGGAAACTCTGCCAGTTTTTGACAATCATCGAGTAGCAAGGCGCTTTTCTCATCGTTCTCAGCGAGTGATTAAAGTTCCTGACGGTCAGATGATTCAGAAAACATCGATCTATCTCCAAGCTAAAGGCATTACCAGAGTGTTAATTGACGGTCAAGTTTATTCTTTATCTTCTCTGGAACTAGCTTGAGTCCCATTTCCCACGACTTTGCTATTTTCTGTTCGACGCGGGATCGCTGACGCTCCGCAAGCATATTCACGCTTAAATTTATCTCGCGACCAAAAGTGGCCGTCTTTTTAGCGAAGATAGAGAAAATTTGTCTGAAAATATAATTATTTCAACTCGTTCCAATTATTATTACAAAATATATTCTGTTAAGAAACAATAAGATTATTAAAATTAACAAAACAGTTGATTTTAAAATAACGATCTGCTATTTTAAAAATGTTCGTTCTTCTTAATAAAGATATATTGTATTATTTTTTACCAAATTGAATTAGGTTAAAATAAATCTATCCAAGATAACTGTTAGAAGCTAAAAGAGAAGACATAAAGACTACCAGATCTCTACAGTAAATCTATCAGTTTAAAAACAAGCAACCCTATTGTCCCCAAACAATAGGACAAAAAAAAGAAAAAGACTGTCAAAATAAAACGTCACATAAACTATCTTTAACATTGACGGGAACCGACAACCAAAATTATAAAACCTTCCTAAATTTTAGGTACAATTCCAAACGAAACGAGATTAAAAGAATAAAGAAAAAGCGCTAACTAGAGGAGTCGTAAAAATATGAAAGTTAGCCATTTGCTAAGACTTTACGAACAGGGATATAGAGATTTTAGTGGAGTGGATCTCAAAGGAGCAGACTTAAGTAGAGTAACCCTTATTTCAGTTAATCTAACGAGGGCTAACTTAATGGGGGCTAATTTAAGTAGAGCTTTTTTAACAAAATCAAATTTGAGTGGGGCAATTCTTAACTGGGCTAATTTAAGTTTTGTCAAAATTAGTGAAGGAAGATTGATAGAAACAGATTTGACTAAAGCCAATCTTGCTGGTGCTTTTATGGTGAAGTCTGAGTTAACAAGGGCTAAACTGAGTGGAGCTAATTTGTCTGATACTAATCTTAGAGCAGCTAATTTGTCTGGGGCTAATTTAAGCGGAGCCTATCTGAGAAAAATTAATCTGCGAGAGGCAAATTTGAGTAAAGTGAACTTAGACTGGGCTAACTTATACGAAGCAAGACTGAGTGGTGCAAAATTATATGGAGCTTCTTTTAACGGTACTAATCTGAGTCAAACTTTTTTGAAAGAAGTCGATCTTAGTGGCGCTAATTTAGAGCGAGTTAATCTGAGGAAGGCAAGATTAGACGGGTCTTATCTTAAAGGAACAAACCTAGTAGGTGCTAATTTATCTGAAGCACATTTGCGCAGGGTTGACTTGACAGGAGCAGACTTGAGAGGAGCTAATTTATCTGAGGCACTTTTGGACGACGCTAATTTAACTGACGCAATTTTAAGTCGAGCGGAATATGCAGGTGGTAATAATCTCGATCTCGTCAAAAGCGAAGCAATACGCGATCGCAAAATTGCCCTTACTACTAAATCCGATGCTGCTCAGCTTAGTGGAGCCATAGAAGATCGAGCGAATAATTCTTTTTTCATACAACCTGGACTGGTAACTGGGTAGTAAAAAATGATACTAAATAGAGATTCTTTTGATTATTGCCTGGTTTTTGTAACTCCATCTTCTTCAGAAGATGGGATGGCGATCGCCAAAGGTTTAGTTGAAGGTATGATTAATTAAACGGAATTCATATAAGTCTTATCTGAACTGGATGTCAGAAAATATTCAATAAAATATTAATTATTTTTAACTAAAGTGAAGAAATATTAAGATATTTTTGTCTTAAGTTCGCTACTTTTTTGACCCCAGTTCGCTACTTTTGTTAACTAAGCTAAAAAATAAGAGATTAAAAAATAAATAGGTAAGAGTAATATGAATAGCGAATCTACTCAAGCAATTAAAACTAACATTAAAGATGAGATTATTAATAAAAAATCCGAGCCTTCTAACTTTTTGAGAATGGTTTTTTCCGTGCTTGTATTTTCAGGTTTTACCGTACTTGGGATAGCTATATCTTTTCATCTAACTCAAACCCTTACCTTCTAGTAACTAGAAATAGATAAGGGTTAATCTGCTGTGTGTGATAGGGATAGCGCCTTTTCTGGGCGCTTTTTTTTGAGTAAGATTATTATTTTATTTTTGCGGAGCGCCCGCGCTGAGGGGACCTCAGTGTAAGGACGCACCAACCAGGGATTTCTTGAAGATAAAGCTTTGTTAATTTTTGATGCTTGGGATGACAATCTTCGAGCGCTTGGTATAAAAGAAGGTTTTAAGGATAAACAAGAAATATTTGAGCTACTAATTTCGTCTAATTTTATTATCGCGAAATAACTTTACTTTAATGTTAATTTTTTCGTTGAAAATCCTCTTGTAACGTCCGAGGGTACCCAAAGTGCTAAATTAATGATAGAAGCAAAGAAAAAAAAGCTTCTCTGGCAGATACAACAGCCAAGCAAACAAAAGAAAAAGAAGCAAACAAAGCTTGTTTAATCTAACATCTGTCTCGTCCGAAACAAAAACATTACCAAATCCGAATGAGGATATTTTCTAAAGGTAGTTAAACAGGTAACAATATAACTAAAAGTAGAATAAGAATTGTCACTCTAGTTGAAATAAAATTCATCCATGAGTAATAAACACCATCTGAGCTTCACTTATTTATCTCAGGAAGACCTGCTTGATGCAGACTGTTTAGATATTCACCTGGTTATGGACATTGCTGAAAAAGCCATGATGGAATTTGAGAGACATCATGTAATTTTTCCTGAGAAAATTGTGCAGATTTTCAATCAGGCAACCCAAGAACGGATTAACTGTCTGCCAGCAACTCTTTTAGATGAAAAGGTGTGCGGGGTGAAATGGGTTTCGGTATTTCCGATGAATCCCATCCAGCACGATCAGCAAAATTTATCCGCGATTTTTATCCTGTCGGAAATTGAGACAGGTTTCCCCATCTGTGTCATGGAGGGTACTCTAGCATCGAATATGCGGGTAGCAGCCATAGGCGGTATTGCTGCCAAACACTTAGCCCGCCAGGATTCTGAAGTAATTGGTTTCATTGGTGCGGGGGAACAAGCGAAGATGCATCTAATTGCTATGAAAGCAGTGTGCCCCAGCCTCAAGCAATGTCGAGTAGCGGCCAAGCATTCTGCGAAGCACGAGGAGCAGTTTATTGCTGAACTCTCACGGCTGTATCCAGATCTGGAGTTTGTTTCAACTAATACTGATGCTAAAAAAGCCATGGAGGATGCCGATATTCTGGTAACCGCCACCAGCGCCCAGGCTCCCCTACTTAAGGCTGAATGGGTAAAACCAGGTACCTTCTACAGTCATGTGGGTGGCTGGGAGGATGAGTTTGAAGTGGCATTACAGGCAGATAAAATAGTGTGCGACAATTGGGAAACGGTCATCCATCGCACCCAGACTTTAAGCAGGATGTATAAAGAAGGGCTAATTAATGCTAGCAATATCCATGCTGATTTACACGAATTGATCTCTGGTCAAAAGCCAGGTCGTGAATCGGAGACAGAACGAATCTATTTCAACGCCGTGGGCTTAGCATATGTTGATGTAGCGATCGCCATGGCTATGTTCAATCGAGCCAGTGAAAAGCAAAAGGGAACAAAGCTAGACCTGCAACAGAGTATGATTTTCGAGCATCCTAGTCTGGAATCGAAAGTGAAGCTTTGATTCTAGGCCAATGTAAGGGGGAGCCAAACAGTAATGTTTAAGCGCACGAGCGAATTAAATAACAATACAGTTACCGTCAATATTGAAGGCGAAGATTTTCAGGTACCGGTGGGGGAAACTGTAGCAGCCACAGTTTTAGTCCATAACTTAGGTTATACTCGCACCAGTCCCATATCGGGAGCACCTCGAGCACCTTTATGTATGATGGGTGTGTGCTTTGAGTGCCTGATGGAAATCGACGGATTACCCAACATTCAAGCTTGTCAGGTGCAGGTGGCAGAAGGCATGAAGATTCGTCGCCAGCAAGGAGTAGGTGGAGAAGATGGGTGACTCATATCAGCTGGTGATAATTGGTGCCGGACCTGGGGGACTTTGTGCTGCAACCACTGCTGCTAATTTGGGTCTAGATGTGACGGTCCTCGACGAGCAGCCATCCCCTGGGGGGCAAATTTACCGTGGGATTTCCAATACCCCCGATGACAGATTAGCGTTGCTGGGTGCAGATTACCAGCACGGTGCTGATTTGGTAGAAGCCTTCAGTGCTAGTAAAGCTAATTATTGGCCCCAGACAAATGTTTGGTCTTTAAATTCTCGTCGCCAGATTGGCATTTTGCGGCACGGTCAGGCATCTATCATTCAAGCAGAGCGGGTGATAGTAGCCAGTGGGGCAATGGAGCGTCCAGTACCCTTTCTTGGCTGGACATTGCCAGGGGTAATGTATGCGGGAGCAGCCCAAATATTGTTAAAAACCGCTGGGGTTGTTCCCGCCAATGGGACGGTAATCGCCGGAACTGGTCCTTTGCCATTGCTAGTTGCTTGGCAATATCTCCGAGCTGGGGTATCAGTAAAAGCTGTGCTGGAATTCTCCCCCAGAAGCAACTTGTGGCGTGCCGCACCCCATTTACCTAAGGCTTTAGTCGCCGGTGATTACATAAGCCGTGGTTTAAAATACACCTTGGACTTAAATAAAGGTGGAGTGCCAATTTACTACGGGATTTCTCGGTTGCAGGCTCAGGGCCACGATCGGATTGAGGCGGTGGAATACGGTTGGGATACTTTGGGGAGCAGTAGGCGCGAGACGATCGTCACAAACAGTCTCTTAGTGCATTTTGGTGTGATTCCTCGAATAAATCTGACCAAATCCGCTGGTTGCCATCATATTTGGGATCGCGGTCAGCAGTGTTGGCGACCCCAGGTAGATAAGTGGGGTAACACTAATGTGCCTGGTATTGCTGTAGTAGGTGATAGCGCGGGTATTGGCGGCGCACGCAGCGCAGAACATAGCGGAAGTTTAGCTGCCCTAGAAGTAGCTCGGAGTTTGCATACGATCGACACCCAACAGCGGGATCTCCAAGGTCAGGAAGATCTTAAATGGATAGGAAAAGATTTACGAGTACGTCCCTTCCTAGAAGCTTTATACCGCCTACCGGATTCACTACTCGTGCCCCCCGACGACAAAACCTTAGTATGTCGTTGCGAAGAAATTTCGGCAGGGCAAATTCGCCAAGCAGTCCGAGAGGGACACGCCGACCCCGATCGAGTTAAATTTTATCTCCGCTGTGGGATGGGACCTTGTCAGGGGAGGCAGTGTGCCCCAGCGGTTGCTCAGATTGTTGCCGCTGAAAACCTGCGCCCAGTCTCCGACTATACTACTTTTCGGGTTCGTCCGCCAATAAGACCCCTAAGTATTGCCCAGCTAGCCAACTTAGGGAGGGCAGAGGAATGAAGGCTGATGTGGCGATCGTCGGCGGCGGCTTGATGGGAACTTCTACGGCTCTACATTTAGCTATGAGCGGACAAAAGGTAATTGTCGTGGAAAAAAACAGCCCTGGTCGTCATGCTTCTGGGGTTAATGCTGGTGGTTTGCGTCGTCTCAATCGCGATCTAGCGGAAATTCCCCTATCCGTAGTTGCCGCCCAAATGTGGCAAGATATTTATTCCTTGGTTGGCAGTGACTGCGATGTTAAACTGAGCGGTCAGGTGCGGGTAGCGGAAAATGCAGCCGATTTACAAAAGCTAGAGGAACGTGCTGCCCTAGTAAGTTCTCTGGGCTTCGATCGCGAAGAACTCATCGATCGCGATCGCCTCTACCAACTGGTTCCAGCTCTGGCACCCCATTGCGTCGGCGGGCTTTATACAGCCGGCGACGGCTTTGCCCGTCCCTATCATGCTCTCACGGCTTTTCGCCTTAAAGCTGAGTCCCTGGGAGTGAAGTATCGAACGGGTTGCCAAGTGACTGGTTTAGAGCGGTTGGGCAACTGTTGGCGAGTTGTGACAAATCAAGCTAAATTTGATGCACCAATACTGGTCAATTGTGCTGGTGCTTGGGCCGGACAAATTTGTGCCTATTTAGATGAACCAGTCCCTCTAAAAATTGGGGCCCCCATGATGATGGTTACTGAGCGTTTACCCCATTTCCTCGATCCCGTAGTGGGTGCAGTTTCCCGTAAGTTATCTTTTAAGCAGATGCAGAACGGTACGGTGCTTATTGGTGGGGGTTATCTTGCCGACCATGACATGGAAAAAGAGACTACAGAAATTGATTTTACAAAACTAAGTGAAAGCAGCCAAACCGTCCTGGCCCTATTCCCCAGGATGGCTGAAGTGCGTATTGTCAGAACTTGGGCCGGCTTGGAGGCATTTATGCCCGATCGCATTCCCGTCATTGGTTCCAGTGCTAAACACCCCAACGTTTATCACGCTTTCGGTTTTTCTGCTCATGGCTTCCAACTTTCACCCGTGGTGGGGCGAATTATGTCTGAGTTGATTTTGAATAACAAGAGTTCTCTGAGGATCGAACCTTTTTCTATTCAGCGGTTTCAATCTTAATCAGATTTGGCCGTGCCAAAAGATTTCTGAAATCCTTCTCGAAACTCAGATGCTTACTAACAGTATCTAAGGGACAGGGTTAAAACTCCTTCCATGCTCGTCATGGGAGAGGTACTTCACTAAGACTTTACTCGATAAATAGCCCAAATAGCCATAGCCCTTAAGTAATGACTTGCCCTAAATTTTCCTTCTGCAGTAATTGCTTCTGGAGTGCGAAATTGTAACCCATTTTCATATACTTGCTTGACAACTGCTTCTGCTAACTTAAATGCTTCATTTTTCATGTCCATTTGATACATAAAAGCAGCTAGACCGAAATTGATTCCCGTCCAAACTTCTAAAGGATGAGTAGCATCTGGATTTTCTGGAGATCCGTCAGGTTTGACTCCATTTACTGCCCCAAATTTACCCTCGTGAAACTTGAGAAAACAAGCATCGTAGATTTTTTTCAATGTCGAGGATACATATTGACGATCGACTACATCGGGTAAACCTAATAATTGGGCGTAAAATTGACCGCACAATTGATCTGCCATCACTACATCAGAACCACTTTCGCTATCGAGGCGATAATATTCTCCATTCCAGAGTGTTTCTTGATAAATAGGTCGCGCTTGTTGTAGATATGTTTTATATGTAGCGATCGCCTCTTCTATTGACTTAGGGTAGTCGAGGGGTTGTAAATTAGGATTGGCGGGGGGATTATTTATAAGTATCTCGCCGATCGCCACTGCTGCTTCTAAGGCAGCAATCCACAAACCGCCACAATAAGCACTAATACCTCGTAATTCCCAGTCGTCGTATGTTTGATCTGGCGCTCCAGAGTTTTCAGGAATGCCATCATTATCGAGATCGAACCCTTTCAAATAGGCTAGAGTCGCAGTGATTGCTTCCCAACATTCCCATAAAAACTCGGTATCTTCAGACCCAGTAAAAACAAAATCTCGATATACTTGCAAAACAAAATCGCTAGATAAATCTTTCCAGAGATTGCAATCTTGATAGCTAGTGTAATTAGTTTTTTCCCAAGGATGTTCGTTTGGCGCACCTAGATCGTGGGGGGTTGCTCCTGCAGCTTTGCGAATTGCTGTAGCCTGGTTATAACCTATCTTTCGGGGTGTATCGTCTCTAGTGGGAATTGCCCTAGCAAAAGCTTCTAACACCGCCTTATCTAATTTAGGCCACAACATTGCCAAAGCAAAGGAACCATATAAGCGCACGTCGAGACTTTCATACCAGCGATAGTCAAAGCATTCCAACACCCCAAACTGTCCTACGGGGTCATTTTCCGTCGCCGAAGTCCAGAGAGTCCCCCCACCAGAAAGCAAGTATAATTCGTTAAACAGAGCCATTTTCAACCAATCTGGGAGATCTTCTCTCGTTAAGATTGGAGACTGCCATGCTTCGATTTTTTCCTTCCACATATCGCCGTGTTTTAGTGCGGTGCGGACGATCGACCAGCAATTTTTACCATTGCGACCGAAAAAATCAGTGTAGCGGCGATAATAAGTTATATCCTGGGCAAATTCAGTGATGGGAAAGTCCCAAGCCAAAATAAAAGGAATTTTGCGAGTTTTACCAGGACGGACTGTAAAGCGAATAGCCATTGCTGCGGCGATTTGTTCTCCTGGTCCTGCTTTAGTTTCGTCCTCTCGATCTGGGAGGGAGCCGTCGCTGGCGAAATAGTCCCAAACCTCTGCACCATCGCTGTTAGGGTTCCAGCGACCGAGATGAAATACTTCTAGACTGGGGTTAGTAACCGTAGCGATCGCTATTTGTCCTTCTCCTTCACCAATGCGATCGCGAAGCTGTACTCGACTCAATAAAAAGCCGACTCGAAAGTTATCTTGTATCCATTGATTGAGATTTCCCGTACTGTCCCCCCAACGAGGTTGATACTGATATTCTGGGGATCCGTCATCTCTTACGGTTATTTCGGGAGATCTTATGGCATTGGTAAACCAACCTACAGTATTTTGCCAGGTGAGCATAATACTTAGGGTAATGGGTTTATCTGTGGGGTTGTGCGCCGTCCATTCAAAAATTGCGACTGGGTAACTAGATTCTTGGTAATTATTTGCCCAAATCGGAGAAAATTGCTCGCAGAACAATTGAGATTTAAATACCCCTTCGTATTTAAACCAACTGCGAGGATATAAAGCGTGATAAGTACCTTTTTCTTTCGGATACCAAGACCACCGAGATAATGTATCGTCTTCTGGCGATCCGCGAAGCGGATCTGAGCGAAGCTCAGGGCGTGCAGACATAGCATATACTTGAGGGGTTTCCCCTTCTGGCTGCTCGAAAACGCTAAACTGACAAGCAGGGAGGTTGCGAAAAATATGTTCTCCACCATCTAGATGCCAAAGATTGAAATCACCTCCAGGCGATCGACCAATACAACCCGCACCAAAACCACCCAAAGGCATTCCGTGCCACGGGCCGTCATCTAGATTGCTAGAATAGCGCACAGTGTAGGGTTTGTCCCAGTCTTTACCTATGGGACGACACCAGGCGAGATCGGGAATTGTTGGCGGCGAGATTTTAAACATCATTAGATGATTTTACTGCAATCTGCTGTTTGTTGTTTGCTATTTTCTGTTTGCCGATCTCTGACCTCCCCCACTCTCCCCCTCTCCTCCATCTCCCAACCAGTCTTCAATCTCTTGCAGCAACCAATGGCGATCGGCTATGGAAAGAGTTGGTGATATATTTTTCTTCAATATCTGTTTCTATCCTAAATGTCGCGAGAGGACTCCCGTTAAACCGCGATTAGCGGTTAACGGCGAGATGAATCGCGACCAGCAAATAAACATATTTTAGCCTTTTTTATGTTTTCTACACACATTTTATGTCTGTGTAGGCTAAAATATAACCATGATTACTTTAGCTTACGAATTCAAGCTAGAACCAACTAAAGAACAGATCGCATATATTGAGAACACTCTTGATGTTTGTCGCTCCGTTTGGAACTTTGCGTTAAGGCATCGCAAGGATTGGTGTGCTAGTCGTAAGTCTCCTGTTAATGCTTGTTCAATTCAATCTGAATACATCATTTCTGCTGACAAACCATTTCCGAACTATCATAGACAAGCTAAACAGTTAACCGAAGCTAAAAAGATATATCCCGAACTCAAGCTAGTTCATTCTCAAGTTTTACAGCAGACATTAAGAACGCTAGATAGAGCTTGGGATGATATGAAAGCTAGGGGTTTCGGTTTTCCGCGTTT
>JAAUYD010059556.1_pt1 | contig 12199 bp, 12 predicted proteins | sample 7278101 | NCBI WGS metagenome assembly JAAUYD01 (sample SAMN14350128, study PRJNA611818) | marine sediment metagenome | isolation source: surface marine sediment (0.6m) | place: French Polynesia: Moorea | collected 2018-08 | reverse complement strand
TGATGAGCGCCCCATACCGAGCACTGTGTCTCGCCGTGGCAGCCCTGGCGATACTTGCTGGCTGCGGCGATCCGCCGTCGGAGCCAGAGGCCGAGCTGCCACGGCGAGACACAGTGCTCGGTATGGGGCGCTCATCATCTGCTAAAGTCTACTGGCAAGCGCGGCCCTAAATGGTCGAATCCGCCCAATTTGTGACAGGGTTCTCACTTATGTCTGTCAAACTCCTCAGCGAAAGCGTAGACGCCACGATCACGGACGAAGACGTCGCGCGAATCGACGCGATCCTGGCGTTCTGGTTCAAGGAACAGGAGCTGTCGGCCCCGCAGATCGACCGTCGCATGGACATCTGGTTCGGTGAGGATGCCGTGTTCGATGCCGAGTTGAAGGACAAATTCCTCAACGACGTGGAAACGGCCGCTGAAGGCAAGCTCAATCACTGGGCTTCCGAGCCGCGCGGCCGCCTGGCCCTGATCCTCCTGATCGACCAGTTCCGGCGCAACATCTACAGGAACACAAGAGAGGCGTTCTCGAAGGACAAGCTGGCGCTCAAACTGTGTGTCGAAGGCGCGATGGAGAAAAAGGACAGGCCCCTGTCCCCGATCCAGAAGGTCTTCTTTTATATGCCGTTGCAGCACACCGAGTCAGCCAAGGTGCAGGCGAAGTCAGTCGAGTTATACAACCGCCTCGCCGAGTCCGTGTCGCCGACCTACCAGGAGACCTTCCTCGTTTGCGCGCAGTTTGCCGAATTGCATAAGGACATCATTGACCAGTTCGGCCGTTTTCCGCACCGCAACAAGCTGCTCGGCCGCGACAATACGCCAGAGGAAGATGAATACCTGGCGGGCGACAGCCCGGACTTTGGCCAGGGCTAAACTTTCGAAATCCGGTAGTAGCGCCAGCTCAGCAATACGGCCGCTATCGTCAGACCGACCACGAATGCCAGCCAGATCGTCGCCGGCGGCGATTTCCAGATAAGCGCCGCAAAATAAGCCAGCGGAAACGCAACGATCCAGTACGAGAAGATGTTGATGACCATCGGGAAGCGAGTGTCCTTGTAAGCGCGCAGCGCGCCCGCGGCACCAATCTGGATGCCGTCGGCGACCTGAAATACGGCAACGATCAGCAGCAGGCTCAGCGCGATCGTGCGTACCGCCGCATCGTCCGTATACAAGCCCACAACGCCATCGCGGAATACAAGCAATATGATGGCGGCAAAGGTCATGAATATGCCGCACAGGCCGATGCCCACAGCCCCGGCAAAGCGCGCACGCTCCAGCTCGCCGGCACCGATGAGCTGACCGACGTAGATCGTCGTTGCCGAGCTCAGTGCCAGCGGCACCATAAAGAAGGTCGATGCGAAATTGATCGCGATCTGGTGGGCGGCGGTAATCGCAGCCCCGAGCGTACCGACTAGAATCGAGACTGCCGCAAACAAACCGGCCTCGGCGGTAATCGTTATCGCAATCGGAACGCCCAGCACAATGACCTCGCGCAGCACGTTGAGTCGCGGCGGCGCAAACCGCGCGAAGATCTTGAGCTCGCGGTAGCGCGGACTGATCAGCACATAGGTCAGCAGCGCCAACATCACGAGCCACATCGAAATCGCGCTCGCCCAGCCGCAGCCAACCGCCCCGAGCGCGGGCGCGCCGAACTTGCCAAACATCAGGACATAATTGAGGAATACGTTCGACACGAGCGCAAATGCCGACGTGTACATGATCGGTCGCGTGTGCCCGATGCCCTCGGTGGTGAAGCGGAGCGCGAGAAAGATGAAGATACCGGGGGCGCCGAACAGTATCGCCTTGGTATAGCCGACCGCCAGGTCGCGGAAGCCTTCGTCGATGCCGATGGCAACGTGGAAGGGCTCAATGAACTTTTGCCCGATGAAGATCAGCGGCACGCCCATGAGCAGCGCGAGATACATGCCCTGGCGTGTGTAGCGCCCGATCTTCTTCCTGCGCCCGGCGCCCCAGAGCTGCGCGGAGATCGGCGAGATGGCCATCAGGATGCCGAGCCCGAGGGTGAAAGCAAGAAACCAGGTGCTGTTGCCGACAGCGACCGCCGCGAGCGACTCGGCCCCGAGTCGGCCCGCCATGACCGCATCGGCGAAAGCCATGCCGGCCACCGCGAGGTTGTTGACGACGAGCGGTCCGGCCAGGCGCAGAATCCCGCCGGCCTGCGTCTGGATTTCTCTGCTGCGCGCTCCCGTCATCGCGGCAGTTTAACCTACGGTCGCCTATCCGAATGGTGTAAAGTTGCGTCGCTTAGGCAACGAATACAAGAACGGAGGCCAGAGTATGTTGCACGATGGAAGGGCGATTCGGGTTGCTGTCTGCGGTGGTTCGCGGATTCCGTTTTGCCGCTCGCATTCGGTCTATAAAGGCGTCTCGAACCAGGAAATGATGACGGCCGCGCTGCAGGGTGTCGTCTCGAAATTCGATCTCAAGGGGCAGGTTCTCGGCGAGGTCGTTCTCGGTGCTGTGATCAAGCACTCGCGAGACTGGAACCTGGCCCGCGAGAGCGTTATCGATTCGGGACTGAACGTCCGGACACCGGCTTTTGACTTGCAGCGTGCTTGCGGCACCAGCATCGAGGCGGCCGCAATGATTGCGAACAAGATCGCGCTCGGCCAGATAGAGGTCGGCGTCGCAGGCGGCACCGACACCGTCAGCGACGCGCCGATTGTCTACCCGGACCCGTATCGACGCATGCTGCTCGACATGCATGCCGCGCGCTCGTTCGGCGACCGCATCAAACCGCTGTTCCGTTTCCGGCCGTCATTCCTCAAGCCCGAACTCCCCGGTGTCACGGAACCGCGAACCGGGTTGTCGATGGGCGAGAGCACCGAGATCACGGCCAAGGAGTGGGACGTGCAACGCGAGCACCAGGATCAGCTCGCGCTTGCCAGTCACATGAAAGCAGCGGCCGCCTACGACGAGGGCTGGTATGAGGATCTCGTCGTGCCATTCATGGATGTCGAGGAAGACAACAACATCCGGCGCGACACGACGTTCGAAAAACTCTCTTCACTGAAACCGGCATTTGACCGCAGTGGCGAAGGCACGATGACGGCTGGCAACAGCACACCGCTCACCGACGGTGCCGCGGCCGTGCTGCTCGCATCCGAGGACTGGGCACGCAAGAAGAACGTACCGGTACTGGCCTACCTGACGTTCTTCAAGTCAGCTGCCGTCGACTTCATGAAAGATGAAGGGCTGCTGATGGCGCCGGCATACGCCGTGTCCGACATGCTCAAGGAGGCCAACCTGACACTGCAGGACTTCGATTTCTACGAGATTCATGAAGCGTTTGCCGCGCAGACAATCGCGACGCTGAAGGCCTGGCAGTCGGAGAAGTTCTGCCGCGACCGCCTCGGCCGCAACGAACCGATGGGACCGATCGACCTGTCTCGCCTGAACATGAAAGGCGGCAGTATCGCGATGGGCCACCCGTTCGCAGCCACGGGTGCTCGCATCATGAGTGCGCTCGCGAAGATGCTGGCTGAGAAGGGTTCAGGGCGCGGATTGATCTCCGTCTGTACGGCCGGGGGCATGGGCGTTTCGGCGATTCTGGAGGCGGCTTAGTACCCGCTCCAGGCGCTCGCGCGCCTGCGCCGTCATGCCACCCCGTCGCTCCTCGTCGACGACAAAGGACTCGATATGGCCGACGATGTCGTCCATGTCGGTGTCCGGGAACGGTTGCACGTGTTCCATGTCCGGCGGTGCGTTTTTCAACGCGCCAAACAGGTTGATCCACTTTTCGCTCTGCTTGCCGACGCCCAGCAGGTGATAGAACTGCGGCCCTGGCACGCCGTCCTTGCCCGACATCAGACTAATAATGCCGGCGGCGATTGAGACAGGAACGAGCACGAGGTCGCGAAAACCGTCGACAATTAACTTGGCCTGGAGCATCGCAACGTCGCGAATCAGGGTTCGGCGATCCATAGTCTCTTCCGTAACAAATTGTAATCAAGACAAGTAATTATAGTCGTTTCGGCTGGCACCGAAACGGGCTTTGCAGTACTGTTGGGCGCCATGTAAACGGATGCCGGGACTATGCCGTCATACCAGCCAACAACCGGCTTCGAACATGGGTCGCCGCAAAGAACGGGAATCCTCCTCGTCAATCTGGGAACACCGGAAGCGGCCTCGACCCCCGCCGTTAGACGATTCCTCAAGGAATTCCTTTCCGATGCGCGGGTCGTCGAATACCCGCGGCTGCTCTGGTGGCTGATTCTCAACGGTATTATCCTGCGCGTTCGCCCACGACGCTCTGCCGCCGCCTATCGCGAAATCTGGACGGACGACGGTTCGCCATTAATGATTTACTCGCGCGCCCTGGCAACCGCGGTCGCTGAACGACTCGAGCGACAGGCCCCGGGCACCTATCGCGTTGAGCTTGCAATGACCTACGGCGAGCCGTCGATTTCATCGTCCATTGAGAAGCTGCGCGCGGCCGGTGCGAGACGCCTGCTCGTCCTGCCGCTGTATCCGCAGTACTCGGGCACGACGACGGCGGCGGTGTTTGACCTCGTAACGCGCGTACTGCAGGGCATTCGCTGGGTACCTGAGCTGCGTTTCATCAACCAGTATCACGATAATCCGAAGTACATCGCCGCACTTGCTGCAAGCATTCGCGAATACTGGAAGGAAAAGGGCCGCGGCACGCACCTGATGTTCTCGTTCCATGGCGTACCGCGATACACACTGGAGCGCGGCGACCCCTATCACTGTCAGTGCCACAAGACGGCGCGCCTCGTTGCCGAGGCACTGGAGCTGGGACGCGACGAGTGGACGATTTCGTTCCAGTCACGGGTCGGCCGCGAGGAATGGCTGCGCCCCTATACCGACGAAACGATCATCGAACTCGCGAAGAACGGTCTTGACCGTCTCGATGTTGCCTGCCCCGGCTTTTCGACCGACTGCCTCGAAACGCTCGAGGAAATCGCAATGCAGAACGCCGAAGCTTTTGAAGAGGCCGGCGGCGAAACACTGCACTACATCCCGGCGCTGAACACACGTGCCGATCATATCGACTGCATGATCGGCCTGATCGAACAACATACGTCCGGCTGGCCAAGAACGGCTGAAAGCGATCCGGGATCGGCGGAACGCGCCAAAGCACTGGGTGCGTCGCAATGAGCACCATCGGACGCTTTCTTGAACTGGGCGTCCGCTGCGATGACGTGCTCGAGTCACTGCATTTCTACAAGACGCTGGGTTTCACGGAGCTCGAAACCTCGGACGTGATAACGCACAAGTACGCGGTCGTCAGTGACGGTGAACTCAATATCGGTCTGCATGACGCCGAGTTCGATTCTCCGTCGGTCACGTTCGTGCAGCCCGATCTTGCGAAACACGCGAGATCAATGTCGGACCACGGATTCGATTTCACGCGTCTGCGCCTGGACGAGGACGTCTTTAACGAACTGGCATTCAGGGATCGCGACGGCCACACCGTCATGATGGTCGAGGCGCGCACGTTCAATATGAGCGAAGACGCCGAAAACGATTCGCTGTGCGGCACCTGGTTTGAACTGACGCTTCCCGTGCGAGACACGGTTCGGGCAGCGCGCTTCTGGGCACCGATCGCACCCACCTTGCTCGAGATGCGCGAAGAGCCAACGATGCACATGCGCTTCGATGCCACCGGCGTTGCGCTCGGGCTGTCGGAGAGCATTGCCCTTAAATCGCCGTCGCTGTGTTTCCGTTGCAGCGACCGCGCTACGTTACTGACCCTGCTCGAGCAGCGCGGTATCCCTTATGAGAAGTTTCCGGGTTTTGAGGGCGCGTTCGTTGCCATTACGGCACCCGAAGGCACCGTGCTGTACGCCTTCGACGAAGACTTTCTCGGGGAGAAATACGAGGTCGACGAGGACGGAGACCCGAGCGAGTTCCCGGGCTAGTCGGCCTGGAACTCGACCCAGAACACACCGCGGAAATCACCCTGGGCAAACCCGGTAGCCTGGTCTTCGGGATAGAGCTGTGCGAGCTTCTCTGCCACTTCCGGCTGCAAATCCTGCCCATGGCAGGTCAGGCACAGCGGCTGCGTCATGATCGGCTCGATGTAGCCATGCCGTCCGTCATCCAGTTCAACGCTGACGGGCTGTGACTGGCCGGCGAGATAGCGTTCAAACCACAGCGCAACCCAGTCGGGCGCCGCGTTCGCCGGGTTGCGCAGCTTGTGACTGCTGCGCCCCATGACAACGCCATCGACCGATAGCGACGCGGCAATACCTGGGGCAGCCGTGTTGCACGTGGCAATAGCCTCGTCGAGTCCAGCCTGCATGCTCGTGACGAGCTCGTACTTCAGTTTGGTCTTGAAGGGCACCAGCAGTGCTGCACCCTGCTCCGCCGGATCGACCTCGGCCTCGGGCACTGCCTTCGAGCAGGCCGCAAGAATGACGATACAGGCAAGAACGATCATCAATCGATAGTGCATTCGTGTCTCTACAAAAGGTTGTCGATCAGTCTTTGCGCCTGTCCAAGATAACCACTACCGAACAGGTTCAGGTGATTGAGCACGTGATAGAGCTGATACAGGTCGCAGCGTTCCCGGTGCCCCGGCGCCAGCGGCCATGCATCCTCGTAAGCCGAATAGAACGCACGGCCGAAACCGCCGAACAGTCGCGTCATCGCAAGATCGCTCTCGCGATCGCCATAGTAGACGGCCGGGTCGAAGATGACGGGTTCTCCGTCACAGCAACCCCAGTTGCCGCCCCAGAGGTCCCCGTGTAGCAGCGATGCTTGGGGCGCATAGCCTTCAAAATAACGATCAAGCCGCTGTAACAATCTCGCGCCGCGTTCCTGTAAAGCGCCGCCATAGCCGTTGCGCGCGGCCAGGTCGAGCTGAAACGCCAACCGGTGTTCGCGATAGAACTCGACCCAGTCGTCGGACCAGGGATTCACCTGCGGCGTCGGACCGCAGGTGTTGTCGCGGTGCCAGCCGTATCGATCAGCGGTCGTGCGGTGCAACGCGGCGAGACCTGTGCCGAGCCGGGTTTCGACATCCCGCGATGCGCGCGCCATTTCGAGCCACTCCGTCGCAAGGTAGGCGATGCCGTCCTCTTCGCCGAAAGCAAACACCCGCGGAACGCGAATCGCATCCGGCGACGCGAGTTCCTCCAGGCCTTCGGCTTCGGCGGACAGCATGTCGTATGACGACGACGGGCCCGTCTTGAGGAAAACCGCGGTACCGTCGATCTCGGTGCGCTGCGTCGCACCGAACGAACGGGACTCCCGTAACGCCGCAACTATTTTGTCTCGGTCAATCATTGTCGGCTTCGACGAGTACCACTCTTCGATGCAGACGTGCAAGTTTCGTAAAAAGCGGTTTCCCTTCGAGGGCCGTGGGGGCGATCAGAATGTCACGCTCCACGGTAACAACCGTTGCGACACGGGCGTCCTCGTCCTCCGACACGACTTCGAATTCAAGCTCGAGCTGCGAATCGCGGGCGAGACCCTCCAGTTGCTCACGCGCGCGCCCGGCGGCATCGGCGCTGACCTGCTCCGCCCGATGATGAGTAAATGCCGCCTGTACACCGCTGATTCGCGAGATCTCGCGCGTGAAGGGCAGGCTCGCCGCTCGGCGCCACGAGTCGTCGCTAACGATAACCGTCACGACCTCGGCGCGGGCGTCGGCAACCTGGTCAATGAGTGATTGCCAGAGTCGCTCTACCGGGCTGGTCTCGGTAACGGCAAGCAGGATTCGTAGCAGGTCGCGACTTTCATTCATCCTTGCCCTTGCCTCCCGCGAACTTCCTGCGTTGTCCGGCGTAGCGCAGCAGGCGGTCCTCCACCCTGCGATTGACCGTGCCTTCAGGAAATCGCCCATCGGCACCGCGGCTACCGGCGGGCTGCCCTGTCAGTATCTCGAGGGCCTCGTCAATGTGTTCAACCGCGTACACGGCGAACTTGTTATCTCGCACCGCCTCGACGACGTGTTCCCTGAGCATCAGGTGCTTGACGTTGTCTTGCGGGATTACGACGCAATGACTGCCATCGAGTCCGCGTCGTTCACAGATACCGAAGAATCCCTCGATCTTTTCGTTGACACCGCCGACGGCCTGGACGCGACCGAGCTGGTTGATGGAGCCCGTACACGCGACGTTCTGCCGAATCGGTACTCGAGCAATCGATGACAGGAGCGCGCAAAGTTCGGCAACCGAAGCGCTGTCCCCGTCGACACCGCCGTAGGATTGTTCAAAAACGATGCTCGCGCTCAGCGACAGCGGCTTCTCGGGGGCGTAGCGAGCTGACAGCGCCGACGACAGGATCATGACACCCTTCGAGTGAATTGCGCCGCCAAGCTTGGCCTCACGCTCGATGTCGACGACATCGCCCGTGCCAATGCGGGTCGTCGCCGTAATGCGTACCGGATGTCCGAAACGGTAGTCGCCGAGATCGACAACGGACAGGCCATTGATCTGCCCAACGCACTCACCGCTTGTATCGATCAGCAGGGTCTCTCTTTCGATCGCGTCGGCTATCCGCATCTCGACCCGACCCAGGCGTTCTTTCTTGTGGCTGATCGCTTCGATGACATCGTCGGCGGAAATCCGGGTTGCGTCGTGCTGCCGCGCCCAGTAGTCGGACTCGATCAAGAGGTCGTCGAGTGAGCGAATGTTCATTGACAGGCGTTCGCTGTCGTCCGCCTGGCGGGCCCGCTGCTCGATAACGCGCTGCACTGCCCTGGTGTCGAAGGGCAGCAACTCGTGGCGGGTCGCACGACTCGTAACAAGCTGGGCAAGCGCATCGACGTTGTCGGGTGTCCGCTGCACATCGTCATCGAGATCGACAGCCACTTTGAAGAGCCCGCCAAACTCCTTGTCATAGAGGGACAACAGGTAGAACAGCCAGCGCTCGCCGATGAGAATGATCTTGACGTCGAGCGGAACCGGTTCAGGTTTCAGGGTCGATGTTGTCGAGAAACCAAGCGTCTCGGCCGGGGACTCGATGCGCACCTGCTCCGTGAACAAAGCCTGCTTGAGCGCCTCCCACGCAAACGGCCTGCCGAGCACCCGGTGCACATCAAGAATCAGGTAACCGCCGTTTGCCTGCAGCAGTGCCCCGCCGCGGACCATTCTGAAGTCCGTCAGGAGCGCGCCCATCTCTGCACGGTGCTCGATCTTGCCGATCAGGTTCGGATAGCTCGGGTTGGGCTCATAGACGACCGGGGCTGACGCGCCGGATTCGTTGCCGACAAGGAGATTGATCTCGTAGCTGAGCAGCAATGACGAGGTATCCGTTTTCAGGAAAGGCAGCGTCGACTCCGACGGTTCGCGGAACTGATGGGCATTATCGATGAGGTCCTGCCGTGCTGCCTCAAGGTATTCGGCGACGTCGGGCACCTCGGCGTATTTCAGTTTCAGGTCCTGGAACAGCGCGGTTACCGCATGCGCGATGACCTCCTGGTCGAGCGCCCGGACCCGTTCGTGCTGTTTTCTGCGCAGTTTCGGCAGAGACTCGATGCGGGCTTGCAGGTCTTCACTGAGTCGCTGGATGGTCGCTTCGATCGCCTCGCGATCTTCCTTCGGCAGTTTCTCGAACTCCTCGTCATCGATGACCTTGCCGTCGCGTACGGGAGCCAGAACGTAGCCGGTCGGTGTCTGCAAAACGGCAATGTCAACCTTCGCAGCTTTCTGCCGGAGCTCCTCCCATTGATCCTTGATGTCCTTCTGCAACTCGGCGTCCAGGACCTTGAGCTGATTGCGGTAGTCCTCTTCTTCAAAGACCGTCGGAATCGTTATGCGGATCTCGTCAATGAGCGCATGCATGTCCTCGCGGAATTCGGCGCCCTTGCCGGCAGGTAACCGCAGCGCCTGAGGGCGCTCCGGGTTCGTGAAGTTATTGGCGTAGCACCAGTCGTCTGGCGTCGCTTTCTCACGAGCCCTCGCTGCCGCAAGCTCCTTGACGAGCGCGTGACGATGGCTGCCGGGCAGGCCGAGGACGAAAATGTTGTACCCGTCCCGCTCGAGGCCAATACCGAACCGCAGCGACTCGACCGCGCGCTCCTGACCGAGATAGGCAACCGACGCCAGCTTCGCGTCGGCATCCGCGCTGTTCGTGGAATCCAGGGGTCTACAGACGGTACGGAGGCGTGCCGCAGGAACGGCCAGCTCGGTGACGCGGGCAAGGGTCTCGGCCACGTGTATTCACCACGCATAGTTTTCGAATCTCCATATCAGCACATGGCGCCGGGCGGCGTAACTAGGGATATTCCTAATTGTCAGTCGACGCGCGGCGGGCGCGACTCAGTGCCGATAGATATCCGAAACGCGCTCGGCCTGGCGGCGCAGCGCGGTACCGATTCCTGCTTCGTCGAACAGCGCGTTGATTTCACCGAGCTTTGGCGCAGATGGTTGCAGTCCGTTTTCAGCATCGTCGATCGGCGCGTCGCAGGCGATTTCGGTCAGGCGACGCGCAAGCATCGCGTCGTCTCGATGCGTATCGAGCTTCGCACCCAGTGTTTTCGCGCCGCGCACGTTGACCTCGTGAACACGATCGAGATTGTCGTAGATCTCTTCAAGGCTACCGAAGTGCTGCAGCAAACACTCGGCGGTCTTCTTGCCGACACCCGGCACACCCTTGATGTTATCGACGGCATCGCCCGCCAGCGCAAGAAAGTCGGCTATCTGTTCGGGGCGCACACCGAAGGATCCCGGGATATCGTCGTAGCCCAACTTTCCTTTGCCGGCAAAGTCCCAGAATACGTCCTCTGTGCGGAGCAGCTGCGTCAGGTCCTTGTCACGGCTCACGATCGTGGAGGGCCGGCCGAAACGGCGGCCGTGCTCGACGAGCGTACCGATCAGATCGTCTGCTTCGTATTTCGGGCTCGCCACCTCCATCAGGCCCAGCGCGCGCACATAGCGGCGACACTGCTGGAACTGTCGCTTGAGTTCCGGTGGCGCCGGATCGCGATTGGCCTTGTACTCGGGAAAGATCTCGGTGCGAAACGAGGTCGACAGGCTCTCATCGAACGCAACGGCGACGAACTCGGGCGTAACCTGCTCCATGAAGTCACCGATAAAGCGGCAGAAACCGTACAGCGCGTTTATCGGGTTGCCCGCGTCATCGACCATGTCCTCCGGCATGGAGTAATAGGCGCGAAAGACGTAGACACTGGCATCGATCAGGTACTGCATAGCACCCGCATTATGCACTAATCGTGGTAGTGAACCTCTACGATCTCCTGCCCGTTCTCAAGGTGACCCGAGAGTCGCGCATGGAGCGGGCTTGAGCGCGGGATGTGCGCCAGCAGGTACTGCATCTGGTCGGCCAGAACGCGGCGGCCCTTGAGATAGATGTACTCCGCATAATTTGGCGTAAACGGTACGGCGATGAGCTGCAGCGCCGCCTGCTCGGGCGTGCGGCCACCTTTGTAATTGTTGCAGCGCCGGCACGCGGTCGCTACGTTCGTCCACGTGTCCGTACCACCTTGCGAGACGGGCGTGATGTGATCGCGGGTCAGGTCGCGCGTCAGGAATCGATTACCGCAATAGAGACACAGGTTGGCATCGCGTTTGAACAGTGTGCGGTTGTTCAACGGCGGCACGTACTGGTCGCGATTGCGCGCCAGGCTCTTGCTCGTGCCATGCGTTGCGATGATCGAGTTGACGTCGATGCGACTGCGGCTGCCATCGATGGAACTGTAGCCACCAAAGACGGAGTAGAGGCGTGTGCCGCAGTCGTACGCGACCTGCTCGGCGTGGTAGAGACGTACCGCTTCGCGATAGTCGATCCACTCGAGTGGCATACCGGCAACATCGGTTCGAAGAACCTGTTGCGAGATGTCCTTTGCAAGTCCTGCGAGCATAGCCAGCTCCGTAGCCTACGCGCGCATTATTACAGTTTTTCCAAGCTTCCTTCTACAAAGCTTTGAAAACCGCGTCGAGACTCTCCTTGGCGTCACCAAACAGCATGCGCGTGTTGTCGAGGAAGAACAGCGGGTTCTGTACGCCCGCGTAACCTGTCGCCATGCTGCGTTTCAACACGATCGAGACCTTGCCCTTCCAGCATTCGAGCACGGGCATACCCGCGATCGGGCTGTCCGGATCCGTCAGCGCGGACGGATTCACGATGTCGTTTGCGCCGATGATGACCGACACGTCGACGTCGGGGAAATCCTCGTTGATCTCGTCCATCTCGAACACGATGTCGTAAGGTACTTTCGCCTCGGCAAGCAGCACGTTCATGTGCCC
>JAAUYD010069470.1_pt1 | contig 12203 bp, 12 predicted proteins | sample 7278101 | NCBI WGS metagenome assembly JAAUYD01 (sample SAMN14350128, study PRJNA611818) | marine sediment metagenome | isolation source: surface marine sediment (0.6m) | place: French Polynesia: Moorea | collected 2018-08 | reverse complement strand
GGGTAATCACCCCACTTTGTACCGCCTGAATCCGCCATTCACGCCCAATTGTCCAACACCACCCAATTGGTCGTGGGCGGAGACGATCAACTGCTCGGTGGTCTCCCAGTCGATGCAGGCATCCGTAATGGAGACCCCGTATTGCATGGTTTCCAAATCACCCGTATTCTTCTGATTGCCCGCTTTGAGGTTGCTCTCCAGCATCATACCGATAATACTGGCATTGCCGTCGATGCGCTGATTGATCACATCCTGCCATACCGATCCTTGAAGGGTATGCTTTTTCCTGGAATTATCGTGGGAGCAGTCTACCATGATCGCCATGTTCAGCCCTTTTGCAGTTAACATGTCTCGGGCTTCATTAATGCTGACGGTATCGTAATTGGGCCTGGATCCGCCGCGCAATACCATGTGGGTATGGGGGTTGCCGGTGGTTTCGACGATGCAGGTCTGACCGTCCGGATCGATGCCCAAGAAGTGCTGGGGGGAGGCGGCGGCGATCATGGCGTTGATCGCGGTGGACAGGTCTCCGTCGGTACAGTTCTTGAACCCCACAGGCATGGAAAGGCCGCTGGCCATTTCACGGTGGGTCTGGGATTCCGTCGTCCGTGCGCCAATGGCGGCCCAGCACACCATGCCGGCAATGAACTGGGGGACGATGGGGTCCAACATCTCCGTGGCGGTGGGAATGCCCATTTCCGTGATACGGATCAGCAGACTGCGGGCTTTCTGAAGACCGGTGTTGATGTCGTAGCTGCCGTTGAGCCATGGATCGTTGATCAATCCTTTCCAGCCCACATTGGTGCGGGGCTTTTCAAAATAGACCCGCATCACCAGCAGCATGGTATCGGCAACCCTTTCACTCAGCGCCTTGAGCCGCCGGGCATATTCCAGTGCCGCCGCCTCGTCGTGGATGGAGCAGGGCCCGGTGATCACCAACAGCCGGGGATCCGTTCCGCCCAGGATATTTGAGATGGTCCGGCGACCCTCCACCACCGTTCGATGGGACGCTTCATTCATCGGAAGTTGGTCTTTCAACCGGGACGGAGAAATGAGCGGATCAAATTTTTCCACTCGCAAGTCGTAGGTCTTTTCCATGCTGATGTTCCTTTCCAAAGATAGGGTTTCTGCTTTTGGTCTCTCTACACATAAAAAGAGCCGCAGGCGGTTGCGCCTGCGGCTCTTGCATGTTCCCAATTTTCAAGGTTTCAGCAGATCACAGGCGCACCTCGGCGGCAATAAAAATAAAAACCGAAATAAGCGGCACGGATGACTGCCTCAATGGCCATGTTGCAATTTGCCCTTTCGTTCAGATGGTATGCCTTTAACACAAGGTATTCATCAATGCAAACCCCAAAAATAGAAAAGGTCACGACAAGGCGCGACCCTTTTCTCTAATTTTCCATCAGAAGGTTCAATCGCACAATTCGAACAGTGCGGCGGCGCCCATACCACCGCCGATGCACATGGATTCCACACCGTATTTCACGCCTTTGCGCCGCATGTTGGCCAGCAGGGTGGCGCACAGCTTGGCACCGGTGCAACCCAGGGGGTGGCCAAGGGCAATGGCACCGCCGTTGATGTTGATATGGTCCATCTGATCCTCAATACCGATGCTGCGGATGCTGTACAGCGCCTGGGAGGCGAAGGCCTCGTTTATCTCCCACAGACCGATGTCGGTCGTCTTGAGTCCGGCCATCTTCAGCAGCTTGGGAATGGCCACGGCGGGCCCCACACCCATTTCATCGGGTTTGCAGCCGACGGTCGTATAAAGCTTGAGTTTGGCGATCGGTTTGAGGCCGAATTTTTCTGCTGCCTCGCCACTGACGATGACGGTTGCCGCCGCACCATCCGTGGTCTGCGAAGAGTTGCCCGCGGTGACCGACCCGTTGACGGCAAAAACGGCGGGCAGCTTGGCCAGACCCTCCGTGGTGGTCGTGTCGCGAACGCCGTCATCGACATCCTGGATGAAGGTCTCTTTCTTATAGGTGCCGTTTTCTAGCAGCAGGTACCGGGCTGCGGGCGTGGGCACAACCTCGGTGAACAGCCCCTCCTTCTGGGCCTGGGCCGCTTTCATCTGGGACGCACAGGCAAAGGCATCCTGGTCTTCACGGCTTACCTGATAGCGGTTGGCCACGTTTTCCGCCGTGATGCCCATGGATGTGTAAAGGTCTGCATAGGCTTTGGCGTGCTCGGGATGAGGCCGCGGCAGGTTGCCGCCCATGGGCACGAAGGTCATTGACTCCACACCGCCGCCCATGGTGACCTCGGACCAACCGGCCATGATGCGCAGCGCGGCAAGGGCAATGGCTTCGAGCCCTGAAGAGCAGAAACGGTTGACGGTGGCACCGGAAACGGTGATGGGAAATCCGGCAATCTGGGTGGCCAAACGGCCGATGTTCAGGCCCTGCTCGGCTTCGGGAAAGGAGCAGCCGATCATGACATCGTCGATGTCTTTGGGCTCAAGCTTATCGGTTTTCTCAACCGCCGCTCGCATGATAAAGGCGAGCAGGTCCTCCGGCCGGGTATCTTTGAAGGCCCCTTTGCCTCTGCGGCAGCCGGGTGTCCTCACGGACGATACGATATATGCATCTCTCATTGAAAAACCCTCCTTTGCTTACTGGCGATCGATTGGATTAATTCCTAAGCGGCTTGCCGGTGGTCAACATGTGCTCGACCCGCGCGATGGTCTTTTCCTGTTGCCAGAAATCAACAAACGCCTCTCTTTCCAGGTTGAGGATGACCGCTTCATCGATGGTGCTGTTGGCGCGAACCTCGCCGCCGCTGATTACGTATGCAATCCGTTTGGCCAGAAACGCGTCGTATTCACTGATAAATTTGGCCGACTGCATGTTGAACAGCTCGGCGTCGATCATGCCCTGCGCCGCTGTACCCAGCACCGGGATGGGCCGTTTGACCGGCGGTGCGTAGCCTTCGTCGACCATCTTGAGGACTTCTTTCTTGGCCTCACCGATGAGGTAGTCCCGATTGAACACAATCCGGTCTTGGGGGCCAAGGAACCCGTTGGCCCGGGCATCGGCGGCTGACGTGGAAACCTTGGCCATGGCGATGGCCATGAACGTGGGGATGAAGAATTTGGCCAGGTCGATGTCAGTGATCGGTTCGGGGATGTTGCTGATCATCTTCTTCCACAGGTTCAGGCATCCGCCACCGCCGGGCAGCAGGCCCACGCCGATCTCAACCAGTCCCAGGTATAGCTCGCTATGAGCAACGATCTTATCCGCGGCGCCCAGGCACACTTCGCAACCGCCGCCAAGGGTCAAGCCATAAGGTGCCGCCACCACCGGAAAGCTGGCATAACGCACCTGCTGCATGCCGGTTTGGGCTTTTATCAGAAAAGCGTCGATGTCGGCATACTTGCCTTCCTTGGCCAAACCGGCCATGAAGGCCAGATCACCGCCGGCGGAAAAGGCACCGGGCATGCCGCCGGCCTGATTGCCGATCACCAAACCGGCGCCATTGGCATCCACATAGTCCAGGCCGTCGGCCATGAAGTCGACGATCTCACCATTGATGGCGTTCATCTTGGTATGAAATTCCAGGCAGTATACATCGTCGCCGATGTCCACCAAAGAGGCGGACTTGCAAGTTTTCACGGTCTTGTCGTCGGCCTTGAGACCGGCCAAAGCGATGATGTTCGCACTGATTTTCACCGGCTGGTAACTGCCGGTGGAAAAGTCGTAATAAGTCGGTTTGCCGTTTTCCAGACGGTAAAAAGTGTCATTGCCGGCCGCCAGCATGGATTTGACGGCTTCGGGAACGGTCAGGCCGTCGGCTTCCATTTTGGTGACGGATTCTTTAACGCCGATGGCATCCCAGGTTTCAAAGGGACCCATCTCGAAATTGAAGCCCCAGCGCATGGCATTATCGATATCCACGATCGTATCGGCGATTTCCGGAATCCGGTTGGCCGCGTAGATGAGGTTCGAGGCAACGGCTTTCCAGGCAAATGCGGCACCTTTGTCGTCACCATAGACGATCGCCTTCATCTTTTCCGGTAGAGACCCGGCAGCTTTGGCAGCGGCCAGGCAGGGCAGTTCCACCTTGCCGTATTCGGCATGCGCCAGGGTGTCCGGATTGATGACCGTGCGGATCTTCTTCCATTCGGGAGTCAGATCGGTCTTGTAAAAGCCGACCTTGGTCTTTTTCCCCAGCATCTTGCCCTCGATCATCTGGCTTACGAAATCGGGCATCACAAAATCGTCCCGGGCCTCGTCGCCGGGCACCAGGTCGTATGTGTTTTTGGCCACGTGGAAAAGGGTGTCCAGGCCCACCAGATCGGCCGTTTTGAACATGCCGGTCTTGGGACGTCCCATGGCCGGTCCGAAGAGCGCATCCACTTCGGGGATGGTCATGCGGTCTTGCAGCATAAGCTGCATGGTTTTGACCATGCCCTGAACACCGATGCGATTGCCTACGAAATTGGGGGTGTCCTTGGCCCAAACGATGCCTTTGCCCAAAATCCTTTCGCCATAATCGGCCATGAAGGCGAGCACATCGGGCAGGGTCGTTTCGCCGGGGATGATCTCCAGCAGTTTCATGTAGCGCACCGGGTTGAAAAAGTGCGTGCCGAGAAAATGCTGCTTGAATTCGTCGCTCAATCCCTCGCTCATGCTTTTCAATGGAATACCGGAGGTGTTCGAAGAGATGATGGAACCCGGCTTTCTTACCGGCTCGATCCGTTTGAGCAGGTCCTGTTTGACCTTCAGGTTCTCGACCACCACTTCCACGATCCAATCGCACGCTGCCAGCTTATCGAAATCGTCCTCCAGATTGCCGATGCGGATCAGGTCCGCATCCTTGGGCTGCATGAGCAACGCCGGCCGGGACATGATAACCGTATCGAGCCCGGCCTTGGCGATTCTGTTTCTGGCTACAGGGCTGGTCTTTTCCTCTTCCTTTAAGTCAAATGGAACGATGTCCAGCAGCAACGTCTTCACACCGGCCCCGGCCAGAAGTGCGGCAATGCCGCCGCCCATCACGCCGCTGCCGATGACCGCTGCTTTCCTGATTTTCCTGGTCATAATTTCCTCCTGCAGATTTGAGTTGCCCTTGATTTACGCTGAAGCGAGTAAACCGTGCGCCACCTGCACGAGACAGGTCCCGGCGCGGTATCTATTGGAATTGGGTGCCTCCGGCACCAATTGAGACCGGCATGGTTTAAAACGACACTGGCTTATGAATGAATATTCATTCATTTATCAGAGCCGGAAACAGACTGTCAAGGCCAAAACGTTTTCGGTGGTAAATTCCGGTAGAATATTTTTAATTATATAATTAATACAAATAAATAGTAACCGTCCGCATCCCCGGCGCACCCGCTGGGGCCACCGCGATCAACCGGTTGCCGAGCCAAATGAATTTATATTCAGTATCTCAGCGATGGCGATTGGAATGGGTTCTCAAATTCTGACGACTGGCAGGCACAATTACAATACAGTCAAAGGATTTCATGATTAATCATGGCCGATGCCAAGCGTTGTCAACGTCAGGCAGATAGGCTCCTCGGCGATGATTGGTTATAAAAATTGAACCATCATGAATATCTATTCAGTCATGGAATTGGCTTGCCGTTGGCAAAGGCCGGTTCATGGAGCGGCAACAGTATATCGGCCATTTTTTTGACCTTGATCAGGATATCGTATGCATTGTATGCGTTTACATGCGTGCCGGGAGGGATCACGTCCATCTCCATGGCCAGGATCTGCTTGGGTGGGAAGAAGTTGTCGTTAATCACGCAAAATCCGGTGATGGCAGCCGTACCGCCGGCCGTCTCAACCAGAACGGTCAGGCCGCCTTCGGTGTGGGCCGGGGTGTGCATGACCCGAATGCCATCGACGATCTCTCCGTCAGCCTCAACGAGTCGAATCTGGCCGTTCTCCTCCACATCCTCAATGTAGTCCGCCACGTATCTGTAATCCAAAGGGTGGGGGTCGTGGATTCGCGTCAGTTCTTTGGGGTGGACAAAGATCTCGGCATTGGTGCATTTGTGGTCGTTTTCGCAATGGTCGCTGTGTAGGTGGGTGTGAATCACCGTATCGATGCGGTCCGGCGTCAGGCCATGTCGGGCCAAGCCTTCTTCGAAAGTATAGATTGGTCCGCCGATGGCCTTTGCCCGATCGTCAGACTGCAGCGGATGCATCTCGCCGGTATCCACAAGGATGGTCCTCCCCCCGCCCTCCAGGTACCAGCAATAGATGGGTATGGTATACGGCTTTCCGTAATCTTGCTGATAGGTCATCATGCCTTTATCGAACCGCTTGGTACCCATGACAATGGGGTGGATGCGAAACTGGCTCACGGGCGGGCCTCCTTGGCACCGGGAACTGAAAAGCATGTGTGAAGGTCACTTGGCGACCTTATCAATTCTAGGCCATATGTTTTTTCGGGTCAATGCTTTTGGCCCAAGTGCCTTTCCCGAGTTGACAGCGCCTGTCTTGACCCTATACATGGTGCCATGCGCACCGGAACCGTCCGGCCATGACCACGTCATAGCCCGAACATTGCATGAAATATTTTCAACCATTGACCAAAATGAAAGCTCGCTCCATGGTTAAATGTGGCTATCGCTTGGTCAAGCAGGATACGAGTGGTTGCGCCCGACCGCTGGAAAACCGGTCAAACCATTTCACCCTGCGGGGGCAATATCCGGGCCAGATGGTCATTTGAAAGTTGACAATTGGCGCGTTGATCAGCAGAATTTTGAATCTCCGTTTTTTTGCAAGGGCGTGGTCCCTTAACATTTGGAACGACACCCAAAGGAGCGTCATATGGCCACAGAAAACGATATCGTGCTGATCCATTTTGAGGATCAACCATTGAGCTTCGCCAGAATAGAAGCAATTCTTCCCGATGACAAGCCGGATTGGTACCACGTCAAGCTGCTGATGCTTCAGGTCCCCCTGCAGGTGGTCACCTGGATTCTGCGGGACCGATACATCATGGGCGACGAGTTCACCATGAACGGGAAGCGGATGCGTTTAGAGCGGGTGGTTTGCCCGGAATCAGCCCCGGAAGAGGGCGACCTGCCCGAAGACGGTCCCGGCGAACCACCCGGCCCTGCCACGAACCAGGCCACCGTGATTTCCCTGGCCGACAAGCAGAAGCGCTGAAACTGCGCGCCTTTTTTTGATGCAAAGCGAACCAAAGCAGATTCTGTCCGTTTCCAGACGAACGGACATTCCCGCTTTCTATATGGACTGGTTTATGGATCAGGTGTCCCGTGGATTCATCGCGGTGATCAATCCCTTCAACCGGCAGGTCAAGCGGGTGGCCGTTTCGCCGGAACGGGTTCACGCCATGGTGTTCTGGTCCAAAAACTTTGGTCCCTATTTGGCCGGCCGGTATGGAGAACGGCTCCAGGCTTTGGGCTACCACCTGTTGTTCAACTTCACCGTTAATTCACGGTCGCCGATCCTGGAGCCGGGCGTGCCGGATCTGGATCAACGGCTTGATCAGCTCCGGCAGCTTTGCCATCGGTTCGGAAGCGCGTCGGTCCAATGGCGATTCGACCCCATTTGCCATTTCACCAGGCAAACAGACGCCATCGAAACCAATCTCGATGATTTCGAAACCATCGCAACAGCAGCAGGGGCATGTGGCATCGGCACTTGCACCACCAGCTTCATGGACCACTATCGCAAGATTAAGCGACGAACCCGGGACAGGATAATCTTTGTTGACCCTTCACCAGCCGAACGGATAGCGATTCTGCAGAACATGGAAGAGGTCCTTTCTCCATTAGGTATTCAACTGGACTTGTGCTCCGAGAAAACGGTGCTCGCGCAGCTTCCTGCAGAATCCACCATCAAGGCCGCTGCTTGTATCTCAGGCCGGCGGATCATGGCCGTTCATGGCGGCAGGGTATCCCAACGTCAGGATTCCGGCCAACGCAAAAAATCAGGGTGCGGGTGCACGGTTGCCGTGGATGTGGGTTCATACCACCTTCACCCCTGCCATCACAACTGTCAGTTTTGCTACGCCAACCCAGCCTGCGACCGGAGGGGCCATCGATGAAAATCGGATCCGTTGAAACCGATAATTTCACCGTGCTGGCACCGCTGGCCGGCATCACCAACCTACCCTTGCGACTGCTGGCCAAGCGGGCCGGCTGCGGGCTGGTGTGCTCGGAAATGATCAGTTCGCATGGATTGGTGTATGGATCCGAGAAAACGGTGCAACTGCTGGAAAGCGTTCCGGAGGAAAAGCCCTTATCCGTTCAGATTTTCGGTTCGAATCCGCCAATCATGGCCGAAGCAGCCCGTATCGTTCAGGATTCCGGTGCCGATGTCGTGGACATCAATTTCGGTTGTTCGGTAAAAAAAATCCTCAAAAGCAATTCGGGGTCGGCCTTAATGAAAGACCCGTCGCTGGCGGGCCGCATACTCGAATCGGTTCGCAAGGCGGTCACCATCCCCTTGACCATCAAAATCCGCTCCGGTTGGGAGCCGTCAGGCAAGCAGGCCATCGCCATCGGCCGTCTGGCCGAGGATTGCGGGGTTGATGCCATCGCCGTTCATCCGCGCACGGCCACCCAGGGCTTCGGCGGTGAGGCGGATTGGTCAATCATCGACGCAGTCAAAAAAGCCCTGGCCATTCCGGTGATCGGCAACGGGGACGTAACCACGCCACAGGACGCATTGCGCATGCTGGAGGAAACCGGTTGCGATGGGGTGATGGTCGGGCGGGCAGCCATCGGCAATCCCATGATCTTCGGTGGAATTCTGGCGATGGCCGAAGGCCGGCCAACCGCCGCGCCCAGTGATGCTCAACGCATCGACATGATGATTGGCTACCTGCAGGACTCGGTGCGTTATCTGGGAGAAAAAACGGCCTGTAGAATGATGCGCAGCCGATTGTGCTGGTTTGTAAAAGGCATGCGCAACGCCGGGCAGTTCCGCAACGCCATCCGATTTATCGCTTCCGAAAAGGAGGCCACGGAACTGATTCAGCAATATGCGGCCGCCATTTCTGCTGAACCGATGACCTCCACGTCAAGTTAAGCGCTTAACGTTCTGGAATCAAAATACTGCCGACCGGAGGCAAGTCTCCGGATTCGGGTGCACCAAAAGCTTGCCAGGGCGACACGCGGTTGATGGAGATTTCACCAATTTGCGTTCCGGGAAGGGTATAACGCTGCCCATCCAGGCCAGTCAGGACCTCGCTGCCATCCAAGACGCTGAACCCATCCCCCACTTCGATGCCCACCTCGCTGCCAGCCGGAATGACGCACGAACGGTCCTCGATGGAAACCACCGCAGATACCCACTGGCCGCTTTTGACAGCATCACCCATCCGCTCACCCAGCTCTGCGCCCATCTCCTCGGCCACTTCAACCAGCACATCCACCTGCACCTCCTGGGCATTGCGGATGAAGCCGGCCTGGTCCTCGTCGATATCGACTTCATCGGTCAAGATTCCCAAGGCCAAACGAGCACCCGTAGCCGCATCATAAACCGCTGCCGCCGTTTGAATCTGAAGGCTGTAGGCCACGTCCTTGAAAAACCAAAAGCCCGTCTTGCCGATACGCAGGCGAATATCCATAAGCAAGGGGCTCACCACGGCGTTGATGCCCGCCTGTCTGGCCAGCCCAGACAAGTTGAACACATCAATGTCTCCGTTGGCGATCCGCGGCGGATTCCATAAAAATGGAGGAACGCCAGCATTGCCCGGCACCATGAGGATGGCATCGGACGCATTCGATTCCAAGCTGGATAAAAAAGCCTCCATAAACGGTGCCGCAACCTGTGGACTGCTAAAAATGGTGGTATTGGAAAGCGCCAGGACGCCGATCGCTTTGCGGTAGTTGCCGCTACCGGAAAAGTCGCCAATGGTTTTTTGTTCCGTGGATCGATAAGAGGTAGCAATACCGCATCCGGAGGGTAACAGCGCCAACAGCAGCAACAGCGACAGGAGCCTTCCGTTTTTTTTCGGGCCAGCGATATCGATCATGATGTCGCCTCGTATCGGGCTCGCACCGTGGTGGTCAAACCGCCCCGTGATGTGAATTGCCCGGTCACCTCCATCATCTTGGGTTGCAGCACCTTTACCAGATCGTCGAGGATCCGGTTGGACACATGCTCGTAAAACATGCCCACGTTGCGAAACTGAAGCAGATAGTATTTCAAAGACTTCAATTCGACAATCAGATCGTGCGGCGTGTAGCAGGTGTTGATGGTGCCGAAATCCGGCAGTCCAGTCATCGGACAAACCGAAGTGAATTCCGGCTGAGCGATGGTGATAACGATATCCCGTTGGCCTTTGTAATCGTAATCGATGGGATCAAGCACATCGGTGGTAACAATGTCCGGCTTCTCCACGGTGTAACGGACGGTGTGATCATAGGATCGCATGGGTCTCTCCAATCGGTTTTATGTTGGGTTTTCTTATTAGAGGATGGCGCAAACCGTGTCAAACATTCTGTCGACCTTTACGCTTCGGGCAGCGACCCGATCTGTTCGCAGACCGTGGTTGACTTCCGGCACGCTTCCTGTTAACAGTTTAATATATTTAAAAATATGATTTATAAAGGTGGGTGCTGATGGGAAAGATAAGTCAAGATGAGCAGATTCTTCGGGCCACGAAGGAGATCGTGGTCAAATTTATTGAAACGGGACGGATTTCACCCACGGGCTTTCCAGAGGTCTTTAAAAACATCTACCGGGCGGTGGATGAAACCGTTAGGCTGTCGTCAGCGGCGGAAACCGCGGATGAAAATGCCGGGGAGGCTTCATGAGTGCGGCCGCTTTGGTAAGATGAATTGTCATCGTGCTGATCAAGCAACCTCGGCAAGCTTGAAACTGACCGATTGGCGGGATGTCTGAACCTTCAAATAATGTCGTTGGTGAGGACGCGCCCCGGTCGTCTGCGTGCGAATCGCTGCGTCAGGTCCCGGCATAGCCCGAATATTGCACCAAACAGAGACTTTCACGGCCGAGGCACTTCGAGGTGAAGCGGTGGTGCATCTGCCGCGAACCTCGAATAACACGGGCCATGAACGTCTCCGTTTGGCCGCAGGGTGAAATGGTTTCACCTGCTTTTCAGCAGTTGGGCGCAACAAATCGTACTCTGGCTGATTTGGCTTAATCAACGTTCATCAACGTAACTTTCTTACATTTTGGTCGATTGTTGAAGAGATTTCATGCAATGTTCGGGATAGGTCGGTATGACCGCAACCATGCAGTTGTCGTTTGGACCTTGAGCTGAATTCGTGATAGGTGCACGATCCAAACCATGACCGCAGGCGAAGCTACTATATGTAGAAAAAGTCGCTTGACAGACAACAACATCTTGTATCATAACAACGGTGTTGCCAATCCCATCGACATCAATCCACCTTCATGCCGATATCACCAAACGGATGGGGCTGCGGAGAAAGCGATCATGATGGACAAATCCAATGCGATGGTTAGGATAATGACGATTCTGAACGAAGATGGCCTGATGGTACCGGGTGACCGGGCACATGCAATCGTCACAGAGTACATGAACTTCAAGATTGACCGGATGGGGCCGGAAGAGGCGCTAAAAGAGGTTAGGCACACCAAGGCGCATTTGGTGGCTCAGATCCAACAGATGGCCGTGTGAACTCTCGATCGCGTTGATACTTCCCGGTTATTCCCCACAGCGCCGGCCGCACGCAAGCGTGAAGCCACATCACCTCGTCCTGCCGAACGGACTCGCTCCCACGAGAGAAACGAGGCCGCCAACTCGCCATCGGAAGACAACTGATGAACCATTTACAAGCCATCGCCCATGCAATGGCGTTGCTCAATAAAAAGCGTCTTTTAAAGCCGGGGAGCAAGGAATACAAAATCGTCAAGAAGGTTGTTTCCGACAAGATTGATCGGTTTGGGCCGGAAGGTGCATTGGCGGAGATTAAAAGAAACTTGCCTCACCTGCTGGATCAGATTTACCGGAAATCCATGTGATCCCGGCGGTGAATGGATAATTTTCGCAAAACAATTCGGCCGGTTGGTGGTCCCACATTACCAATTCTGGAACCACATCATCGTGAGGCGAAATGGCATGAAGTTCGATGGCCCCGTAAAAAGTCGTATTTCAAACGGTCCCGTAAAAAGCATTTTCAGGCCACGAATGGCCACCTATCCGAAAGGAACTTTGATCTGGTGCTAAGTTCTGTTATTCCATTTGCCGGACGCATTGGCAAATGAAGCCGTTCG
>JAAUYD010266255.1_pt1 | contig 12212 bp, 14 predicted proteins | sample 7278101 | NCBI WGS metagenome assembly JAAUYD01 (sample SAMN14350128, study PRJNA611818) | marine sediment metagenome | isolation source: surface marine sediment (0.6m) | place: French Polynesia: Moorea | collected 2018-08 | reverse complement strand
TGAATTGACGTGCTTGGGGTGCTGCACCTTTGGCCAGAAAGGCCTGGGCCATATAGTAATAAAAATGGCCGTTATTGGGGTTTAAGCCGATGTCCTGTTCAAAGGATCGAATAGAATTATCGGGCCTTCCGGCATTGAGGTGTTGGATGCCCTCCCGGGTCAGCTGAAAAGATGCGCTCTGACGGGGAGTTGAAGGCCCTGTTTCCATAGTGGCGGATTGAATAGCGCATCCGGACAACATGATGATGAACAGTGTGATAGTCGCAAAGCGGATCAAGTTCTCCCTCCTTTGCCCTGGGATGACGCGTCAGGGCTATTTGAAGATACTGGTGATGGAATCGATCACCTTCTTAAACACATTGGTGCCTGTACCGTCTTGGTGAGCCGCCGCCGGTGCACTGTCCTGGATAAAATATTCAACATATGCGTTGAGGCAATTTGAGGTACGCACCGGATCATCTTCATCCGCGCAGACCGTTTTTTTGACGAGCCCCCCAGGTACCCTGAAGTCGTTTTCTGAGATATGGTGCGGGATGGACTGCATCAACTCTACCCAGATGGGCAGGGCGGCGCCGGATCCCGTGGTCTCAATGGGGTCACCATTGTCAAAACCGACCCAGACCAATGCGAGGATGTCCGGCGTATACCCGATAAACCACGCATCCCTGTAGTTGTTGGTGGTGCCTGTTTTCCCGGCAGCCGGCCACAAGATGCCATTGGCGACGATGGCACGCGCTGTGCCGTTGGTCACGACCCCTCGCAGCAAATTGTTCATCATGAAGGCTTTTTGGGGCGAAATTTTACGCTCAATGGATAGATGGCGCTGTTCCAGCAGTTCGCCGTTGGCGTCTGACACGGCTTTCAGTGCCAGCGGATGGGGGGAGATCCCGCCTGCTGCAAAAACACAATAGGCCCGTGCCAGTTCCAAGGGAATCACCTCGAACGCCCCCAGTGCCAGTGATGGAAGCGGCTTGAAGGGGGTTGAAAATCCGAAGTCGACGGCGGTATCGATAATGCGATCCAACCCCACCTTTATCGCCAGGTCTATGGTGGCCAGGTTGTGCGATTTTTCAATGGCTTTGCGAACCGTGACGACCTCTTGGGCGTCTTTGTGAAAGTTCTTTGGTTTCCACTCCTTTCCATCCACCTCGTAGATACGGGGCTGGTTGGAGAGTTGGCTGATGGGCGTGTAAGCATCCAATCCGGTGACAAACACGAATGGTTTGAATGCGCTGCCCGCCTGGCGGCGTGCCTGGGTGATGCGGTTAAATTGACTTGCGTTATAGTTGCGGCCTCCCACCATGGCGAGGATGTGGCCGGTTTTGGGCTGCATGACCACCACTGCACCCTGCAGTTTACGCTCCGGTTCGTCCCTCTTTAAGGCGGGTATACGGCTTTCCAGGCGCTGTAGGCCACGCTCGAGGGCGTTTTCTGCGGCCAGTTGAACATGGGCATCGATGGTGGTGTAGATGGAAAGCCCCAAAGCCTCCAGATCTTCGGGTTGATATAGTTGCTCGAGCTGCCGCGTCAGGTAGTCGATAAAGTAGGGCGCCTTATTGCCATAGGTGGTATAACCGGCCGGTTCGACGGGCACCGCTTTCTCTGTCTGATATTGTTCAGGCGTGATCCAGCCTTTTTTCGACATGGCCGCCAAAACCACATTTTTTCGTGTCTGGCAGGCCTCTGCATTGGCATAGGGGGAATAAATGTTCGGGGCCTTGATCAGGCCGGCAATGGCCGCGGCTTCCGATAAGGATAAGAATTTTAACGATTTTCCAAAATAGAAGTGGGCGGCTTCACCGATGCCGTTGATGGCCACGGAGCCTTTTTGTCCCAAATAGATTTCATTCAGATAGATCTCCAGTATTACCTCTTTGGGGTATTTCAGCTCCATGATGAGAGCCAGCAGCATCTCCTGGAGTTTCCGTTTCACCGTTCTATCGGGGGTCAAAAAATAGTTTTTAGCCAACTGCTGGGTGATGGTGGAACCGCCCTGCCGAATGCGGCCATGGCGAACGTTGGTCACCATCGCACGGAGAATGCCCCGCGGGTCTATGCCCCAATGCTGAAAAAATCGACTGTCCTCGGCTGCCATCACGGCATGGATCAAATGCTCCGGCACCTCATGGATCGAAACCAATTGGCGCCGTTCGCGTTCCGGGCCGAAAAAGAGCATCATCTCCTCGGGATCTATTTCCAATAGGGGGAGCTCCATGCTGTTGTCGGAGCGGATCATGGAGTCGATGGTGTTTTCGGCAAAGGTAATGAATACCGGGAATCCCTCCCGCTCTTTCAAAGGGGTTTTCAGGTCGTAAAGGAAAAGGTGCAAACCGTGGGCGGTGTGTTGCATCTGTCCCTTGCGGCTTGGAAGTGCAGTGGTTTGCCGATATCCGCATCGTTTTAGCTTTTCAATAAATGCCGCACTATCCAGCCGCTGGCCGGGATAGAGCAGCATGGTGTCGGTAAAGACCCGTGACGGGATACTCCAGCGACGGGATGAAAATCGCTCGGTCACGCTGCCGGACAGGATCCAACCGTAAATCCCAACCCCCACCATTGCCAAAAGGATGAAAGCTGTGAATATGAGTAAGAATTTTTTTAACATCATTATGTACCCTGTCTGAGATGCACGGGAACGGATTTTGTCGGATTAGAATTTTTCTTTTATTTGAAAATTCACCAAATCGTCAGGGTGAACATGTTCTTCTGATATGGCCCTGCAGCGGATGGAGTGGCCTGTGGCATGCACCGATTCGGGATCACCGGTGACCAAGGGGTGCCATTTGGGGAGATCTCTTCCTTCGGCCACGCGCCGGTAGGCACAAGTCTTCGGGAGCCACCGCAGGCTTGGGATGTTGCTCGGCTCAAGCCTGAGGCAGTCGGGCACCAATACATGGCGCAGCTCATAGTCGCTGCAACGGCATGTCTGTGTATCCAATAGAAAACAGGAGACCCAGGTGTAATAGACTTTACCGGTGGTCGGGTTTTTCAGTTTTTGCAGGCAACAGCGCCCGCAACCGTCGCACAAGGCCTCCCATTGACTTTGGGTTAATTCGTCCAGTTTCTTATCGATCCAAAAGGGTTTCATCACATCCTCGTTTTCCCCTGTGTATCAAAGCCGGTTGTCGATGACAATGAGCCATTTTGACATTGGTGCACAAGGTCCTACATTAACGATACCGAAGAAAGGAGCGCGATGAATACGATATTGAAATTTTACGGGATCTTATTAACCATTACCCTGTTGGTATCCCCTGTGGCCGCGGCATCGACCGGACCGGCCATGGTGCACGATTTGAGCGTTCGGCTTGAACCGGCCGCGAATATGTTGCGCGCCACCGACGTGGTGACGGTAACCCGTGCCGAGGGTTCCCATGTGGCATTCTACCTGGCCGAACACCTCAGCATCGATTCCGTTACAGCAGGTGGTAAATCTCTCCGCTATACATTTAAAAACGGGTGGTTGCGTATTCCATGGACTCCCAGTGACCATGGCCGAATCCTAAAAATAGTCTATTCCGGCAAATTTGACGACGGGGCTCCAGAGGAGCCTCTGAATACGGATAATCCCGGTTTTGGCGTCTCCGGCACTATCGAAACAAAGGGCACCATGTTGTTGGCCGGCGCCGGATGGTATCCCATGGCGGATAGGGTGGTTTCGACGTACCGGATAACCGTGGATGCTCCCAAGGGCATAGTGGCGGTGACATCGGGAACACCTTTGGGGCACAGCTCCCAAGATGGACGCACCATCTCCCGTTGGAGTGTCGACCAGCCCCTGCGCGGCATTCCCCTGGTGGCCGGCGCCTATACGGTTTCCACCCGCCGCTTTGGCAACATCACCGCGGCCACTTACTTTACCCAACCTTTACAACATCTTAGTGATGCATACCTCGATGCTACCGGCGGCTACTTACAGCTCTACCAAAAGATGTTCGGGCCCTATCCCTTCGGACAATTTGCAGTGGTGGAAAATTTCTTTCCCACCGGATACGGGTTCCCGTCCTTTACTTTGATGGGACGTCGGGTATTGCAGTTGCCGTTTATTATCCGAACCAGTTTGGGGCACGAGATCGCCCACTGCTGGTGGGGAAACGGGGTGTTGGTGGATCCGTCTCAGGGGAATTGGAGCGAGGGATTGACCTCCTATGTAGCCGACTATCTCTATAAGGAGCGACAGGGAGAGGATCGCTCATACCGTCTGCAATGGCTGCGAAATTATGCCGACCTGGTTAACCCCTCCAATGAATTCGCCGTGTCCCGGTTTTCAAGCCGGGTGGATCCGGCCACCAAAGCGGTGGGGTATGATAAGGCCGCCATGGTGTTTCACATGCTGCGACAATTGGTGGGCGACGATGTTTTTTGGGCGACGCTGCGGGACATCTACACTCGGTATCTTTTCAAGGCCATATCCTGGTCGGACTTTCAAGATGCCTTTGAAACAAACGCCAACCTTTCTTTGGAGGATTTCTTCAGACAATGGGTATTTCAAGCGGGTGCGCCTCGGCTCTCACTGGCCGATGTCGTTGCCGCACCGACCTCTTTGGGATTTGAGGTAAGGGGGACCGTTGTACAAGAAAAACCATTTTACGAGCTGCCGCTGGATTTGACACTGACCACGGATCAAGACGACAAAATCCATTCCGTGATGGTGTCGGGTGCCCGAACACCCTTTTCATTCACCGTTACCCGGCGACCCACTTCTTTAACCGCCGATCCGGATGTAAATTTATTCAGAAAATTGCATCCCTCGGAGATACCGCCAACCATTAACGCCATCAAAGGAGCCTCTTCTGTAATGGTGGTGGTGGCCGATGATCTCGTTGCCGAAGGGAGTAACATCGCCCGCAGACTGTCGGCGGCCTTTGGACTCAATAACGCCCGCATTGGTAGCGAGAAAGATTTCAGCGTACGGGAATTGCGCCGCAGCGACCTGCTGTTCATAGGAAAACCTTCCAACGGGCAGTGGCTGCCAGCCGACAGTCAACAATTTGCCGTCACCCCTGAATCCTTTCTGTTGAATGGCGATGGACACGACCGGCAACAGTCGAGTTTTTTTGGGGTATTTGCAAATCCGCAAAACGAGGACCGCACAGCAGCGCTGTTTATCCCTGCAAGCCTTCCCATCGCCAAGGCGTTGAGCACTAAAATTCCTCATTACGGCAAATACAGTTATTTGATCTTCAATGATACCCGCAATCAAGTGAAAGGGACTTGGGATGTGGAGCGCTCCCCTTTGGTGGTGAAGTGGCCAAAGTCGCCCAATTCCCAAATAGGAGGCAGCTGATGAAACATATGACGATACTGATAGTGGTGTTGACGGGTTTGGTTCTGGCAGGCTGCAAAACGACCACCAACGCAACCCAGGATGAGCTACGCCTGTTCGATCTTGAGAAGCATAAAATCGTTTCTGCAGCCGAGGCCATCCAGCGCTTGAAATCGGCGCGCATCGTGCTGGTTGGGGAGCATCATAGCAACGCCGATCACCATAAAGCCCAACTCAAGGTCATCCAGACACTGCATGACGCCGGGCGAAAAGTTGCCGTTGGTTTGGAGATGTTCCGGCGCGACAGCCAGTCTGATCTGGACCAATGGATTGCCGGAGATATCAGTGAATCCCAGTTCGAGCCGATCTACCTGAGCAATTGGAATTTTGGCTGGGATCTTTACGGCCCGATTTTCAGGTATGCCAAAGATAACCGGATTCCCATGGTCGGATTGAATGTTTCGCGTAAAATTACATCCCAGGTGGCCTACCACGGATTTAACTCCTTGACGGAAGAACAGAGGGGCTCTTTGGAGGGCATAACCTGCAATGTGACGCCGCAATACAGAAAATTTATCGGAGACGCCTACGGTGCTCACGGCCACGGTAATATGAACTTCGAGCGCTTTTGTGAAGCCCAATTGGTGTGGGACACTGCCATGGCGGTCTATGCCATAGATTATTTAGAGAAAAACCCCGATACGACCATGGTGTTGTTGGCCGGCAGCGGCCATGCGCGTAAGTTGGGTATTCCCTTCCAGATTGCCAAGCGTGCGCCTTGGGAATATGTGGTGGTGATGCCTGAGGCCAAAGGGTCGTTGGATGCTGCATCCCTCTCGGCCAAGGACGCCGATTACATTATGTTAAATTAAAAAACGATATCAACTCAGCAGTACTGGCTTCACTAATTTGTTTAATTGATGCTTCCCATTGGAGGCATAGCAAGTTTTAGGTGTTAAGTATTAAGCAAAGGTATCCTGACGATATTATTTGGGGCCATGTTAAACTTTCGGGGAGGCGTTCATGATTATTAGATTTTGGCAGATAGCCATCATCACTATGTTGAGTGTTGCATTTACAATTACATGTGCCGGAATCTTGGTGGCCGAAGAGCGAACCACATTAGTCGAAGTCGAGCTTAGCGAGTCGTTTTACAAGGCCCTTCGTGCCGAAGGCACCAAAAACTATAGCACCGACAAGTCCGAGGAGTATTTACGCCAGATCGCTGTCTCGGCGCGTTATGCTGTGGAATCCAACCTCAAGATATTAAAGCAGCAAAAGCGCATGATCGAGTTGTTGGAGGCAATAAAAAAACAACCCGATTAAACTGCTTATTTTTTCTTTCGCGGTATGATCGGCTTGATCCAGCGGTTATTGGCGCCTTGATAGAACCATTTATCCGGGAATCCACGCTGACGAATGAATGTCGGCCGCTTGGCCCATTGGGAGAGTTTTTCATAAGCATCTTGTATTTTCAGGAAGGTCTCTTGGCGACCGCCCAAATCCGGGTGGTGTTTTTTTACCTGGCGCCGGTAAGCGCTCTTAATCCTGAGTTCCAGATTGGCGGGTATCAAATCCTCGGAGCTAAGTTCAAGTCGAATCAAACTGCTCCCCTTAACCGAGGGTATGGTGAGGGCAGCCGGCATAACAGAGGTCACGGGAGCGTTGGGTTTCTGGGCCTGTTCCAATACCTGTCTTGAGGCAAGATAGCGCTTTTTGGTCCGGTTCTTTTCATTCCACCAACGGGTGCCCAGAATGTTGGAGAGCAGGCAGAAGTCCTCCACAGGTTTTTTGCCCGGCGATCTTGGCAACATATAGCTGTGGATCTGATCTACACCATACAAGAGGATGTCCATAACAATGACAAAATCCGTGAAATAGAAGGTGGCATAGCGGGTGGATAAGGCTTGCAACAGCCCGGTGCGACGATTTAAAGAGGCCAATAAGTATTGTTGACACGACATGGCACAATAACGCCGATGGCGCGGCGGCAGCTTATCTCCACAGGCGAGACAGCGCCGTTCGCTTTTTGTTTTCAGGACTGGAACATGATTGTGTGCGCGCTCTTGCATAATACCTTCACCATAGCAGGAAACTACCATAATTAGAATCGGTGTTTCGCTTCATAACGTAACACATGATTGACAGCATGCGATAGTGAAGGAATTGTTTCGCGAGTTGCAAGCCGATCACATGGGGCTTGATTTTTCATTTTGATCTTGAGATATTCCAATTTTTTAAAGGGCCAAACTATAATTGGTGCTTTTTAGATTTATAGGACCCTGCATTAGCATTTGGCAGGATTACGGGGAGTGAACACCCATGAGCCTAAACGCTGATCAATGCAAAACCATTTACAGCCAAGACAAGCTGGACACGCTTTTTCCCCCGGACCGCTCCAACCAGTTCTTTGATGCCTTGTTTGGTGATGCCGACGAAGGTGCTTACGATATCCGGCTGGCCTTCAATTCAGTCAAAGACAATCAACTCCTATTCGATTTTGAACTTCACCAGCGCCCCGGCAAATGCTTGGCTTGCAATCTGACATATGGATTGCCCCAGGTTTTTGAACGCCATCCCATAATTGATACCAAAGGCGTCGTAGAGCAACTCTGCGGTCTTTTAAATGGCGGTGGCACCTGCAGTGGCTGGAAGCTCGGCAGAGCCAAAGAGATATCCCGTGAGTTGCATGTGGTCCCTTTGATTATAACGTTAGACCCGTCATGAAGTCGCGGCTTCCGATATTGCACAGTATCAACCGCTGCTTTTTCGGGAGCTGTTGAATTGCCGATCGATCGTTCCTTGGCTAATGGGTTCCAATTTTAGGTAGAATGCTGCCTTTCCCATCTTGGAGGAGCGTCATGGGTAAAGCCGCTCGTAGTGTCTACATATTTTCAATCTATTTAATGGGCATGGGCGCCCTGCTGACCCTCATCCCGAACATCCTGTTAGGGATTTTTTCTCTGCCTCCAACCGATGAAGTGTGGATTCGCGTTGTAGGGATGCTGGCCTTTATACTGGGGTTCTACTATTTCAAAGCCGCCCAAGCCGACATCAAAGCATTTTTTCAATGGACAGTTTACGGTCGCTTGGCCGGCCTTTTGATGTTTTGCTTACTGGGATTCGGCGGGTTTGGCCCGCCTGTTCTGATTCTGTTTGGCGTGGTGGATGGGCTGGCGGCACTATGGACTCACCGCTGCCTCAATTAGGGGACGCTCCTAACTTTTAAACTTTAATGACATAAGTTCAAAGCGTCCTTTTAAATTCCTTAAATTTTCCCGGAAATCTTCTACAAATATAACTCATAGCGCTCTTCAGTAAGGAGTTTCCCCCAAATTCGATGGGTCTTTGTTTCTGTCCGTTTGAACCCGGCGGACACATAAAGACTTCGAGCTGCCAACAAGAAGTCGATGGTCCATAGAAAGATTGAGTTATATTGACGTCCCTTGCAAAAGTGCAAAGCCTCGGTGACGAGTTTTTTGCCGACACCACTTCCCCTGAGGTCCGGATGAACAATTAGCCAGCGCAGTTGCGCAGTATTATCGGTACAATGCACTATCGCTACGGAACCCAAGACTCGCCCTTCTTGTTCTACAATCCAGAGTCGGTCCCCAGAAGCCTGCTTTTTGACAAATTCACCTAATGGTATGGCGACATAGGGTTCGAACGTATGGTCAAAACCGTACTCATCTGCATAGATTTTACCATGCAGATACACAATTGAACCGACATCCCCCGGCTGAATATCTGTCCTAATGTTGATTGGGCGTCGATTGTTTGTATTAAATTTCAAACCCATGTTACAAAGCCTAAAGATATTAGTTGTCTCTGTCAACTTTTTTTGTTGACAAAAGCAACAAAGATTCCCATGCTGTTTAATATAGATGTTTCAAGAGGTTGCCATTATGATGAATGATATCAAAGCTATCCGCAGATTCAATCGCTTCTATACAAATTTCCTGGGCTTGCTCAACGAAACACTTTTAGACAGTTCGATCACATTGACTGAGGGTCGAATTTTGTTTGAAATTAGAAGCATGCCAAATTGCCATGCCAAAGATTTGGTCAATATCTTAAACCTCGACCGTGGGTACATAAGTCGCATCCTAAAACGATTGGAGCGAATAGGGCTCATAAAGCAAGTGGTTGATCTTGATGACAGACGACGCCGGAGTTTAAGGCTCACACAAGATGGAGACATTATCCTGTGTAGAATTGACCAAAGCGCCAATCATCATATCGGCGACGTATTGAAATCGCTCACAAGCAATGAGAGACAAAAATTGGTCAAGGCAATGCGTAATATTGAGAACATTCTTTCGGCCAATTAGGCCGGATATACTAAAATTATATAACTTGAATCGTCTATGGCGTTATACCAACTTATTATGCCGAGTCTTGGTGATAAAAGAAAATAAAGTTTAAAAGTTAGGAACGTCCCCTAAATGATAAAGGGAGGTTGGGTGTTATGAAGCAGAATCGAGAATTAATCGCACTTAAGAATATCGGTCCCAAGATCAACCGGCGTTTGAACGCAGTGGGCATTTTTTCCGAGGAGGAGTTGCGTGAGGTTGGGGCGGTTGAGGCGCACAACATGCTTAAAGCGAAGTATCCTGGTGAAACCCTGTCGGTGTGTTATTACCTCTATTCTTTTGAAGGCGCGTTGTTGGACAAGCACTGGAACGACATCGGGGAAACAAGAAAACGGGAGCTCAAGGAAAAACTCAAATAGATTCGAATTGCCTGCCAATGGCCATATATGTGTGTCTTACATACAAATTCGGTGCCTATCGCACCGACCTGCCGGATTAGCCTTAAAACCATCTCATAACTGTGTAAGGTTCTGAATTACCCTACGACTTCTTGCAAAGAAGTTTTGGGAACCGGAACCTGAATGTTGGAGAATTGTGGAGGCCGGACGATGGGGGCACATGTTATTGCTATTGCATGGTTGTTGAGCTTGATGCTGGCACCCCACTCTTTGACCCTCGTGGGAAATCTTACGGGCATGCATCAAGGTATGTTTTTTATTTGGCTGATCCCTGCACTGGGCTTGTTTTGGCTCACGGCACGTTCGACTGCGGCCGTATCCACAGATGCCATGGGTCCGGTATTGGTGCTGCTCTCTTTGGCCGGACGCTGGGCCACTACCCTGATGTTGGCTCCTCTGCTGCTGGTCTCCGCTGGTTTTGCTTTTAATGAGATATTTGTTTATTGGTTCCCCAATTTCGCTTTTGCCTTCATTTTGTTGGGGGTATTGCTGGCTGTCCAATTGGCGGGTAGCAAAGCAATCCATGCTGCGCAATTGTTTCTGCTGGCTCTGGTCATAGGCGGTTTGGGGTCCCTTATTATTACGGGCTTGTGGCCCGATACAGAATGGCCCACTGTGACCGTGTCCGAATCGCCTTCCGCCACCTCCTTTTCCCCGTATGCCGTCATCCTGCTTTTTGTGGGGTTCGACCTGGCGTCGAATCTTGTGCCTTACAAGCACTGGCCGCAACTGCAGAAAGCCATAAACAAGGGGCTCCTTGCAGCTGCTATGGTCATTTCCTTATGGGCGCTGGCCTCACTATTGAATGTGCCGACGGAAAAATTATCGGATTCGTTCATCCCTCATCTATTGGCCGCCCGTAATATCGGCGGAGATGCCGGTCGGATGATCATGGGGGTTGTGGTCATTGCCGGCAGTTGTGCGGCGGTCAACGCGCTTTTTGTATCGGTTTCCAGATCAAACGCCCAATTGTTTGAACAGTGGTCGTTTCAGCGGCTCAATTGGCTGAAGTTTTTAAACACGCCGGCCTTTTGGCTGGTATTTTCAGCTCTCATCGTGGCCGCCTTGATGGCCGGCGGCATGGCCGGAACAGAGGAGATTGACATTTATCTGCGTGCCGGGCTGATACTATGGCTGGTCTATTATGGTGCAATCCATTTAGCCGTATTGTCCAGGCGCTTAAGGATCACGAAACAAATGTACGGCTTCAGCTTAGAATGGATGGGATCGGTGGTTGGCGCTGCCGCCATGTTCATTGGCGTAGGAATATTGCTGGCGACCGATCCGGACAGAACGCAACTGCTGACCTTCACTTGGATCGTTTTGGCGGTTGTCGTGTTGGCGGTCGGGTCGGGGTACGCAATGCGTAACCTGGTCCGTGAAAGCAATGGTGCTCTTCGCCGACCAAACAAATAAACTATAACAAGAACAAGAATAGGAGATTGACCTCATGAAGAAATGGATATGGCTGATAGGCCTTGTATCGATTCTTGGCCTGACAAGTATTGCTAGTGCCGGCTCGACCGGATTAATTACCATCGACGAACTTCGCCAGCAACTGGATGATCCTGATCTTGTGATCCTGGATGTTCGCACCGGGCGGGACTGGAAATCTTCGGAATTTAAAATCAAAGGCGCTGTGCGGGCCAATCCAAAGGACTTCGACCAGTGGATCGCCCAGCACGGCAAGGATAAGCGCTTCGTGACCTACTGCGCCTGACCCAATGAATCCACGAGTGCCAGTATGGCACAGAAAATGGCTGGTAAAGGCTTCAATAATGTTCAAGCTCTTAAAGGTGGATGGCGGAGCTGGTCCAGGGCCAAGTATCCTGTTGATGAAAAGTAGGGCAACCCAATCGGCTTTCTCAGTACGGTGATGATTCGCGCATCAGCGAGAATTTACATCCTGAAAAAGAGTGCCGGTGTCGGATTCTGAACCGTACTGCAGGAGGCCTTGCGAGAATATATTTCAAAGGAGTGTGAAGCGTGAGCGCGATATGGCACATGAATGGTGCTTAATCGTCGGCAGCTGCAAAAAAACATCCCGAACCGCCTGATCCAAACCCCACAACCACCACGGAATCCGCAGTGTCGATGGGCTCATCGTCAGATTCAAGTTGGTACACTGCTCCGTTGCTGGAGTTGAAATGGGCAAGGTACAATTCCCCTTGCTCG
>JAAUYD010169292.1_pt1 | contig 12212 bp, 6 predicted proteins | sample 7278101 | NCBI WGS metagenome assembly JAAUYD01 (sample SAMN14350128, study PRJNA611818) | marine sediment metagenome | isolation source: surface marine sediment (0.6m) | place: French Polynesia: Moorea | collected 2018-08 | reverse complement strand
TAACATTCTCATTTAAACATTCCGGTTATGAATTATATTAGTTTATCGTCGGCCTTAGATAACTGATTGACTTGGGAGCTCGACAGAATCTCCCATAGGTTTATGAGCACCGTAAGACCGGCTTACCTTTCAAGCATTCGATTATATTTGTTGATACTAAATTAAACAAGTAAGGCTGGGGGAACACATGCGAAAAAGTCATTTAACAGTTTTATTCATACTACTAGCGGCCTTCTTCACGGCAGGATTATTGCTGTTTCCCCAGTTAAGAGACAGCGGGGATAAGGATTCAGGAAACGCACTGGCGCGAACACCCTCGAGATCTCCGACCCCTGTGATCGTCGCCGTAGCAACAATCGAACCGTTCACAGAAACATTGGAGGCACTTGGCACAGCCAAAGCAAATGAGTCTGTGGTTATCACCCCTACCTTGGAAGAGCGTGTCGTCGACATTTCATTTGAAGATGGTGATGTTGTGGATAAAGATCAGATCCTGGTCAAACTGGATGACAGCGAAGCCCGTTACCTGTTGGCAGAAGGCATTGCTACGCTCCGGGAGCAACAAAAACAGTTTGAAAGGATTAGCAAGTTAGCAAACACGAACTCCACCTCACGATCAAGACTAGATGAGGAGCAAGGTTTGTTGGAGATTGCAAGGGCTAGAGTAGCTCATCTAAAAGCTCAACTGCAGGATTACACGATTCAGGCCCCCTTTTCAGGAGTCTTGGGCACCCGCCAAATCAGTGATGGTGCGGTGGTGGATTCAGACACGGTGATTACCACTCTGGATGACACAAGTATCATCAAGCTCGACTTTACCATACCGGAAACTTACCTCGGTGTTCTAACAAAAGGGATGAATGTGACGGCCCGAAGTCCTGCATATCCAGATCGCAGCTTCAACGGTACGGTAACCGTCATCAGCAGCCGCGTTGATCCTGACACGCGCACCTTGACGATCCGTGCCCAAATTCCCAATCCGGATCGCATGCTGAAACCGGGCATGCTGCTGACCGTCGATCTGGTCAAAAACCGTTCTCAGGCTTTGATCATACCGGAAGAGGCCTTGATCTTGGAAAAGAACAAAAAATTCGTGATGGTATTAACAGCTAAGAATATGGTCGAGAAAAAAGAGATTGTCACTGGTCGTCGAAGCCCCGGAAAAGTTGAAGTAATCAGCGGCTTGAATGCCGGGCACCGGGTGGTTATAGAGGGTATTACCCGCATCAGGCCGGGCATTTCCGTCAACGTGGTCGAAACTCGCAACGCCGTGCGCCTTCCCGGTTAATTGAGGATATAGGGGTCTGCCATGTTCTTGTCTGACGTGTCCATCCGACGCCCGGTTCTGGCAACAGTATTCAGCCTTTTATTGGTCGTGTTCGGCATCATCAGTTTTGAGCGCTTGCCAGTGAGGGAATACCCGGATATCGATCCGCCGGTGGTTTCTGTGGAAGCAAGATATCCAGGTGCGGCCGCGGCGGTCGTCGAAACCCGCGTGACTCAGATCGTTGAAGATGCCATCAGCGGAATCGAGGGTATTCGCTCGATAGATTCCGAAAGCCGTGACGGGATTTCCGAGGTCACGGTGGAATTTTTTATCGACCGGGACCTGGAGGCTGCCGTAAACGACATTCGGGACCGTGTTTCCCGCATTCTGGACAATCTGCCCGACGAGGCCGACCCACCAGAAATCTTCAAAGTCGATTCCAACAGCAGCGTCATCATGTGGTTGAATCTGGTCAGCGATCGAATGAACGGACTGGCACTGACCGACTATGCCGAACGTAACCTGGTGGACCGATTCTCGGTGCTGGACGGTGTTGCTCGGGTATTTGTTGGCGGCGCTCGCCGCTACGCCATGCGGATCTGGCTCGACAGACAGGCCATGGCCGCCCAGAATGTCACGGTTGCCGACGTCGAGCGGGCATTGCAAAACCAGAACGTGGAGCTTCCTGCAGGTCGCGTGGAATCGACCCGCAAGGAGTTCACCGTTCGGGTAACCCGTTTGTTTAACTCTGCTGAAGATTTTGGTCGGTTGGTGGTTCGGCAGGGAAGCGACGGCCACCTGATCCGTCTGAGAGACGTTGCGCTTGTGGAACGGGGAGCCGAAGACGACCGCAGTGTTCTGCGTGGCAATCGTATACCGATGGTAGGTCTCGGAATCGTTAGACAATCCAAAGCCAACACGCTAGACGTTGCCCATGCCGTTAAAAAAGAAGCTGCCGAGGTCAACGAAACCCTGCCCGAGGGGATGCAGTTGATCCAAAGTTATGACACGTCCGTGTTTATAGAGGCGTCGATTCAGGAGGTATATAAAACGCTGGCTATCACCGCTGTTCTGGTGGTGGCGGTTTTATTTCTATTTTTGGGCAGTCTGAGGGCCACTCTGGTACCTGCCGTTACCGTGCCGGTATCTCTGATTGCCACCTTTGCCGTTCTGTCGATCATGGATTTCACAGTCAACCTACTGACCTTATTGGCCATGATTTTGGCCATCGGCATGGTGGTGGACGATGCCATCGTGGTGCTTGAAAATATTTTTCGCCGGATACAGATAGGAGAACCGCCCCTACTGGCGGCAATCAAGGGAGCACGCCAGGTTGGCTTTGCCGTCGTTGCCACGACCCTGGTGCTCGTGGCGGTTTTCGTACCGATTACCTTTATGCAGGGCAACACCGGTCGTCTCTTTTCGGAGTTCGCCATCGCCTTGGCAGGCGCTGTCTGCCTTTCAAGTCTGGTTGCGCTGACCCTGTCTCCGATGATGTGTTCCCGGATATTGAAACCGCGACCATCAGGAATATCTTCGAAGCAGTCCCGGCTGACGAGCCTGCATCAAGCGGTCGCAAAACGTTACAGCCGGTTGCTGATATTCCTAATGCAATACAAGTGGATTGCCGCCCTGGTATTTTTAATAATTTTAGTCTCAATACCTTTGTTTTACTCCCTCACCGATAAAGAATACGCCCCATTAGAGGATCGCGGTGCATTTTTTGTGATTGCCGACGGTCCTGAGGGCGCCAGTTATGAAAAGTCCTACGAAATGTTGGAGCGCATGGAAGAAGTCCTGATGCCACTTTATGAAAATGGCGAAGCGACCCGCGTGCTGTTGCGGTTGCCGGCTTCCTTTTCAAGTACCAACGAAGTCAACAGCGTGCGGGGGATTGTAGTGCTCAGTCAGTGGTCGGAGCGCAACCGTTCCATGCAGGATATTATGCAGGATGTCAATCGCAAACTCAAAGCTTTGCCAGGATACCGGGCCTTTTCTGTTGCGCGTCGTGGTCTGGGAGGCGGAACCGGCAAGCCTGTAGAATTCGTATTGGGTGGAAGCGACTATGATGAACTGGCCCGCTGGCGTGATATTCTGATCGAGCGTGCCGAAGAAAACAAAGGGCTTTCCAACCTGGAAAGTGATTACAAAGAAAACAAGCCGCAATTGGAAGTCATTGTCGACAAAGATCGAGCCGCCGATGTGGGGGTGAGCATTGCCCAAATCGGTCGAACCCTGGAAACCATGCTCGGGTTTCGACAAGTGACCACTTACATTGATCGCGGCGAAGAATACGATGTGATTCTCGAAGGAAAAAAAGAGCAAAAACGCACACCCACTGATATTCGTAACATCTATGTCCGATCGGAAGCCGACCGTGGTGAACTAATCCCGCTCTCCAGCTTGGTATCCTTGAGAGAATTTGCCGATTCAGCTGCGAAGAACCGGTTCAACCGTTTACGTGCCATCACCCTTTCCGCGACCCTTCAGAATGACTACCTGCTTGGAGATGCCCTCGCATACTTGGAAAAAATTACACGGGAGGAACTTGGCAGCGCACCGGTCATCGACTTTAAGGGGCAGTCTCGAGAATTTGTGGATGCCTCCAGTGCGCTGGTTTTTGCTTTCGGTCTCTCTCTTTTGGTCGTGTTTCTGGTGCTCGCAGCACAGTTCGAAAGTTTCGTGCATCCCTTCACGATTATGCTGACGGTGCCACTGGCGGTAGCCGGCGCCCTGGTGGGGCTGTACCTTGCCGGAAGCTCTCTCAACGTTTACAGCCAGGTGGGCATCCTCGTGCTGATTGGATTAGCGGCCAAAAACGGCATACTGATCGTTGAGTTTGCCAACCAGCTGCGCAATCAAGGAAAATCTGTCTCAGAAGCGGCACTGGAAGCCGCTCGCACGCGTTTGCGCCCGGTTATGATGACTTCGGTATCGACTGCCATCGGGGCTGTTCCCCTGGTCCTGGCCAGCGGCGCCGGCGCTGAGAGCCGTTTTACCATCGGGATCGTTATCATTTCCGGAGTGGTGTTGTCCACCGTCCTGACCCTCTTCTTGGTCCCGCTGGCCTATTCGTTTCTGGCTTCGTACACCTCCTCTTCCAACCGCATCGATCGCGAAATCAAAGCACTCGAGCAGAATCTGATGAATTGAATCGATGATAATTAAAAATTTGCACCAAAGATCGGTTCTGGACTTTACCTGCTTTTGTTAACCTCTCTTATCAACTTCAGCACGGCGAGCTCCTTTGCCTTTGCCTCGACCTCAACCGTAATATCCTGGCTCAACCAGAATTTCGGCAAGTCTTCAGGATCAATATAATCATGGTGATTCCGCGGGTTACCATCCTGCCAGGAAATTAATGGGCTTGAGATGTGGAACAGTGGCTCACGGTCCCAGGTTATCAACGCTCGATGGGTCGTGTCTTCGGCATTTTGACCGTCTGGTAGGCAGCGGTGATGGTGCAGGTCGTATACAAACGGAATTCGCAATTTTTCGCAAACTGGCAATAAGTCACGGGGTGTATACAGACGATCATCGTTCTCCAGAGTCAGTCGGCTTCGAAGATTTTGCGGCAGATCTCTTATTTGCCTGACTAAACGTTTCAAGGCCTCAGCTTTATTCCCATAAGCACCGCCGGCATGAATGTTGATGACATCGGCACCGACCCATTCCGCGACCTCCGCTTGATAATCTAGCTCGGCAAGCGATCGTTGGGTGACCTCAGGATTCGGGGAGGATAAAAGAATGAACTGGTCGGGATGGAAACTTGTACGCAGGTCGTGTCGCCGGCAATAGGCCTTGCATTTTCTAAATGCATCCACAATTTCTGTCGATTGGGGCAAGTCCTCTATCGCGTATCCCAGTTCTGGATGCGTTTTGAGCGGCAGAATCTGGCTGTTGATCCGAAAGGCACCAATACCGTTAAGCCGGCAAAATTTTAGGGCCTCGAGCAGCGACTCCGCGTTGTGCAGACAAATATTTGATAGACGATCCAGACGCTTATCGGCTGAAAGCTGAGCAGTGTACTTGGCTGTTGTCCGGCGAAACTTTATCGGCACTTCACGAAAAATACAGCACAGTCCCCAACGAATCATAATTAACCTTTCGATTGTTTTAAAATATTTATCCCGATCATTTTCAGATAGCTTTATCTCGATTCGAATTCTAAATACATCTTATCCATGAAAAAGGGATCGTCGAAATGACGCTTGCCGACGAAGGCCACGGCATGCCGGCCCGATTGCCGCATCGCGCCAGGTGAGAGAACACCCGTGGGCCAAAGAATGAACCGTTCCAGCCTTTTGCTGCCTGGAGCAAGGCTGTCCTGACCAAACATGCTCCTTCGATAGTCTTTCAGATAAGGTAGGCTTCGCAGCTGACCATAGTCCAAAAGTGAATAAACCTCCAAACCCTTTTTCAAATTCCGGGAAAAAGGGTAAAGGTGTTGAACATAGTGGGTGCGGCTCTCCATAGCGACTGTCATCACGTCTTTTGAATGGTTTACCTCCGGTGATTCGAGAATCAGTGGTGGTTCCGCATAATCTATATTTGCGCGAACTTGGAGTCGGTCTGTCGGATAAGCCTTATAGTAGCATCCGCAGTTATGCATGGTTTCATATAAAATCGGATCTCCTTTGAGATCTAAAGTCACCCGGTAATTTAGCCCATCAAGAATTCCTCCGTAAATATCCAGCGTTCCTTGTTTAGGCCGCTCAGGAAACCAGATGATATAATTGAGTTGGGTAAAAATTTCATCGCCGAAACGAGTAAAGGACATGAGTGTATAAGTAACAGAGGAATTTGTATCGACATCGAGAATATCTTGGTCTGACCAGACTGGAGCGCCGATGCGGTCATAGTTTCCTTTGTATTGAACTTCCCAGGCCGGTGCGTACATCCGAAACAGCGCTGCTTTATCTTGAGAAGAATAATTTGGGATGCCTAAAGCATCGCGCCTAACTGACTCGAAGATGTGGCCAGCGGAAGACATATCGCTATTTTGGGCCGGAATGTACCGTATTGTTCTCCAGTCAGCAGGCGGCTGGAGTGAATAGCTTTCGCGGGCCTCGGCATGCCAACGGGACACTCCGGATGAGACAAACACACGGGATATCGGGTAAATACCCAATATCCTGCGAAGCGTAATATATTCGTCGGATATTAAAACGCTTTTTTTTAGCCGCTCCCGCTGGTCAACATTATGAAAATCCTCCACCCTTAAAAGGTCACCACAGGTTTCGATTTTGCTGTTTAGTTCGGCTTTGTCCTTGATGGAGTCAATCCCGTCGACAGCAGAATCGGGCAGATTCGCAATTTCATATTTGCGGGCTTCCTGATCAAGCGCCTGCATTCGGTCCATCCATGCAGCAAAGGCGGCTTCGCTGTCGAGTTCTTCGCGAAATGAGGCAAGAAATCGATTCGTTCTTAAATAGGGATACTTATCCACCCGGTAAACACCGGGATCAATGACCCCGGCCTCCTCGATTTGTTTGTCAAGTGATGCAAAAAAGTTTGCACAGCTGCCATTGGGACCGGATTCACCAATCCGATCCGACCGCGTTGGCAACGGTATCGTTGCGCAGCCGACCATGATAAGCGCAGACAACCAAGACACGAAAATGACTTGAAGAATTGAACGACACCATCTTTCCATATTCTATTCCTTTATCCAGGCAATGTGCCCATCCGGGCGTATGAGAACGGCAAAAGAAGAGGGCAAAAAAAAGGGGCTGTTCTGATACAAAGAAAAGTGAGTCTCGCACTGCAATTCGGATTGCATCCTTATTTCTGCGATGACGATAGGCTGAAATTCCCTATTTCGGGTCACATCAAAGACGTTGAATACCATTTCCGCTTCGCCAGCGATCATCATTACGTAACAGGGCCTGCGATCTTTGCCGATCACAAGCGATGGTAAGTCCAAAGTTGAAATTCTTTGACCATCGCTGTTGATCAGCCAAAAATGAGGCATCCGCCCGCCTAGTTTGAGGCCTGGCCCAAAAATAAGAGGGTTCCATTGATTGGAAGCGGAATTGTCCCGACCGACCAACCAACCTTCTGTGTATGCGAATCCCAGATCCTGGCCGGGAAATAACAGCTGCAGGGTTTTTTGTTTCGCATCTTTAAAAATTGTACGTATGGCTCGGGTTTTGTGTCTGCCGACGAAAAAATTAGATTTGAGCCAATCAACCTGCTTTAAGCCCAGACGCATCACCAGCTGAAAGCAGGTGCGTTTTAAGGCTTGCGGACCAGGAATGCGATCAATCCATTGACTCAACAAATTTGCGGTATTCAAATTCAAACCGATAGCCTTGGGAACGAGCAGCGTTTTTTCGAAATTTTGAACGCTAATGGCCGCATTTAGCTGGGCGACGGGCCGCCGCTCGCTTTCATAGGAAGCCAGCAGGCGCTCTGTGGACTCGGAAAAGTCCAAATTATCGGATTGCAGTGCCGTTGCAATTTTCCAGATCAAGTTGTGTGCATCCTGAATACCGGTGTTCATCCCAAAGCCGCCAGCAGGGGGAAATTGATGGGCAGCGTCCCCAATCAAAAAACAACGTCCCTTACGGGACCGAAATCTGGAGGCTTCCCATACCCCCATGCGCCAGGTCCGAATACTCCTGATATTTACCCTGATCGGCCTACCTGCAAGTCTTTGCATCAATGCGATACAGCGATGGTCATCAAAATCCTCAGCTCGCTGATGCGGCGGGAAAAAGGGTATTTGAGCAACAAATTCGCCGCGTTTAAACGCATGGGCGACCAAAACAGCCACACCCACACTGGCATAGACAAAATATAGCATCGCCGGTATGCGTGAGCGCAGCAACTCCGACAGCTCCGAACTAAAAAAATGGACATTGATAAGATGTTGCAGGGTACCGATCTCAGTAACGAGCTCAATGCCGAGTTGTTTGCGGGTTGTACTGTGAGCCCCGTCGGCCCCTACCAGGAATTGGGTTTGAACCTGATGACGCTGATCTGATTTTCGGTCTTGGAGGAGGACTGCTACGTGGTCTCGATGCTCCCGGACTTGGGCATACCGGCCCTCAATCACACGGCAAAATTTATTTGCCAAGACTTTCCTGCGCAGCATTTGCACAAAATCATGCTGGGGAAAATGTACTTCCTGGGCCGGACTGTGATCCTCAACCGGCATATCGGCGAAATGGTCGACGACGCCCAGCAAGGAATTCGCTGCATCCGGCTTTATTTGATCCAAATCGGGCAGATCTGAAAGATCGGTACAATAAACGAATCGACGCCATTCATCCAACGGTGCGCTTTGGTATCTAATTTCCCGATCGAGGGCATGTAATTCCCGCAATATTTCCATGGAGCGACAGTTGATAAAGTGCGCTTGGGGATGATCGTCGGGCTCAGCCTTTTGCTCAACGAGCAGGTGTGGCACCTGATATTTGCTTAAAAGAAGGGAGGCGACCAGTCCTGCCGGCCCGGCACCGACGACAACAACTTTATTGGATTCAGGAAGTTTCAAATCGGAACGATTTTTTGCTTTCAAGGCCATTGGGTTGTTATTTTTTATCCATTTCAGGAAGAAAACGTTTTCATCCCCGTAATCTTATATTTTAGATCAGTTCGCCCTTTCCCCGAACGAGGAAGTAGTTGACAAGCAATCATCAAAACCATAAATTAGATTCTGTATTTAACACAAAGCAATGATTCTCTGATTGCCACACATTTCCGCTGCTTGTAAACACCTTTCAATTGTTATCTACCTCTGAGTAAAAAGGCTGGGTTGGCTTCCAAAGAAAGGTTTTTACTCTTGATGTGCACCGGATTTCCGAAGTAAAAAAATCAATAGCAGAGAGACTAAAATACATGCCTCCAAACGACAAACATCCAGACGAGATAGCCAAAGAAATCGAATTTGAAAACAGAGAATGGCTCGAATCACTCGACTATGTGTATGAGAATCAGGGTCCAGACCGCGTCAGGCAGCTGCTGCGCCGCCTCCAGGCCCAGGCCCAACAGCGCGGTGTCCAGTTCCACTATACCGCCAATACGCCTTATGTCAACACCATTCCCGTTGAAAGCCAGCCAGTGTTTCCGGGCAGCCGTGAGATCGAACGCCGGATAAAAAGTATCATTCGCTGGAATGCCATGGCCATGGTCGTTCGGGCAAACCGCCAACATTCAGGCATCGGCGGGCATATCTCCACCTATGCTTCCTGTGCGACCTTGTACGAAATCGGCTTTAATCATTTTTTCAGGGCCAAAACGGCCAAACACCCCGGAGATATTGTTTACTTTCAGGGACATGCGGCTCCCGGCATTTATGCCCGCGCGTTTTTGGAGGGTCGCATTACAGAAAAGCATCTGGAGAATTTCCGACGCGAACTGCAGCCAGAACCGGGGTTGTCGTCTTACCCCCATCCGTATCTAATGCCTGATTTTTGGCAGTTTCCGACAGTTTCGATGGGATTGTCGCCGATCATGGCAATTTATCAGGCACGGTTCAACCGCTATCTGGAGGACCGCGGTCTGGTAAAAACTTACGATCAGAAAGTCTGGGCCTTTCTCGGTGACGGTGAATTGGACGAGCCCGAATCTCTTGGAGCCACCACCCTTGCGGCCCGCGAGCAGCTCGACAATCTTATTTTTGTTATCAACTGCAATTTGCAGCGCCTCGACGGACCGGTACGCGGTAACGGAAAAATTATCCAGGAGCTTGAAGCGGCCTTCCGGGGCGCCGGCTGGAATGTCATCAAGGTTATCTGGGGTCACGATTGGGATCCGTTGCTGGCCCAGGACGAACACGGATTGCTGATCAAGCGCATGGAGGAGGTCCCCGATGGCCAGTACCAGAAGTATTCGGTCGCTGGCGGTGATTATATTCGGAAGGATTTTTTCGGTAAATACCCTGAATTGACCCAGATGGTCAGCTCTTACACTGACGAGCAGCTTCAAAAACTGAGGCGCGGCGGTCACGACCCGCAGAAAGTTTACGCAGCCTACAAAGCAGCCACAGAATATAAAGGCGCCCCGACAGTCATTCTAGCCAAAACCATCAAAGGCTACGGCCTCGGTGAAGCCGGTGAGGGTCGCAATGTCACCCATCAGCAAAAGGCCCTCAACGAGCAGGAATTGCGGCATTTTCGCAGCCGTTTCGGCATCCCCATCCCGGACTCGGCCATCAATAAGATGCCCTTTTATCGTCCGGCGTCCGACAGCGAGGAAATGAAATACCTCTTGGAACGACGCCGCGAACTTGGCGGACAGCTGCCCGCACGCTTTGAATCGGTGCCGGTCTTTCGTCCTCCCGGCCGCGAATTATACACAGAATTTTTCGAAGGTACCGCTGATCGTGAGGTGGCCACTACCATGGTGATGGTGCATCTGCTGGGAAAATTACTAAACGACAAAAAGATCGGCGAGTATATCGTGCCCATCGTCCCGGACGAAGCCCGCACGTTTGGCATGGAGTCCTTGTTCCGCAAAATCGGTATCTACTCGCATGTCGGGCAAAACTATGAACCGGTGGACAAGGAAAGTCTTTTATACTACAAGGAGGCCAAAGACGGACAAATTCTCGAAGAGGGCATCACCGAGGCCGGATCGATGTCGTCATTCATTGCGGCCGGTACGGCATACTCGACTTTCGGCATCAACATGGTCCCGTTTTTCTTTTTCTACTCGATGTTCGGCTTTCAGCGGATCGGCGATCTGATTTGGGCTGCCGGCGACGCTCAGACGCGCGGTTTTTTGCTGGGTGCCACCGCCGGGCGCACCACCCTGGCCGGCGAAGGTTTGCAGCATCAGGATGGACACACGCACATTTTGGCCTACGGCAATCCTTCGGTACTGGCCTACGACCCCGCGTTTGCCTACGAACTGGCGGTCATCGTCCGCGAAGGTCTACGTCGTATGCTGGAAGAAGGCGAAAATATCGTCTATTACCTGACCATTATGAACGAATTCTACAAAATGCCCGCCATGCCCCAAAACGTCGAGGAGGGCATCCTCAAAGGTATATATAAATTTCGGGCAGCCGACAACAAAAGGGCCAAAATCAAGGCCCACTTGTTCGGCAGCGGAACCATTTTAAATGAAGCGCTCAAGGCCCAGGCGCTTCTGGAAACCGAATATGGTGTGGCGGCGGATGTATGGAGCGTCACCAGCTACAAGAGCCTATATTGGGATGCCACCGAGACCGAACGATGGAATTTTCTGCATCCGGACCGGGAACCGAAATTGTCGTATCTCCAACAGCAGCTGGTCGACGAAAAAGGTGTGTTCATCGCGGCTTCGGACTATCTTAAAGCCCTGCCGGGTTCGATTGCCAAATGGTTGCCCGGACCAACGGTCTTGCTGGGAACCGACGGTTACGGCCGCAGCGAAACCCGCGATCGCTTGCGCGATTTCTTCGAGGTGGATGCCCGCCATATTGCTTTTTCGGCCCTGGGTGCCCTGGCGCGAGAAAAGCGGGTAAAAATGTCAGTGGTAAAAAAAGCTCGTAAACTGCTTGATATTGACGCGGAAAAAACAAACCCTTTGTTTAAGGAGTCGGTATGATAGAGGAAGTCAAAATTCCGGAAATCAGTGAGAATGTCGAATCGGGAACCATCGTCCGGGTGCTGGTTGAGGTTGGTGACATGATCGACATTGACGACGTGCTGGTCGAGTTTGAAACGGAAAAAGCACTGGTTGACATTCCCTCGACGGTCAAAGGCAAGATCGCTGAACTGCTTGCCAAAGAAGGCGATGAAATGCGGGTGGGCGATGTGATTGCTAGGGTCGACACCGAGGGCCGGGCCGACGATAAAGACACGTCGGAACCTGAACCTGCAGCCGACGAGGATTTACAAGAGGAAGCGGCAGCGGAAACCTCTGAAGAGCCCCCGCGCTCTGAGAGGCCGGAGGAGGTCGATACCGAAGTCGCTGAAAAGGAAGAGGATGCACCCCAACCACCAGAAAAACC
>JAAUYD010026088.1_pt1 | contig 12212 bp, 6 predicted proteins | sample 7278101 | NCBI WGS metagenome assembly JAAUYD01 (sample SAMN14350128, study PRJNA611818) | marine sediment metagenome | isolation source: surface marine sediment (0.6m) | place: French Polynesia: Moorea | collected 2018-08 | reverse complement strand
GGTAATGGCTAAATCTTACGGATATGGGTACAAAGTATCCCTGCTGGCTGCCTGGACAATGATTGCCATCGTTGTGATGGGTAGCGGCTTTCAGGCCTCATCGGCAAACGCATCAATAAAGGTAGCCGCGGTATTTGAAACCCCGATTGAAGAACCGTGGGTTAATCAAATTCATGTCGCCTTGCTTAAAGCCAAAAAAGAGCTGGGGATCGAATATACCTGGTCGGAAAGTGTAAAATCGGCAGATTTCGCCAGGGTGATGCGCGAATATGCCGAAAAAGGCTACCAGCTTGTTACCGGGGATTCATTTGGCGCTGAACGCATTGCCAGGCGAGTGGCCCGGGATTATCCAAAAACCGCATTCGTATTTGGATCCGGCATCGGTCCGGCCGAACCCAATTTCGGCGTATTCGATAACTGGATTCACGAACCAGCCTATCTATCCGGAATGATTGCCGGTAAAATGACCAAATCCAATATCATTGGTGTTGTAGCAGCCATGCCGATTCCTGAGGTTAACCGGCTTTCCAATGCTTTTTACGCAGGTGCCAAAGAAGTCAATCCTGAGGTCACCTGCAAATTTTCCTTTATCGGCTCCTTTTTCGATCCCCCCAAGGCCAAAGAAGCCGCTTTGGCGCAGATTGAGGCAGGTGCCGATGTATTGTATGCGGAACGCTTCGGCGTTATAGAAGCATGCGTCGAGAAGAAAGTATTGGCCATCTCCAATATGTCGGATCAGTCCGAATTAGGGCCGGAAACGGTAATCACCGGGCCGGTATGGGACATGTGGCCCACTGTTAAATATGTTATCAGCCTGGTGCAAGCCGGCGTTTTTACCGCCCAGGATTTTGGCGGATTTTCTTATATGTCAAAAGGCGGCTCCTACCTAGCCCCCTATCATAAATGGGAAGATAAACTGTCCGAAGAGGTAAAAATGATGGTGGAGAAGAGAAAAAAAGAGATTCTGGATGGTACTTTCAGAGTCGATATCGACGAATCCATTCCCAAATAGGCGGCCGGTCAAACCAACCCGTTTGTCATCGATACGATATTCCGGTTTACGTGCGGCACATTCTAAATGTGCCGCACGTAAACGATAGCAATACAGACAATCAGCAACCCCCGATATACCAAAAAACCATGCCATCAACCGCCCCTCTTTTGGAAATGAAAGGGATATGCAAAAAATTTGGAACCGTGAAAGCCAATGACGGTGCCAATTTATCCCTCTATCCCGGAGATATTCTCGGCCTGCTGGGTGAAAACGGAGCCGGCAAAACGACCCTGATGAATGTATTGTTCGGCATGTATGTGGCCGACTTCGGACAAATAGAAATTGACGGCAAAAAGGTCACGATCCGTAATTCTGCCGATGCACTGGCATTGGGGGTAGGGATGGTTCACCAACATTTCCATCTGGTTGGCCGCCACTCGGTGATTGAAAACATGATGGTTGGGAGAAAGGGCGTCAGTGGTCTTTTAGATCGCAATGCCATCTTTCAACAGATGGACCAGATCGATCGAGCATATGGTTTGAAGCTGCCTCCGGATGCCTTGGTAGAAGACCTCACTGTGGGCGAACAACAACGCCTAGAAATTATGAAAGCCCTTGGCAAAGGCGCACGAATCCTCATCCTGGATGAACCCACATCAACGTTAACCCCACAAGAGGCCGAAGGGCTATTTGATGCGCTACGCGCCATGGCCAAACGGCAGATGGGCGTCATATTTATTAGTCATAAGCTCAATGAAATCAGGGAACTGACCAATCGAGTGGTGGTTATGCGCAGAGGCAGGGTCGTTGCCGAACGAAAAAATGACCGATCCGTCACCCGTCGCGTACTGGCGGAACTCATGTGTGGTCATGAGATCGATACTTTCGTAAAACCGGCCGATCCCGTTGAAAAATCAGAGCGTCCCCTGCTCACGTTGGATCAAATCACCACCGATGGGACCCACAAAAAACGGTTGAAAAAGATCGCTCTTTCAGTTTACGGAGGGGAGATTGTCGGCATTGCCGGCGTATCGGGAAACGGCCAGCGCGAGCTTGCCGATATTATCGCAGGCGTTCAGGCTCCCGCTTCCGGCCGTCTTACCATTAACAATAACTCCATTTCACACTGGTCCGTCCAAGCCGTTCAGTCATGCGGGATGGGACGTGTGCCGGAAGATCGCACCGGTATCGGTCTGATTACGACCCTTCCCCTATCCGATAATATCGTCATGCCGCGCATCCGCAACAAACAGTTCAGTCGCTTCGGTTTTCTAAAAGCTGGAGCGATTCACCAATTTGTAACCAATCAAATAAAGCAGTTTAGAATCAAATCGGAAGGAAACGAAGTCCGCACCGGAACCCTATCGGGAGGAAATCTACAAAAGGTGCTCTTGGCGCGGGAGCTGGCCTGGTCACCAAAAGTACTGTTGGTAGCCCAACCCACACGCGGCTTGGACATCGCTGCGGCCAGGTTCGTTCACAACCAATTTTTTAAATTACGCGCCAAAGGTTGCGCCCTCCTTGTAATCAGTGAAGACCTTGAAGAGCTTTTTCACCTTTCTGATCGTATTGCCGTCATGTTTGAAGGGCAGATCATGGATACGCTTCCGGTTGAAAAAACAACGGTTAGTCAGATCGGAATGCTCATGGCCGGTGTAAGGGAGCAGCAATGAACAGCCTGCGATTAGAACAACGGGATCACACCCCCTTATGGTTAAACCTTGCGCTTCCATTGCTAGCGGTTATGGCGGCTCTCATTATTTGCAGCGGGCTAATCGCTCTAGCAGGTGCCAATGTTATAACGGCCTATGTTAAATTGTTTTCAAGTGCATTTAGCACACGCTTTAATTTTGTTGAAACTCTTGTAAAAGCAACACCGTTAATTTTTACCGGCTTGGCTGTTACCGTTGCCTTTCGGGCCAAGTTTTGGAACATCGGTGCTGAGGGTCAACTGCTGGCCGGCGCCATGGCGGCAGCCTTTGTCGGAGCAAGAGAGATTTTACCTGTCTGGAGCCTCGTACCGGGAATGATCGTGTCTGGTATGTTGGCTGGGGCTTTGTGGGCCGTTATCCCCGCCTTGTTAAAAACACGTTTTAAAGTGGATGATGTTGTTACCACCCTTTTACTCAATTTTATTATTTTTTACGGCATGATGGCGTTGTTGGACGGTCCCTGGAAAGACCCTTTAAGCGGTTATCCCGATTCACCCGATATTCGCATGGATGCTGAATTTCCAATTCTTCTAAAGGCCACCCGACTTCACTTAGGTGTCCTTCTCGCAGCAGTCGCGGCAGGAATCACCTGGCTTCTATTGCGAAAGACGACATTGGGATTTGCCATCAACGCTGTGGGTGAAAATGACAAAGCGGCTCACTATGCCGGATTCAATATAAAAAAAGTCCTGCTAACGACCGCCTTGCTTTCTGGCAGTCTCGCCGGATTGGCGGGTGTCGGTGAGGTTGCCGGGCTCCATTTTCAGGTAATGGCTGGTCTCTCCCCTGGCTATGGGTACACCGGCATCGTGATTGCCATGCTGGCCCGGCTAAACCCGGTGGGTGTCATTCCGGCGGCCATCTTTTTCGCCGCCATCATGACCGGCGCCGAGGCCATGTCTCGGGCTACCGGCGTTCCTGTATTTTTGGCCGACGTCATTCAAGGAACGGCCCTGGTAACCATGTTGGTGGCGCTATTATTTAATCAGTACCGGTTGAGGTGGTCGAAAGGTCCGGCATGAACGAGATCGTCAGTCAAATATTTCAAATCGGTTTTTTCACAGCACTGATTCGTATCGCCACACCGCTGATATTCGGCACTTTGGGTGAGTTGTTCGCCGAAAGATCGGGCATTCTCAATCTTGGCATCGAAGGTATTATGATGCTGGCCGCAATGACCGGTTTTTCCACCGCTTATTTCAGTGGCAGCCTTTGGTTAGGCGTTTTTGCAGCGATAGTAACAGGAATGATTGCCGGGTTGTTAATGGCTTTGCTGACGGTTACCTTGGGACTCAGTCAGCACGTATCCGGCATCGGCACCACCCTTTTATGTTCAGGGCTTTCCTTTTTTTTCTATCGGCTGATTTTCGGACAACCATCATCTATACCCAAGATCACTGCTTTTGAAACCGTTCCACTGCCCTTTCTTGCTGCAATACCAATTATAGGACCGATCTTGTTCGATCAATTTGCCCTGGTTTATTTGGCCATGGCCATTGTTCCTCTTAGTGCCTTTATCCTGTTTCGCACCCCTTGGGGGTTGCATCTCCGAACAGTGGGTGAAAATCCATATGCCGCAGATGCGGCCGGTGTCAGTGTGCATCGTATGCGATATCAGGCATTACTGATTTCGGGCGCGCTAATGGGCCTGGCCGGAGCGTTTCTTTCCATGGCACAATATAATGCGTACACATTTGGAGTTATCTCCGGACGCGGTTGGGTATGCATTGCATTGGTCGTGTTCGGTCAATGGAGTCCCTGGAAAAGCGCCGCCGGGGCACTGTTATTCGCATTTATTGATGCCCTTCAGCTTCGCCTGCAGGCTGGCAGCATAATTGATGTTCCTTATCAAATCTTTTTGATGATGCCCTTTGTGCTGACGATAATAGGAATGGCCATGGTTTCCCGAAATGCCCGCGCACCGGCAGCCCTTTTAAAACCATTTCGAAAGGAGGAGCGCTGATGATCGATCTTCTAGTTCGCGGCGTTAATCTTCCCGATGGTCGAAAAAACCAGGATATCGCCATTGTCGACGGCCTCATTGAATCTATTGAGCCGCAAATCAAAACCAGGGCCAAAAACACACTCGAGGTAAAGGGATATCTGGCCATCCCGCCTTTTGTGGATAGCCACTTTCATCTGGATGCAACCCTGTCTTACGGTCAGCCACGAATCAATCAAAGCGGCACCCTGAACGAGGGTATCGCTATTTGGCGGGAATTAAAATCGCAGCTAACCATTGAAAACATAAAAACCCGGGCTGAAAAACTTTGTCGCTGGGCCATCGCCAGAGGGAATTTATTCATTCGAAGCCATGTGGACATTTGCGATGATCGTCTACTCGCCGTAAAAGCCTTACTGGAAATTCGTCACCAATTCAAACCATACCTGGATATCCAATTGGTCGCTTTTCCTCAAGACGGCTATTTCCGCCACCCCAATACAGCCGCCAACCTGGAACGCGCACTGGAAATGGGTGTTGATATTGTCGGTGGCATTCCCCACCAGGAGGCCACAATGGCCGAAGGGGCCCGTTCGGTTACCACCCTTTGTGAACTGGCTGCCAAGAAAAGTCTTCCCGTGGACATGCATTGCGATGAGAGCGATGATCCCATGTCCCGTCATATAGAAACACTGGTTTTCGAAACCCAACGGTTGGGTTTGGCCGGACGGGTAACCGGCTCCCACCTCACATCAATGCACGGAATGGATAACTACTACGTCAGCAAACTGCTACCCCAGATGCAGGCAGCCCAGGTTCATGTCGTAGCCAACCCATTGGTTAATATTACCCTCCAAGGCCGCCATGATACCTACCCCAAAAGACGCGGCATGACACGGGTCAAAGAGATGCTGGCCGCCGGCATTAATGTCTCTTTTGGTCACGATTGTGTCATGGATCCGTGGTATGGTTTGGGTTCCCATGATATGTTGGAAGTGGCCCATATGGGGCTGCATGTGGCCCAAATGACCGGTACTTCCGAAATAAAACAGATGTTTGCAGCGATTACCGATAATGGGGCCAGAACTCTGGGCCTATCTCAATATGGTTTGGCAAAGAGGTGTTACGCCGATCTCGTCATACTACAGGCCAAGAATATCTTTGAAGCATTGCGATTAAAGCCAGCACGCCTTTACGTTATCCGGCGGGGAAAAATTATCTCCTGTGCTCAGCCGAATAGAACCCATCTAACCATCGGCAACAAGAAAGAGGAGGTTGATTTTGGTCATCTGGTGATGTGACCTATCGAAACGAATGGCTAAATTGGGAAAACATCCTCCCGTTCGTTTTAGTGATCAGCAAGCGGTAATTCAAATATAAACATACTGCCTCTATCTATTCCATCGCTCTCAGCCCATATCCGCCCACCGTGTAATTCGATGATCTGCCGGGAAAGATATAACCCCAGGCCTGTCCCATTGTAATTTCTTTTAACCGTTTGTTTGGAACGCTCGAAAGCGCCAAAAATACGCTCAAGGTCACCGGCAAGTACCCCAATACCATTATCACTCACCGATATTCGAATAATTTCAGGGTCGCTATTTTCTCCACTGTTTCTTAATCGTTGGGCTCTTAGCTCAATTTTTCCCCCTTGGGGCGAAAACTTGACCGCGTTGGCCAACAAATTGTAGAGAACCTGCTTTAACTTACGTTCGTCAGCTCGAATGGTTTCAGGCAGATCATCCAACATCGATTCCACGGTTATGTCTTGCTTGTCAGCTTTTTCTTTGATTATGTTGGTACAGTCCAATAGAAGAAATTGCGGATCAAATTCCGAAAGGTCTAACTCCATCTTTCCGGTTTCCACCCGGGAGATATGTAAAATATCATTGATCAAAGACAGCAAGTGTCGTCCACTATTGAGAATATCATTTAAATACTCCTCCTGGGTATTGTTCAACTTTCCAAAGTGCTTATCAACTAATATTTCGGAAAAACCGATGATATGGTTTAGCGGCGTTCTTAGCTCATGGCTCATGCTGGCGAGAAACTCACTTTTAGCGATGTTGGCCGCTTCGGCATCATGCTTGGCTTTCGACAGGGCATGTGTCATTTTTTTGCGCGCTATAACTTCTTCGGCAAGCTTGACGTTTTGCGCTTCGATCTTCTTTTTCATGGCATCAAATGCCAGATGGGTCGAGACCCTCGCAACCACTTCCTCGGCCTGATACGGTTTGGTAATATAATCCACTGCACCCATGGAGAATGCCTTAACAATATCATCCAAAGATCCCGAAGCGCTCAGAAAAATAACCGGGACCGAAATGGTCGGGCTCTCTTTTTTTATTTGACGAAAGACCTGGAAACCATTTAATTTTGGCATTCTTACATCGAGAAGGATGAGATCGGGTGTTTGGGCCCGAATGCTATCCAAAGCGGCCGCACCATCCATTACCGGATGAATATTATACCCCTCCCGGCTGAGAATTTCGGCAATCAACCGCAGGTCATCTCTGGAATCATCTGCAACCAAAATAACCGCTGTTTTTTTGTCTTCCGTATGCATTGAGTTGCACTCCTACCTAATTATGGTACCAATTGACTTCTTCGTAACATGCCGCAGGCTAATCCTCGGCCATTATCAGATGATGAATGACGGACCTTTCAAAATGGAGCCCTTATTGATAAATTTCCAGCATCATTTACCTTGATCGCGCGATCTTGATTTATCGATCATAGCGGCAATGGCTTGATAATCAAACCGCTCGGCCGCCTTTCGCATGGCATTTCCCGATTCCGGGCTATAATCACAACATCGTTCAATTAAGGAGCTAATCAGGTTCATGTCGGCTCTGATGCAAGCGGCCGACAAGTCGTCAAGCAGATCGGCCGGTATTAGGGTAATATCTATTTGTGGCTGAGACATCGCCGTCGATTGTGCTGCTTCTTTTTGTTCATTGTTTGCGTAAGCCCACTTTATATCGAGATGCGTTTCAAGCATTTTACGTAAATCAATTGCGCTAAACGGCTTGGGCAAAATATCATCACAACCGCAATCGAACATTTTTTTACGTTGCTCCTCTAATCCATCAGCCGTCAGGGCGATAATCTTCACTGCCTGCTTTTTTGAAGAAGCCTTGATCCAGCGGGTGGCATCAAATCCATTCATCACCGGCATCCGCATGTCCATCCAGATAAGATCTGGAAGCCAATCCTGAAATATCTCAACCGCCTCTTTTCCATCACCGGCTGTTCTTAATTCAAACCCCATGGGCTCTAAAAGACGAACCAGCAATTTGCGGCTGCTTTTTTTATCATCGACGATAAGGATACGGTAGCTACGCTGACCCGTAGCCAAACCGATGATCCGGCTATCGGATCGATCCGCAGCATCGATATGCCCCCCCCAAGTCGTGACCGGTATTTCAAACGAGATGGTGGTGCCTTCACCTTTACGGCTGTCGACTTGTATTTCCCCACCTAAAACCTTGATGAATTCACGACAAATCGCCAACCCCAAGCCGCTACCTTGAACGTCTTCTTCACTATTTACCGATTGGGTGAAAGGATCAAATATAGATTCGATTTTCCCGGTTTCTATTCCAATTCCGGTATCTTTAACCGATATCCGTAATCGACCTTTCCTTTCATCCTCATTTAGATTCTGTACATGCCTTACTTCAGCGCGCACATTGATCTCGCCCTGCTTGGTATATTTTATGGCGTTATTAACCAGATTAATTAAAACTTGTCGTACCTTGGCCTTATCTGTTTCGATAAAATCTGGAAATCGGTCTGCTATTTGGTAGGTAATTAAAAGGCCTTTATCCTTTGCGCTTAACGCAAACATCTCTTCAATATGATTAAACATACTAGACAAATTGAACCGGTTTGTGTGAATGGCGATGCGCCCCGATTCAATACGTGCGATATCCAAGACATTGTTTATTAATGTTAATAAACTCCTACTGCTACGATGAATTACCGACAGATTATCGAACTGAATTTTAGATAAATCTTCTTTGCCCAATTGGTCTTCTTCGAGCATCAACTCCGTGAAACCGATTATCGTATTAAGGGGTGTCCTTAGCTCGTGGCTGATATGAGCTAAAAATGTCGTTTTCGCATTATTGGCTGCTTCGGCTTGTTTTTTGGCTCTATTTAGCTCTGAGGTTCGTTCTATCACAATCGTTTCAAGGTCTTGGTTAATCTGTTTGAGCTTTTGTTCAGCCAGTTTACGCTCCGTTATATTTCGGGATGTCCATAAAATTTTATGACATGCACCTTTCTCATTAAAAATCGGTATCATACTCACTTCTGAAGAATATTGACCATGCGATAGATTATAGTGCTCTTCAAAATGTACCGGTAAGCCAGTTTTTACAACCTGATTGTAATATTTGATATGACGGTCGATAATGGTTTTATCAAATCCAAAAATATCAGTTCCCACCTGTTCGACTTTTTTTCCGATAATATCTCGTTGAGAAAACTCAAAGCCAAAATTACTCGAAATATTCAAATAGCTCTGGTTGGCTGCTTCAATACGGTAGCTGCCCTCTGATTCAACTCTGACTAAAAGTTGAAGGTCGGAGGTGTTATTAAAAATGACCGAAAGCCGGTTTTCACTATCTCGCAGAGCCTTCTCGGCTTGATTACGTTCAGTAATATCTCTAACAATGGCCTGAATGACGCTTTTATCTCCAAAATTAAAAATGCTCGATGAAACCTCGGCAGGAAACACCTTCCCACCCTTGGTGATAAAATCAATTTCAAATCTTACAGATCCTTTTTCATGTATGGCCTCAAAGGCCGATTTTGATTTTTCTAAGGCGCCAGGCGGGTGTAGGTTTGATACATTTATTGATTGTAGTTCCGATTTGGAGTATCCAAACAAATCATAAACTTTTTTATTTGCATCGATAATTTTACCATCAAGATAATGAATAAAAATACCATCATTCGACTCATGGTAAAGATTACCATATTTTTCCTGACTTTCTTTTAGGGCTATTTCAGCTAGCTTTCTATCGGTTATGTCAATTACTATTCCTTGATAATGGGTAATCCTGCCGGTCTGGTCTTTTTTTATGAAAGTTCGGTCATCGACCCAGCGAATGTCACCTTTTTGAGTTAATACTCTATAGGGTTCATGTGCAAACTCCCGACAGTTTTCTAGATTGCTGAAGGTTCTAACCTCCTGCCCAACTCTTTCCAAATCGTCAGGATGAATAATCTGCTCATACTTAACAGCGCCCGATAAGAGGGCATCAGGATCGTATCCTAAAACCGCTTTTATATTTTCTGATACAAATTCAATGGGCCAGCCTTCACTATTTTCCCATACAAAGGCAATCAGGGGACTATTATTTAAAATGGTATACGCTTCATCTCGCTCTTTTTGAGCTATTTTGATTATAGTTATATCTGCAATCACACCTACTACCCCGGAGATTTTTCCTTCAGAATCCGAAAGGGGAAAATAGCTTTCACGCGTCCATCCCTTTTTTCCACTAGGTAGCTCATATTGCAAATTTACGTTCCGCGTTACTTCTCCTTTCATTGCTTTTTCAATGGCACTTTTTATCTGGTTATTTAAAAAAGGAAATTTCACCCAAGGGATTGTTCCCAAGAACTCTTCCCTTGGCATATCTGAAATCACATCCATGTGTTTGTTATAGTAGGTGTATTCATAGTCGGTATTCAATACCAAAACACCTTCTTGCATGGACTCCAAAACATTATCAAGTAGCTGCTTGTTGCTCTGTAAGGAATCTTCGGCATGCTTGCGTTCTGTAATATCCACAAACGTTACGATCACCTCTTGTATTTCGTCCCTGGCATCGAATACCGGATTAGCAGCAACCAGTACCCAGACAGGTTCACTCCTGGAGCTATCAGCTATACCTGCAATAAAGTCTTTTAATGGCTTTTTTGTAGATAGCACCTGCCTGACCGGATATTCTTCAACAGGCATTGTCTCACCATCGGTACGGCAGAATCTCCACTCTGGATCTATCGCCGATTTCCCCAACATCTGATCTTTCGATAATCCCAACAAATTTTGGGCCATGGGATTACTGGCGATAATTTTTGTATCGGCATCATGCACCACAATGGCGGCCTGAATTCTATCAAGGAGTGACCGGTATCGCATTTCACTTAACCGGATGGCCTTTGCGGCCGCTTCGGCTAGTTTGACCTGATTGTTTTTGAAACGGTAATAGAAAAAAAACAGGTTTAATAATGCCATTGCTGCAAACGTGTATGACCACCAGGTTTGCCACCAGGGCGGCGCGATCACAAGTTTGGCTGCGATACCATCCTCGTTCCAAACGCCGTGGTTATTGGAGGCCTTAACGCGAAAAGTATAGCCACCCGGCCTTAAATTGGTGTAGGCAGCAAGTCTTGTACCTGCGGCGTCGACCCAATCTTTATCGAATCCATCCAGCTTGTATGCATACTGATTTGCACCAGGATTACTGTAATCCAATGCGGCGAATTCAAATGAAAAGATCGCATCCCGATAGGTAAGCTCAATATTTTTTTGCGGATTAATTGTTCGCCCGGGGTACGTATCTTCATTACGTATACGAAAACCACTAAAGACAACCGGCGGGACATGGCGATTGGTCTGAATTTCTAACGGGTTAAAAATATTTATGCCGTTACGTCCGCCAATAATCATTTCGCCGCTTGCAGAAACCAAATGTCCTCTACTGAACTCGAATCCCTGAAGCCCGTCCAGAGCTCCATAGGTGATGGCCATACTTCGATTGGGAGAGAAATGGGTCAACCCTTTAATTGTTGTGATCCATAAATCACCCTTAGGGTCCTCCATGATTCCCCGAATCGAGTTACTGGCCAAGCCATCCTTGACGGTAAACCGCTTAAACCTTCCCGTTTTCCGGTCCAAGCAGTTAAGCCCACCATTGGTACCAATCCAAAGCAACTTGTTTCGCGCTTCGAACAAGATGGTAACATTGTTATGGCTGAGACTGTTTGGATCATCGGGATCGGCGTAGTACTGTCTGAACTCACCTTCAGTTGCCATACGATTAAGGCCATTATCCGTACCTACCCACAAAACCCCGTCCGACGTTTCAAGGATCGACCAAATACCATTGTCGCTGATGCTGCGGGGGTTTAACGGATCATGCATAAACCGTAGAAAAGCCTGGCGCTGGGAATCATATTTATTTAAGCCATTGCGTGTCCCAACCCATAAATGGTTTTTGGCGTCTTCGAATAGAGCCCAAACCCGGTTGTCGGAGATGGTTGTAGAAACTGAATTATCGGTCAAATGGTGTGTAAAAAGAGCCGTTTCCGGGTCATAGGCATTTAATCCTCCATTGTAAGTGCCAATCCAGATGATACCGTCATGATCAACGAGAATACTCTCGGTAAGATCGCTTTTGAGGCTATTGGGATTATTGGGGTCACTACGATAAAGGGTGGCCTGTTTACTTTGTCGATCAAAGCTCTGAAAACCTCCGCCATCATTGGCCAACCATAAAACACCGTGGGCATCCTCGGCAATCGCATTGACACCGTTATAAGCCAG
>JAAUYD010263273.1_pt1 | contig 12213 bp, 10 predicted proteins | sample 7278101 | NCBI WGS metagenome assembly JAAUYD01 (sample SAMN14350128, study PRJNA611818) | marine sediment metagenome | isolation source: surface marine sediment (0.6m) | place: French Polynesia: Moorea | collected 2018-08 | reverse complement strand
TGTAGTCCTCGATGCGAGTCACCTTCTGCGCGTGGATCAGCGGGTAGGTCGCCGCGAGGTAGTCGAGCAGCGCCGTGAAGGGGGCGCCGTCGAACTGCGCCGGGTCCTGGTGGCTGATCGTCTCGAAGCGGATCGCCCGGGCGAGGCGCTCCGAGACGTCGTCTTCGGCGACTCCGGCCGAAGGGGCGCCGAGCACGGACAAGGCAAGACACAGAATGGTGACACGTCGCATGGGTCCCTCCGGTGCGAGAGGGATACCGCAGCGCGGAGGGCCAGTCATGCAGCGCGGCCGAACGCCGGGGCTCGCCTCGCACACGAGAGCGGCCCTAGAGTCTCGCGATGCCCGAGCGAGAGTTCCTGCCGCCCTTCCCGGAGTGGCTCGTCGCGCTCTACTACCGCTGGGCGGCCGGGGTCAACCGCCTCTGGCCCTGGATCGATCTCGACGGCATGCGCCTGCGGGTGGAGCCGAGCGTCTACAAGCCGATCCAGAACGAGCACCGCGTGGCCGCGCTCGTGCCGCCCGGCCGTTCGGTGCTCGACGTCGGCTGCGGGTCCGGCGTGCTCGGGCTCGCCGCGGCGCCGCACAGCGAGCGCGTGCTCAGCGTCGACGTCAACCCCGCCGCCGTGCGCAGCACCCGGGAGAACGCGCGCCGCCTCGGGATCACGAATCTCGACGCCCGCGTCGCGGATGCGCTCGCGGACGATCTCGGCGCTCCCTTCGGCGTCGTGCTGTGTGGACCGCCCTTCTCGGAGGTCGACCTGTCCGGCGTGGAGCGGCGCTGGGCCAGTGCACCGGGCTTCACGCCGCGCCTGTTCGCGCGCGCGGCCGAATGGCTCGGGCCCGAGGGCCTGCTGATCGTCCATCACATGGCCCGCGCGCGCCCCGGACTCGAGGCGCTCGCGCGCGCACACGGCCTGCGCTTGCGCGACGTTCGGCCGAACCACAGGAAGTCGTCGAAGCTCCACGCACTCGCCTGGGTCTACGCCCAGGTCGGGCTCAAGACGACCTTCTACGTGTTCGAGCGCGGGCCGCGCGAGGCGGCAGAGCAGGGCGCCGCCGTGGAAGGCCTCAGCGGCCGAAGCTCGTGATGGCGTCGGCGACGAGCTCGGCTTCGAGGACGGGAAGCATGTGACTGCCGCCGGGAACGATGCGCGTCTCGGCGCTCGGGATGACGCTGCCCAGGTAGGTCGCGATCGCGACCGGCGCCAGGCGGTCGTCGTCGCCGTGCACGAGCAGCGTCGGCATGCTGATGCGCGTGGGATCGAAGTCGCCCTCGACGATCGTGAACATCTCCCCGCGATAGGTGAGCAGCGTCTCGAGGCGCGCGAAGTTGGCGACCAGGCCGGGGATCCACCAGTCGGGCATCGGCTTCTCGCTGTAGGCCTGCATGCTGAGCGCCTCGATCAAGCCGCGCCCCACGGCCGGCACGCGCCGCCGCCACGCGAGCACGGGATCGGAGTACAGGACGCGCATGAAGCCCGGCGGTTCGGGCGGCTGCGCTTCGGCGGAGTCGGGGCCGCCGGTGCCGATCAGCACGAGTCGTTCGACGCGCTCGGGCGCGCGCTGCGCGGCGATCATCGACGTGACGCCCCCATAGGACCAGCCGACCAGGGTCACGCGGTCGAGGCCCTCCGCATCGAGCAGGGCCAGGAGCTCCTCCGCGTTCCGGTAGGGCGTGTGCGGCGCCCCGTCCGCGCGCGGATCGGAGTGGCCGTATCCGACCCGGTCGTAGGCCAGCGCGCGCCGCCCGCGCTTCGCGAGCTCCGGCATGAGCGCCTGCCAGTCGCTCGCCATGCCCGGGAGGCCGTGGACGAGCACGACGGCCGGACCCTCCCCTTCCTCGCGCAGGTTCACGCGCACGCCCTCGCCGATCGGAACGAAGCGCCCCGCGGCCGGAAGCGGGGGAGGCGGCTCTGCCGTCAGCGAGGAGCAGAGCGGAGGCAGCGCGATGCCGCCGACCACGAGCAGGACCAGGACGAGCAGGATGCGCGCGAGCATGGGACCGCTCCTCGTGCGAAGGGTGCAGCCGCGATCCTACCCCGCCGAGGCGCTCAGGGCTTGATGAGGGTGGGAGGCCCCACGAAGGGTCCGGCGAGCGAGACGGTCGAGCCGTCCGTGATCACGACGAAGAAGTCGCCCTTGCCGGCGGGCTTGCCGCCCTCGTTCGAGAAGCGGGCGTTCAAGGTGACCGTGCACGGGATGCAGGCCGAGGGCTCCACGTAGAGCCCCGAGAGCACGAAGTCGGCGAGCGGGCCCTCGGACGCGGCGAAGGGCTTGGTGCGTTGGAAGGGCGCCCCGGCACCCACCGTGAGATAGGTGGCCGACGCGAGGTTCCCGAAGTCGAAGCCGATCGACTTGGCCCCGAAGTCGACCTCGACCTTGGCGTCGAAGGTGCCCGGGTGCGGCGGATTGATCGGCGCGCCGAGCACCTCCCAGACGAAGCTGCCCTGGAAGAGGCCCGCGAACTGCACCAGGTCGCCGACGGTGGAGCGCCCGTCCGGGAACATCGGCGCGTCGAAGGTCTCCGGGACGAGCAGCTCGAAGCTCTCCTCGTCGGGCGTCTGCAGTGCGGACGGGTCGAGGTCGTCGAGGGCGACGCCCTCGCGCGCGACGCGCACGGGGGCGTGGCTGCTGCGACGTCCGCTCTCGCGCACCACCCCGGCGGCCTGCTCGACGGGGTTCGGACCTCGTGACCGCGGGACGGGACCGTCGCCGCCGTGCGGAGTGCCGGCCCTGTCTTCCGCGAGGCCCCTGGGGCGCGGGCCCGAGGCGGGAAGTCGCGTGCCGGCCAGGGACAGGACCCGCAGCTCCGCCTCTCCGAGCGAGAAGGCGTCGCCGGGCGCGCCGTCGGCTCCGATCCGGACGCCGAATCCCGGCGTGATGAGCTCGGTGTGGCCGCCGGGCCCGCGCACGTCGAGGCCGCCGACCCGCTCGGAGGCGTCGTTGAGCGGGCCCGGGCCGAGCAGGGCGACCAGGCTCTGCTCGTCGCCCACGCGCGCGCCGCCGATCGTGCCGCGGATGCCGATGCTGCCCACGGGCAGCTTGATCTCGACGTTCTGGGGCTCGTCGCGCGCGACCTTGCCCGTCACGAAGCGGAAGACGCCCTTGGCGAGGTCGACGCCGATCCGACCTCCCTGCCGGCCGGGGTCGTAGACGAACTCGTCGATCACGAGCTCGCTGTCGGGGCCCAGCGTGAAGACCGTCTCGTCGAGGAGCAGGATCTGAAGCCCGGCGTCGGGTCCCGTCCGGATCACGTCGCCGAGCCGGATCGCATCGCCGCTCGCGACGTCGATGCCGATGTCGGGCGCCCGGTCGAGCAGCACGGGACCGCGCACGGCCGCGGCGACACCGGCCTGGATGGAGGCCTGCGCGGCCGCGCCCGACGCCCCCAGCAGCGCCGCCACGAGAAGCCCGAGCAACGGGGCGAGCTGTTCGCATCGCGGCATGGTTCCCTCCCAACGCGTGGAGAACGGATCGGGTGACCGGCCTGCTTCCATGAGGCCGGAAGGCTCCGCCGCGACGGCGCCGCCCGCGTGCAGGCCGGCCTGCGCCGAGGCGCAGAGGGCCGGCACCAGTGCGAGCAGGTCGATGATCCGGAGCAGGCTCCGCATCAGAAGTCCCAGCGCTTCGTGAACAAGAACCCGAGCTTGAGGTTGTCGTAGGTGAAGTTCGGGAGGTTCGAGGACACCCAGAGGTACTCGGCGTTCAGGGACAGCACGACGTCGCCGAGGCCGCCCTCGAGCAGGCCCGCGCTCAGGAAGGAGAGGGGCGCGCCGTAGAGCAGCCTCGAGCGCACCTCGATCTCGCGCCGGATCTTCGTGCTGATGAAGGTCTGCGCGTCCTTGTACCGGTTCCAGTCGAGCGTGACGCCGCCGATCACGAACTGACCGCCGCCCGGCAGCCAGGTGTGCTGGAGGCCGCCGGTGGGGCCGATGAAGCTGTAGTAGCGCACGTCCGCGGAGCGGTTGCGCCCGCCGAGCGAGGCCAGGGTGCGATGCGCGGGCGTCCAGGTCGTCTCGACCTCGAAGCCCGCCGTCGTCTCGAAGCCCGTACGCTCGTAGGCGCGGATCGAGTTCGGGATGCCGTCGTAGTCGAAGTACTCGAGACGAGTGACGGCCCGGCCCATGCTGCGCGGACCGACTCGGCGTTCGCCGCGCACCTCGCCAGCGATCGAGCGCACGAACTTCTCGCTCGAGAGGTCCACCAGACCGCCGGAGAGCGAGAAGGTCCAGTCGATCGGCTGCGTGCGGTAGAGCAGCCCGACCTCGCCCGAGGTCGAGCGCACGTCGAAGATCTCCTGGTTCTCCTGCTCGGCGTTGTAGTACGAGAGGCGGCCGAAGAGCGTGTGCTGCTCCTGCGAGCCGAGATCGTGCTCGAAGCCGACGTCCGTGATCGCGACGTAGGCGTAGTCGTCGTCCTCGGTCACGCCGTCACCGAGCTGGAAGCGGAAGTCCCGGATCAGCAGGCTGTCCGACTTCGGCGCGGAGTTCCGATTGCTGTCGTACTGCGCGCCGCCGGAGATCGAGAAGGCGCCGCGGGTGCGGCGCTGGCGGCGCTCGATGCGGCGCCGGTAGTCGTCGACCGTGGCGGCCAACGAGGCGTCGAGCTCCGCGTAGCGCACGCGGTCGAGCTCGGCTTCCGCTCCCGCGAGGTCGTCGAGCCGGTAGAGCACGATCGCGTGGAACACGCGCACGGTCGTGAGCTCGGGCTCGATCAGCAGGATGCGTTCCAGGGTCGCGGCCGCCCCCTTGAGGTCGCCGTCCGCGACCTGCTGGTTCGCCCAGCGCGTGTTCAGCTCGATGTCGTCGGGCGCGGCGAGCACGTCGGCGTAGGTGAGCCCGGTGTCCCGTGCGTCGAAGCGCTCGGCCTCGGCCGCGCTCCGCGCGGCTTCGCGGCCGACTTCGCTGCTGCGCTCGGTCGACTCGCGCTCCCGCTCGGGTTGGAAGACCTGCGCCGAGGCGGCGGCCGGTGCGAGCCACGCGGCGGGGACCCCCATCACCAGGCCTCCGGCGAGGGCGACGAGCAGGGCGGCGGATCGCGACATGCGGGACTCTCCGAACGACGTTGCCTGCCACGGATCGGCCGGCTGCTTCCCGTTCCGGAGAGGGCGATTCCACCCGAAGTTGCACTTCCGCGAAGATCACTTGCTGGTTGCCGTGAAGACTCCGTCCCAGGCCGTCGGGGGGGGATTCACGCGGTAACGCCCGATGCGCTCGCGGTACAGCTCGTAGAGCGCCCCGAGCTCGGGCCCGAGCTCCTCGCACTCGTCGAGCTGGGCCTCGGCGGCCTCCCACTCTCGCGCGCGGTAGGCCTTGAGCATCGCCTCGTGGTGCTCGCGGAGCTGCAGGAAGTCGAGGCGCCGGGCGCGGTCGGCATCGCCCAGCAGCGCGTGGATCGTGACCGGCTCGTTCTTGCCCTTGACGCGGATGCAGTCGAGCTCGAGGCAGGCGAGCTCCGGGACCGCGGCGCGCGTGTCGTCGCCGATCACGACGTCCACGCCGTAGGACTTGGACTGTCCCTCGAGACGCGAGGCCAGGTTGACCGCGTCGCCGATCACCGAGTAGTCGAAGCGCTGCTCGCTCCCGAGGTTGCCCACGCAGGCCAGCCCCGTGTTGATGCCCACGCCGACCCGGAGCGTCTCGAAGGCGCCGCCGCTCGCGGCGGCCTCCTCGGCGAGGTGGCCGTTCAAGGCGTCGAGCGCCTCGAGCATGTCGAGGGCCGAGAGACAGGCCTCGCGCGCGTGCTCGGGCACGTCGAGCGGTGCGTTCCAGAAGGCCATCACGCAGTCGCCCATGTACTTGTCGATCGTTCCGCGGCGACCCAGGATGACGTCGGTGAGCGGGGTCAAGAGCCGGTTCACGAGGCGCGTGAGCTGCTCGGGCTCGAGCCGCTCCGAGAGCGTCGTGAACCCGCGCACGTCGCAGAACAGGAAGCTGAGCTCGCGCATCTCGCCGCCGAGCTGCAGGCGCTCCGGGTCGGCCGAGAGCTCCTCCACGAGGGCGGGCGCGAGGTAGTGGCCGAAGGCACGCCGCACGCGTCGCTTCTGCGACTCCTCGGAGAGGTGCCCGAGCACCGAGCTCAGCAGGAACATCGTGAGCACGCCGAGCGCGGGCGTCACGGGATCGATCAGCCAGAGCCGCTCGGTGAAGGCCCAGAGGCTGAGACCGAACGCGGACGCCGCCACCACGCCCGTGAGCGCGGCTCCGACCAATGCGTTCGCGAAGCGCACGATCAGCACCACGGCGAGTCCGAACAGCGCCGTGGCCAGCCACTCCGCGCCGAGCATGAAGCCGGGCCGCGCGAGGTGGTGACCGAGCACGACGTGCTCGGCGAACTCGGCGTGGAGCATCACGCCGGGGAGGTAGGGATCGAGCGGCGCCGGCCGCTGGTCGCGCAGCCCCACGGCCGTGGTGCCCACGAAGACGACCGTGCCACTCAAGGCCGTGTCCGGCAGATCGCCCTCCAACACGCGCCACGCGGGCAGGGTGCGCGCGGACCAGTCCTCGGTGTAGTGCAGCCAGACCGCGCCGGAGGGGTCGGTCGGGATCCGGAACTGCGGGGGCAGCGCGATCTCCGAGATGCCGAGGTCGCCATCCGCATCCTCGGCGCGCACGATCAGCCGGTCGCCGCCGACGGCGACGCGCAGGGCCTCGAGCGAGAGGCTCGGTACGAGCCGGTCCCGGCGCGCCCCGGGCTCGGGAGCCTCGGCGTCGGGCACGCGGAAGAGCAGGTGCACCCGCCGGTGGATGCCGTCCGGATCCGCGGAGCCGTTCGCCGATCCGTTGCCGCTCGCGGCGCCCTCGAAGAAGGAGAGGTTCGAGACGGCCGACGTGAAGCGCGGGATCCGCCGCAGCGGGTCGCGCTCCGAGTCGAGGTCGCGGCCGACGTGGATGGTCGGCTTGGTCGAGGGCAGCTCGGTCGCGGAGGGCTTCGATCCCAGGAAGAAGCCCGTCACGACCGGTGCGCGGGCGATGCTCCGTGCCAGTCGCATGTCGGGGTCGGGCAGCGCGAGCAGACCCTCCCGGAGCTCCGCGTCGGCGCGCAGCTCGGGCCAGAGCTCGGCGAGCCGCGCGGGTCCGGTGCGGTCGGGTTCGGCGAACGCGATGTCGAAGGCGATGGCGGCCACGCCGGCCCCGGCGAGCCGGTCGACCAGGTCGGCGACCACCGAGCGCGGCCAGGGCCACTGCCCGAGCCGCCGTAGGCTCTCGTCGTCGAGGTCGACGACGCGGATGCCGGCATCCCGGTAGGGGCGGGGATGCAGGCGCTGGAGCTGGTCGAAGGCCTGATGGCGCAGGGTCTCGAGCGCCACCGGCTGGGCGCCGTAGACGGCCAGGCCGCACGCGAGCGCGAGCAGCGGAACCAGGATGCGCGAATGGGCCATGAGTCCCCCCCGGGTCCGTCGGTGCCGCAGGGCCCCGGCTTGAATGCGCTGCGTCCAGGGGCCCCGTTCGAGCCGCCATCGCCGGACGCACGGCTAGGATCCGAGCATGAAGGATGGCTTCGGACGACCCCGCGACCTCGACGCCGCGCGCGCGCACTTCCGCAACGCGCCGCGCGGGCGTCCCGCGGTCCGCGAGTCGGTGGGTCCCGGGGAGGAGTCCGTCTGGGACTACCCGCGCCCGCCCCGGGTCGTGCCCGCGACCCGTCCGGTCCGGATCGAGTTCGGCGGTCGGGTGATCGCGCGCTCCGATCGCGCGCTGCGCGTCCAGGAGACCGCGAGCCCTCCGGTCTACTACGTGCCGCGAGAGGACGTCCTGGCCGAGGTGCTGCACCCGAGCGATCTCGAGTCCTTCTGCGAGTGGAAGGGGCTCGCGCACTACGTGCACGTCGTCCTCGGCCGTCGCCGCTCCGACAACGCGGCCTGGTTCTATCCCCATCCCGATCGCGACTACGCGGCGCTCCGCGAGCACCTCGCCTTCTACCCGGGTCGCGTCGACGGCTGCTTCCTGGGCGACGAGCGCGTGCGCGCCCAGGAGGGCCCCTTCTACGGCGGGTGGGTGACCGACGAGATCAAGGGGCCCTGGAAGGGCTCCCCGGGCACGGAGGGGTGGTAGCCTCCCGGCCGGGGGGACGCCGATGCCGCAGCCGCTCGAACTCTGGTACGAGTTCGCCAGTACCTACTCCTACCTGACGGTCTCGCGGATCGAGGCCGTCGCGGCCGCCGCGAAGGTTCCGCTCGTCTGGAAGCCCTTCCTGCTGGGACCGATCTTCGAGGCACAGGGCTGGAACGACTCGCCCTTCAACCTCTACGAGGCCAAGGGCCGCTACATGTGGCGCGACATGGAGCGCCTCTGCGAGGGCTATGGGCTCGCGTTCCAACGCCCGAGCGCCTTCCCGCGCAACGGCCTGCTCGCGGCGCGCGTGGCGCTGGTTGCGCACGAGCGCGGCTTCGGGCCGGGCTTCAGTCGCGCCGTCTACCACGCGAACTTCGCCGAGGACCTCGACATCGGCGACACGCGCGTGATCGCGGGCCTGATCGAGAGCTTCGAGTTCGAGGCCGGCGAGATCCTCGAGGCGGCCGATCACGCCGACACGAAGGCGCGGCTGCGCGCGCAGACCGACGAAGCCGTGGCCGCGGGCATCTTCGGCGCGCCGACCTTGCGGGTGGGTGACGAGATCTTCTGGGGCAACGACCGGCTCGGCGACGCGATCGCCTGGTCGGCGCTCGGTGGCGGGCGCTGATGGTCGCCCAGGGGCTGCGCCGCGTCGGCGCCGGTCTCTCGGAATGGACGGAGCGTTGGGTCCCCGACGCCTTCGTGATCTGCATGGCGCTGACCAGCATCGTGCTGCTGCTCGCGATCGGGCCGGCGGGCGCGGGGGTCGAGGAAGCGGTGCTCGCCTGGGGAAGCGGGGTCTGGACCCTGCTCGCGCTCGCGATGCAGTTCACGATCTCGCTGATCGCGGCCTATGCGGTCGTGACCTCGCGCCCCGCGTTCCGGGCGCTGGACCGGCTGGCGAGTCTTCCCGATCCCGCGAAGCCGCGGCAGGCGATCGTGCTCGCGGCCGTCTTCTCGATGGTCGTCGGCTACGTGAATGCGGCGGTCTGCACGGTCGCGTGCGCGCTGCTGGTTCCGTTCGTCGCCCGCAACAATCCGAAGACGGACATCCGGCTGCTGATCGCCGCGGCCTACCTCGGAATCGGCACCGTCTGGCATGGCGGCCTCTCGGGATCGGCACCGCTCATCCTCGCGACGCCGGGAAACCCGCTGCTCGAGCCCGCGACGGGCGCGCCGATCGTCGACCGCCTGATCCCGGTCACCGAGAGCCTCTTCCTGCCCTTCAACTTCGCCTACCTGGCGGTGATCTCGGTGGTCGCGCTCGTGATGGTCGTGCTGCTGCACCCCGACGAGGACGCCCGGACCCTCACCCGCGAGCAGATCGACGCGATCCTGCCCGAGCCGCCCGAGCCCCCGCCCTCCCGCGACACCCCCGCAGATCGGCTGGACCGCTTCCCGGGGTGGATGTGGCTGGCCGCGATCCTGCTGGGCTATCCGCTCCTGCACTCGATCGCGACGCGCGGCTTCGGGGCGAGCTGGACGATCAACGCCTACAACACGGTCTTCCTCGTGCTCGCGCTCGTGCTGCACGGCCGGCCCTTGCCCTTCCTCGCGGCCTGCCGCAAGGGGCTCGACACGGCCTGGGGGCTGATCCTGCAGTTCCCGCTCTACGCGGGGATCTTCGGGATCATGCAGCAGACGAACCTCGGCGACTGGCTGGGCTCCCTGTTCGGCGGCATCGCGTCGACCTCGACCTACCCGCTGCTCGTGTACGTCTACTCGGGCCTCATGAACCTGTTCGTCCCGTCCGCGGGCTCGAAGTGGCTCATCGAGGCGCCCTACCTGATTCCCGTGGGCGAAGAGGTCGGGGTCTCGACCGTGAGCGTGCTGCTCGCCTACTCGTACGGCGACTCGACGACGAACCTCATCCAGCCGATGTGGGCGCTGCCCCTGCTCGCCGTGACCCGGATGCGCTTCGGCGACATCGTCGGATACACCTTCCTGATCGCGGTCGCGTGCTTCGCGGCCAGCACCGTGGCGATGCTCGTGATGCCGCCGCAGCTCTGAACGGGTCGTGGGGCCCGAGCGAGCTACGCTGGCGCCGAGCCCGGCCCGGAGGTCGCCTTTGAGTTCCTTCACCCGCTACAGCGTCATGCCCATTCCGCCCATCGAGGAGCACGTCACCTGGTTCGACGCGGGGGCGGTCCGGATCGGGGTCGAGTACCGGCTGCTCAACGACGCGATCGCGGCCGCTGCCGATCTGCCCGCGGCCGACGGGGACGAGCGGGGGCAGACCACCGATCTCGACGACCGCGGCGTCTCCCTCCACGTCTGCGGCGAGCAGGACGGCGAGGAGCGCGAGTTCCTGCGCTTCGACTGCTTCGAGGAGGACCCGCACTACCACTACGTCTCCGTCCGCGAGACCTCGAACGTCGTGGCCCATCTCGATCCCGTCGCGATCGGCGACCCCCTGACCTGGTCGCTCGAGCGCATCCGGACCCGGCTCCCCCAGATGCTGCAGCAGGCCGGCGCGTCCGAGCTCGCCGCGCGCGTCGAGCCGACGGCCGTCGAGGAGGTGCTGCCGCGCGTGACCGAGGCCGCGTTCCGGATGCGCTACGCGGGCGCCGGGGACGGCGCGTGAGCGACGCACCGCTCTCGGGCCGGGTCGCGATCGTCACGGGCGGCAGCCGAGGCATCGGCAAGGGCGCCGCGATCGAGCTCGCGGCCGCGGGCGCGCTCGTCTACGTGACGGGTCGGACCACGAAGGAGGGTGCGGCTCCGCTTCCGGGCACGGTGCTCGGCACGGCGGCCGAGATCGAAGAGGCGGGCGGCCGTGCGGTCGCCGTTCCCTGCGACCACCGCGACGACGCGCAGGTCGAGGCGCTCTTCGCGCGCGTGACCGACGAGCAGGGGCGGCTCGACGTGCTCGTGAACAACGCGTTCCTGATTCCGAAGGAGCTCACCTCGGGCCGGCCCTTCTGGGAGCTGCCGATCTCGAACTGGGACGACATGATCGACGTCGGGACGCGATCGGCCTACGTCGCGAGCGTCTTCGCGGCGCGAGCGATGGTCCCCCGGAAGCGGGGACTGATCGCGAACGTGAGCTCCTCGGGCGCCGCCGAGTACGCATGGCACGTCGCCTACGGCGTCGGCAAGTGCGCGCTCGACCGGATCACGGCCGACACGGCCCACGAGCTTCGCGACCACGGCGTGAGCGCGGTCTCGCTCTGGCCCGGGCTCGTCATGACCGAACGCACCTCGGGCGCGGCCGCGAGCCTGCCCACCTTGGACTTCGACGGCGCCGAGTCGCAGCGCTTCACGGGCCGCGCGATCGCGGCCCTCGCCGCGGATCCCGGGGTCGCGCGCTGGAGCGGCCAGGCGGTCGCCTCGCGCGACCTGGCCGACGTCTACGGCTTCACGGACGTCGACGGCACGCTCCCGAAGGGCCCGCTGCACGATCGCCCCTGAGGGGCACCGCTGACCCGGGGTCAGCGTCGCATGCTCCGCCGCTCCTCGGTAGGGTGGCGCGGCGGGCGAGCCCTTCGCCTCGCGCCCGAGGGAGGACGACGCATGCTGAAACGGATCATCGCCGGGTTCTTTCTCGTGCTGTTCGTGGGCATGGGCGGGGTCGCGCTCTGGGCCGTCCAGCCGGATGCGGTCGCCTTCGACGCCGCGCCGCTGCTCGAGCGCGCGAAGGCCTACGACGTCCGCATCGTGCGCGACCGCTACGGCGTGCCGCACATCCACGGCGCGCGCGATGCCGACGTCGCCTACGGGCTCGCCTTCGCCCACGCCGAGGACGACTTCCTCACGATCCAGAAGGTCGTCCTGGCCACGCGCGGCACGCTGGCCCAGGTCGACGGCTTCGACGCGGCGCCGCTCGACTTCATGGTCCAGTGGATGGGCGTCTGGGATGCCGTCGAGCGCGGCTACGAGACCGAGCTCTCGGCCGAGACCCGCGCGCTGGCCGAGGCCTACGCGGCCGGCGTGAACCACTACGCCGCGCTGCATCCGGACGAGGTCCTCCCGGGTGTGATCCCGACGACGGGCAAGGACCTCGTCGCGGGCTTCGTGTTCAAGATGCCGCTCTTCTACGCGTTCCAGCAGACCCTGCTCGAGATCTTCGAGGAGGATCGGCAGCGCGAGCTCGTCCTCTCCCCGACCGAGCGCGCCTTCCATCTCAGCGACGAGCCGCAGCCCATCCTGGGCTCGAAC
>JAAUYD010142075.1_pt1 | contig 12215 bp, 3 predicted proteins | sample 7278101 | NCBI WGS metagenome assembly JAAUYD01 (sample SAMN14350128, study PRJNA611818) | marine sediment metagenome | isolation source: surface marine sediment (0.6m) | place: French Polynesia: Moorea | collected 2018-08 | reverse complement strand
GTTGGGACAGGAATATACCCTGCGCGATGTCTCTGGGGCTTGGGCATTCCGCTCTCAGTTCCGCTTCGGGACTGGTTTATTCGATGCCACGAAAAATCCTTCTTCCATTCCCGATGGTCAATTCTTCAGTTGGCTGGCTCAGGTGCAGCGGGTGCAAGTTCTCAATAATGAGAACTTTTTAATCATTCAAGGGGACTTACAGCTTACTCCAGATAGCTTATTACCTTCGGAACAGTTTGTGATTGGGGGTGGTCAATCAGTGCGGGGTTATCGTCAAAATGTGCGGGCTGCTGATAATGGGTTGCGTTTTTCGATTGAAGACCGCCTTACTGTAGCGCGAAATGAAGGAGGTGAATCGGTTTTCATCGTGGCACCTTTTTTTGATCTCGGCTATGTCTGGAATGTTGGTGATAATCCCAATCCTCAATTTTCGCAGAGGTTTATCGCGGGGCTAGGTTTGGGTTTGCTATGGGAGCCCATAAAGGGATTTAATCTGCGTCTTGACTATGCTCCGCCCCTGATTGACTTGGATGACCGAGGCAATAATGTCCAAGATAACGGCTTTAACTTTAGTGTAAATTATCAATTTTAATGGCTAATTGTTATGTCACTCCCGATCTCTATTGTCATCACTACCTATAATCGAGTCTCTGTAGTTACCAGAAGGACAAGCTTGTTTCTGGCAGCTCTTCCCCTCACCGCAGCCATTGGGGTTATGCCAGCACGTTCCCAACAAATTATCCCCAACAATGACGGGACAATGACTATTGTGACGCAAGAGGGCAAACGCTTTGATATTGACGGGGGTACTCTGTCGGGAGATGGCAAAAATCTGTTTCACAGTTTTAAGGAGTTTGGTTTAGATGCTAACCAAATTGCTAACTTTTTGTCCAATCCTTCGATTAGGAACATTTTGTCTCGCATCAATGGCGGTAATCCCTCCATTATTAATGGTCTGATTCAAGTCACGGGGGGCAACTCCAACCTATTTTTGATGAATCCAGCGGGGATCGTTTTTGGAGCCAATGCTAGTTTGAATGTCCCTGCTGATTTCACTGCTACCACCGCTACAGGGATTGGGTTTGATCAGGGTTGGTTTAATGCTTTTGGTGCTAATGACTATATCAACTTGGTGAGTAATCCCAATGCCTTTCAATTTGAGGGGACGCAACCAGGAACCATTATTAATGCTGGTGACTTGACAGTAGCACCAGAACACAATCTGTCTCTGATGGGGGGAACAGTGATTAATACTGGTACCATAGAGGCTCCAGGAGGCAACATTACCGTAACAGCCGTACCAGGAACTAGTCGGGTGCGAATTAGCCAAGAAGGGCAGGTTCTCAGTTTAGAGGTTGAGCTGCCAACAACAGCGGATGGACAGCAGCAGCCGATTCGGGTATTAGATTTGCCCGCTTTGCTCACAGGTCCAGCAGAGAATGTGGAGACAGGATTGAATGCTAGTTCCGATGGCACAGTGCAACTGAACAATTCTGACACGATTCTTCCCACCGATACAGGGACAGTAATCGCATCTGGTGTTCTCGATGTCTCTGGTGAAACTGGTGGCAACGTGAATGTTTTGGGCAATAAGGTAGGACTGATTGGAGCTAATATTGACGCTTCTGGCACGAATGGCGGCGGAACTGTATTGATTGGGGGGGATTATAAGGGGCAGGGGACTGTGCCGAATGCTCAACAGACGATTGTAGATGCAGAGACAACAATCAATGCTGATGCCCTGGAAAATGGCAATGGAGGACGGGTAATTGTCTGGTCAGATCGAGCGACTGGGTTCTATGGAAAGATTAGCGCAACAGGGGGAGTTACCTCTGGAGATGGCGGGTTTGCAGAGGTTTCTGGCAAGGATTCGCTCTCTTTTCAAGGTACGGCTGATTTGCGATCGCCTACTGGCGAAGCGGGAACTCTGCTACTTGATCCGACTGATATGACCATCAGCGCAGCCCCAGATACATCTACCATAACCTTTATTAATGAGACATTTACAGATCCCACCACAACTCCCTCCAACCTCAATACAACAACGCTAGAAAATCAACTGGATTTGAGTAATGTAACAGTTTCTACAGCATCAGGGTTGGATGCTGAAGGAAATATTACAGTCAGTGCTCCCATCTCTTGGACTAGTGCTTCTTTCCTAACGCTACAAGCTGATAATAATATTACCGTGGGTACGAATGCCTCTATCACAAGCGCGGGAGGTGGTAATATCACCCTAAATTCGGACGCAGATGGGAGCGGAGCTGGTGCGATCGCCATGAATCCAGGCTCTGCCATCAACTCCAACGGTGGTAATATTGTGCTGGGTGGTGGTCTAGACCCTTTAAATAATCCAGCTGTAGGAACAGCTGATGACATCGATGATGGAATTTTGATTAATGGCGGCACTCTCAACTCCGGTGGAGGGAATATCAACCTCACTGGCTCTACTAGCACTAACGGAGGCGACGGCATCAATGTTCTAGGCCCGATTAACTCCGATGGAGGTAATATCAGTCTCACTGGAACTACTGCCAATACTGTCGCCGAGGGCTTGGGCGACGGCATAGATATTAATGCCCCGCTCGATTCAGGGGGCGGGAATATCAGCCTTACTGGGACTAACACTGACGTCGGAGGCTTGGGCGACGGCATAGATATTAATGCCCCGCTCGATTCAAGGGGCGGGAATATCAACCTCATTGGGACTATCACTGACGTCGATGGCTTGGGCGACGGCATAGATGTTATAGCCCCGATTAACTCAGAGGGCGGGAATATTAGCCTCACCGGAACTAGTGCCAATAATGACGGTATCTTTGTTTCTGAAGTTGAGGATGACATCGGCAGTCTCAACTCGGGGAGTGGCAATATTACCCTAACCGCTGACAGTATTGAGCTTGTTGGCGGTGATAATGTTTTTGTAACTGGCAATGAGCTGTTGGTGCAGCCATTAACCCCCAATCTTGACCTAGAAATCGGTGGAGAAGATGCAGCTTTCCTAAGCAGTACGGAACTAGCAAAGTTAACTGGCACCATCATCATTGGACGGGATAATAGCAGCGGTGCGATTACCCTGACTGGTGATGTTATTTTTAACGATCCTGTTACTTTGCGATCGCCCTCCGCTTCAGGCTCCATTGACACCGCAGGATTTGCTCTCAGGGGTAGCGGTAGCGTCACGCTTCAAGCTGGTGAATCAATCACCCTGGATGCAAGCATCTCCGACGAACCAGGCATTTCCCCTGTTCCTGGTTCGGGAGCCCTGGATGTCACCCTCAATGCTGATGAAATTAACATTCTTGACACTTTCCAAATCGAGGGTACTGGTACCTTGCAGTTGCAGCCTCTTACCCCCAGTTTAGGCATCACTGTCGGGGGAACCACCAGTGATGCCAGATTAAATCTGGACACCAGCGAACTCAACACCATCCAAGATGGGTTTTCTCAAATCTTCATTGGGCGGGATAACAGCAGTGGTGCGATTACCCTGCAAGATGATATCACTTTTAACGATTCAGTTACTTTGCGATCGCCAGTTGGTTCAGGCTTAATCGATACTCAAGGATTTAATCTCACAGGTAGCAGTAGCGTTACGCTTCAAGCTGGTGACTCAATAAACCTGAATGCAGGCTCTAGCATTTCCCCTGTTCCTGGTTCTGGAGTTCTAGATGTTACTCTAAATGCCGATCGGGATGGTAGCGGAGCTGGTGCGATCGCCATAAATCCCGGCTCTGCGATCAATTCTAACGGCGGCAATATTGTCCTGGGAGGGGGACTTAATCCTAACACTGATCCGGCAGTCGGAACTACAACCATTGTGGAAGGCATTGTGGAAGGCATTGTGGAAGGAGTACTTCTGGACGGAGCCACTCTTAATTCAGCTAACGGCAACATTACAATCAATGGAACCGGGGAGGAGGGGACGACGGACTTTCGTACGGGAGTAGTGCTGCAAGATGCCGAGATCAATTCGGGTGACGGCAACATTACAATCAATGGAACTGGCGGGGCAGGGACGGGGACTGAACATAACGGGATAGTTCTGCAAGATAATGCCGAGATCAATTCGGGTGACGGCAACATTACAATCAATGGAATTGGCGGGGAAGCGACGGGGACTGAACATAACGGGATAAGAATTCTTTCTGGTTCTCAGGTAACCTCGGCCAACGGCAATATTCTTCTTAATGGAACATCAGACGGAACTGGAGAGCTTAGCGATGGGATTAGTATGCTCAACGGTACTGTAGAATCTACTGGAACAGGTACTATCACACTTAATGGGACTGCCGCTCCCGGTGAACGCGAAAATTCTGGGATAGATCTTCGTGAGACTTCAGAAATTACTGCTGTCGATGGAGATATTATACTGATTGGGATTGGGGGAGATGGGACGATAACTCAAAATGAGGGTATTATTCTGACCGATGGCAGCACAATAGAATCTACGGGAAATGGGACAATCTCTCTGGAGGGGACTGGCGGAGCGGGGACGGGGGATAATCATTATGGAATACTTATTGGTACCGATCCTCTTCAACTCGGCACTAGCGAAATTTCCCAAGTAACCTCAGTTAACGGAAATATTACTCTTAATGGAACAGGGGGCGGAACAGGAAATAATAACTATGGCATTTTTCTGAACGACAGTGGCAAAGTAGAATCCACTGGGACAGGCAATATTTCCCTAACAGGCACTGGTGTAAATGGTGCAGAAGGGATTCGCTTGGAGGATGATTCCTCTATAACAGGTAACGGTACTGTCACTCTCACAGCGAATGAAATTAACTTTCTTCTTCTTCAAGGCACAGTCTTGCCCCAAATCAGAGCCAATGGAGGAACTATCATCCTGGAAAGCAGCGGGGACATTAATACTACTGCTGGCACTTTAGACTCTAGTTCGTTCGGGGGAGATGGAGGAGCAATTGCTCTGCAAGCGTCAGGCAACATTATCACGGGGAACATTATTACTTCAGCTAATGGCTCGACAGGTAATAGCGGAGAGATTGGAATCACTAGCGGGGGTACGATTAATACCTCTGGTGCTAGCCTCAACTCTTCTGCTGCCAATGGTATAGGGGGCACGGTTGCCCTCAATGCCGCAGGGGATATTATTAGTGCTGAGATTAATTCAAGCTCCCAGGGCAGCGGTCAAGGCGGGAGTATTACCCTTGACAGCGACGGAACAATTGATACCAGTGCTGGTTCTCTCAACGCTAGTTCGGTGGGAGGAGAGGGAGGAGCAATTTCTCTGGAAACGTCCGGCAACATTACCACAGGCAATATTGTCTCTTCAGCCAATGGCACTACTGGCAATAGCGGGGAGATTGAAATCACCAGCGGGAGTACGATTGATACTTCTAGGGGGAGCCTTGACTCTTCTGCTGCCAATGGTAGCGGGGGCGCGGTTGCCCTCAATGCCCCAGGGGATATTATTAGCGCTGAGATTGATTCGAGTTCAGAGGGCAGCGGTCAAGGCGGGGCGATTACCCTCGACAGCGGCGGAACGATTGACACCAGTGCTGGCTCTCTCAATAGTAGTTCGGTTGCGGGAGAGGGAGGAGCAATCACTCTTACTGCCCTCAACAGCACTATCATTTCCAGTTTGACAGCAGGTGACAACTCAGTGACTCTAGTAGCAGATGAGGCAATTTCCTTCGGAGGAGGACCCAATTCGATCACTGGCACTGGTGATCTTATTCTTCAGCCAGCAACCCCCAACCGCAATATCGCGATCGCTGAATCGGGTGGAACAGCAGATGGGTTGAATCTGTTGACAGGCAACCAGAGCGAGGCTTTGCAAAATGGCTTTAATAACATTATCATCGGACGGGGGGACGGGAGTGGAACTATTACTGTGGTTGACCCAGTCACGTTCACAGATTCGGTGACTCTTCAAACCCCATCAGGGGATATCTTTGTCAATGGCACTATTACCGGGACAGACGATGCTTCCATCACCCTGATCGGCTCTGGAGCTACCACTACTCTGAATGCCGACATTCTTACCGCAGGAAATCCTATCACTATCAATGATAGCGTTGTCTTAGGAACTGATATAACCTTGGATACTACAGCTCAACAAGAGCCAGGAGCTAATATTTTCATTGACGGAACCATAGATGGCACCACCGCAGGAACTGAAAGCTTAACCCTGACGGCAGGCATTGGCACCGTTGAGTTTGGCTCGGCAGTTGGCTCTGAAACCCCTCTAGCAGAATTGGAAGTAAGTAGTGCCTCGAATCTAACCGTACCAGGGAACATCACTACCGACGGCGATATTACCTTAAATAGCCCCGTGACCATTATCGGCAATAGTACCATTAATGCGGGGTCAGGCGCGATCGCAGCTAATGAATCAATTACAGGAAATGATGCCTCGATTAGTCTGGAGGCAGAGCAGAACATTACCACCAGCAGTATTGTTACCAATAGTCAACCTCTTGCCCTAACCAGTAGCAGTGGCAGCATTTCCACAGGCAATCTCAATAGTTTTAGCTCTACTAATGAGGGAGTAGCGATCGCCTTACAAACTGCTGGCGACATTACTACAGGTGACATCGATTCGAGTTCGGTTAGCGGAACTGGTGAAACTATTACCCTAGAAAGCAGTAGCGGAGCCATTGAAACCGGCGACCTCAACACCTCCGGCACCAGCGGCGGCGATATTGCCGTTGAGGCCGCCACTGCCATAACCACTGGTGCCATTAATTCCAGCGGCAGTGTGGGTAACGGAGGCAATGTTACCCTCGATCCCAGTGGTGACATTCAAGTTACTTCCATCAATGCCCAAGGGGGTAGTAATGGCAGCGGCGGTACTGTGGACATCACAACCGAGCAATTTTTCCGAGCCACTGGCACTTTCACAGACCGCAATGGCATAACTGCTAGCATTTCTACCGCAGGCGGTCAAGTAGGAGGAGACATCACTATCCGACACGGAGGAAATGGTAAAATTCCCTTTGAGGTGGGGGATGCTACTATCAATGGCACGGCCGCTGCCATTACCAGCGGTGAGTTCTCAATTTTGCCTTTTAGATCCTTATCCTTCACTTTCAGACAAGGCAATATTCACATTATTAGCGTCGATCCACCCCCCGTCGAGGAAACTTTCAGACTCCCAGAAAAACCCATCCCCCCTCTAAGAAAAGATCCAATCCCACCACTAGAAATTAGTCCTTTCTCTGTAGTGACCCCAGAGACACGCTTTACTCGTCAGTTTGAGACTTATCTAGGCATAAGCGAAACTCCCATCAAAAACCTGGATGAGTCCCAGAAAACCCTGCTCCAGATTGAAGAATCGACTGGCATTAAACCCGCTCTAATCTACGCTATCTTCCTCCCGCAAGCCGTTCTTTCAGCAGAGGATCCAAACTTCCCGATTCAGACAAACGATAGGTTAGAGCTGGTGCTAGTTACCTCTGAAGGGCAACCGATTCGGAAGTTGGTACAAGGAGCAACGCGAGGGCAAGTCACGAAAGCAGCTGGACAATTCCAGAGAATAATTAGTAATAAGAAGAAGCGCCAACCCTCCAAGCTTTACCTGCCGCAGGCTAAAAAGCTCTATCAGTGGCTAGTCGCCCCTCTGGAAAAGGAGTTACAAAAACATGAGATTGATAATCTCGTGTTCGTTATGGATATCAATTTGCGCTCCCTGCCAGTGGCGGCACTGGTAATCCATGATGATGATGGGCAAAAGTTTCTGGTGGAAAAATACAGCGTTGGCTTGATGCCCAGTCTTTCACTCACTGATACTCGCTACAAAGATGTGAGGAACATGTCAGTCTTAGCAATGGGAGCGGAGGAATTCCCTGGCGAAGACCCCTTAACAGTGGTGAAAAACGAGGTAGATGTGATTTCAAACCTATGGTCTGGCAAGTCCTTCCTCAACGAGGAATTTACCGAGAACAAGTTACGAGAAGCCCGCGCCGAACAACCGTTTGGCATAGTTCATTTATCTACTCATGCCAACTTTCAATCTGGCGATCTCAGTAACACCTACATCCATTTTGGGAAAAACAAGCTGCGACTTAACGAGTTACGTGAGTTGGGATTGAACGATCCACCCACAGAACTTATGGTGTTAAGTGCCTGTCGCACAGCTCTGGGAGATGAGGAGGCCGAGTTGGGCTTTGCCGGTTTTTCCGCGAAAGCAGGAAGCAAGTCAACTTTAGCAAGTCTTTGGTATGTTGAATCTGTAAGCACATTCGGTTTGATGGCTGATTTTTACACGCAGTTGAGCAAAGCTGACATCATTAAAGCAGAGGCCCTACGGCAAGCTCAGTTGGACATGATTTATGGGAGAGTAAGGACGAAGGACGGTAAGTTGGAGACAGAAGAAGGCAGTTTTCCCTTGCCACCCGAGCTTACTGAGTCAGGTAAGAGATACTTCAAGCATCCCTACTATTGGAGCGGTTTCACGATCATCGGTAACCCCTGGTAGCAGAGTAGAGCTGTTTCATTGAACTATAAGACTTTGAAACAGCCCTGCTGGTAGCAGAGGATGATTTTCAGTCCCCTGGCGTGATTATCTGGGTTTTGGATACGGAACCAGAACATATATCTGCTGTCTCTGGCTGTTCCTTTTCTGGTGATGGTTCTGCAAAGCGTTCCTCTAAAGCAGTTGCGCTTTGCTCGTCACCCAATTGCCGGTATTCAGCTATTACCTCGGCCGACAGTTGCTCAGCTTGCTGCTTTTTCTCCAGCATCAATTTGGCTCTTGCCAAGCCATCCCTTGTCGCTATCAGGGCATACCGATCTGATGTAGAGGCAAACAGCTCACTTGCCCTTTCGTAGCGATCTTCTGCCAATCGATTCAGTCCTACTCCTGCGTAGAGATCCCCCAACTTACGGAAAACCAGTGCAGTTTGGCTGCCCTGCTCAACCAAAGCTTCAAGGGTGGCGATCGCTTTAGCCGTTAGTTTTTCTCTGCGGTACATTTCAGCTAAGGTTAAGGCTCGTTCCTCCTCCGTGCGATCCTCTAATTCTTCAATTTTTGCGGCTTTCTCTTCTACTTCTTGGATAGTGTCCTCATCGAGTAGCTCGAACCCCAGGTTCCCACCACGATCTTGCAGAGAACATGAACCGTTGTCCGCCTTAACGGTCACCAAATATTTAACTCCCCAGTCTAAAGGAGAGGCATCATCCAGATAAACAACCTCAGTCGAACTTACTTCAGTCTGCCACTCTACACCACCTGGTCCAAGCAGCCTTACAGCATAGCTAGTTGCCCCTGCTACTGGATTCCAGCGAAAGGTCGGTCTGTCGTCGAGCAAATAGGTCATGCGGGGATAAAGGATGTAAGGAATCCGTGAGTCGCTTCCACCAGGTCTGTATCTAGTTTCTCCCTTTACCACTCTCACCATAATAATCGGGCAACCTGAGTTTACACTCGAAGTTGTTCCTGCAGGCACTCTCCAGAGAGTACTGTTCTCACAGAGAATCTTAACTATCGCTCCTGGTGCTGTTTGGAGAAGATCGTCAGACTGCAACCTTGCTCCAGTGCCTATAGGACGGTATTCGGAATTTCCACGTTTCACAAGTACCTCACCGACAGACTCAATAATTTTTTGCGCGGACGCGACAGGGGCTAATCCTACTGCAGTTGCAGATGTTAGAGCAATAGCAATTACAACAAATATTTTGAGTTTCAAAATTTACCTCCTTGCACTTGCGGAAATTCCTGAGATGTGAGCCGTTCCTGCGCTATTTTCAACCAAGCAGCTTCATCAGGAAGTAGGCCGCTGGCATAGCGGAGACAGTATTGCCATTCTAGATTTGCCTGGTCGATATCACCCTTTTCGTCTAAAACCTGTGCTAGTAGACAGTGTGCAGATGCCTGACGCTCTGGACTAAGTTTGGCTGGCTTAGCTATGTCTTCAATAGCTGTCAGCAGTTCAGCCTCTGCCTCTGCCAGACTTCTTCGTTTCAAATACACCCAGCCCAGATTCTTATGCAGATTATAGTGCAGCATCATGTCATCCTCAGGTGTAATCATTGCCTTCAACCGCCTCAAAAGAACAGTAGCTGTAGCATAGTTTTCCTCGAGAATGTATAAGCGAGCCATATTGTTAAATGCCTCAGCTAAATTACTCCTTATCGCAGTTTGGTATTCAGTGCCAGCACCATTAAAATCTTGAAATTCTTCGTATAGTGAGCCGAGGTAGAAATGAGCTCTGCTATCGTTGGGGTTGAGCGCAAGAGCCCTTTTGTAATTGGATTGGGCACTGGCTAAGCGACCAGCTTCGTAGTCGCTCAAACCGAGATCGCGATAGTAAACTGCTATCTGAGGTAAAGACTGGTAAAGGAGTACTGAGAATGCTAGCGATAATAGTGCTAAGCGTGTTCCCCATTTATCCCAAAACTTCCTGGGGAATACATTAGCAAGCTTGCGTCCAGCAGTCTGGGAGAAAACGCTACTGCCTGTAATCAGAACAAAGATTCCTTGGACAATCACGGCAATGTTTCCCCAGAGTTCAGGACCGCCAGTTAAGAAGCGAGGAGCAATATCTCCGATAAAGCTGAGAGAAAGCACTAGACACAGGATAGACAGCAAACTCGACCACAAGCCAAATCTTTGCTCTAGAAACCACCACCATGCGTGATCTGGAGGATTAAAACTAGCCCGCCAATCATCCAGATTAACTGCCCGAACAATCGACTTAGCCTGTTTTTTCAGGCGTTGATCTAGCTTGACAATATTTATCAGCTTTCCACTCAAGTCCTGAGTTTTGTCCTCCAGGATTTCTTGAACTGCATCGCGAGCCTTCAGTACATCGAGGATGTTTGAATGGGGAATATGGTAAGCAGATTTATCTCTTTTGGACGGAAGTCCTCTTGCCTTTCTGACTTTGGTGAGAGGCTTTTTCCGCTGTTGCCTCTGCCTCCTCTGCCTCTCCCAATCCGTCTCAACTATTCCCTTGTTCAGTGATGTTGCTTCTTCAAGCGCAGTTAAGGCAACTTTATACCTTTCCACCACCTCTTCTGTCCGAGAATTAGTTATTACAGTCATTAAATACTATGCCTCCTTGGAACTAGAAAGGTTTTTTAGGGGGTTCGATCTGATTTCCTGCCTGGATAAATAGACAGGATTTCAATAAAAAGATCTGGGCATCGTCTAGATTTTTTTTTGCCAAAGACACGATTCGACTATCCAATTTAAGTGTTCACTTTAATTATCTATTGTATTAAAGAATGCAAATAACAAAATAAAAAAAATTAACTATAAATATGTCAATAATGTTCCCATGCAACAAACTGAACCAAGTTTAATGGTGAATTGGTATGAAGTAGAAATATTTGATACAGCCAAAAATTTGGATTAAACAAATCGGTTCGAGAATTAAAATTATTGGCGCACAGTGGAATTACCACAATGTACCCCAAATGTTGAAACTTCCCTGTGTGACACGAAGCTAATCTTTTAGGGCTTATTTGAATGGCGATATTAATTTAAGTATTTCTGCTTGGCAAAAAAGTGGGATGCTCCATACCTGTAATACTATCGATACCTGTACTAAGACTTAAAAAAAATTTGTAGGGAACAGATAAATTATTGGGTAAACGGCTGTTTTGGTTATTCATGATGGATTCCTGATAGTAATTATATTTTGTAAATAGTTGGTGTTTACTCCAACTATTTGAACAATAAAAACTAATCGAGAATAACTAGAGATCGAGGTTTAGAAAAATAAAAATTCAAAAAATATTCCAACAGTTCAAAGTACGGCTGGTTTACGGAGAACTATACGCCGAATTAATTTTGTCTTACGTCCTCTGCAATTGATGGAAGAACGAAATAAAAAATATGGTGATTTTTATCAAATTACATTTAACAATACTCCTCCAACTATTATGACTAGTCATCCCCAAGCCATAGAAGATATTTTTACTACTTCTCCAGATAAATTTGATGTAGGTATAGGTAATAAAGGGTTAAATTTTTTATTAGGAAATCGTTCTTTAATATTGTTGGATGGTAAAGCTCACAAAAATCGCCGACGTTTATTAATGCCTTCCTTTCACGGCGAATCTTTACAAGAATGTAGCATTGAAAGGCAGGAGGCAGGAGGCAGGGGGCAGGAGGAGCAATTTGATGGGGTTGAATCCCCATCAAATTGTAGACACCGTGGAGACGGTGGGGTTTTAAACCCAAGGGCTGGTTCGGCAGATAGTGCAGAGATATCTTCTAAGAAAAAACAACCTCCTGCCTT
>JAAUYD010149122.1_pt1 | contig 12219 bp, 8 predicted proteins | sample 7278101 | NCBI WGS metagenome assembly JAAUYD01 (sample SAMN14350128, study PRJNA611818) | marine sediment metagenome | isolation source: surface marine sediment (0.6m) | place: French Polynesia: Moorea | collected 2018-08 | reverse complement strand
TTCAAAGATTATGAAATTCAAAGATTATGAAATTCAAGGATATGAAAAAACACTAGAAGATCAATTCAGTCATCAAGAGAAATCATTAACTGGGGATTAGAGAAAATAGAAGGGGAATTTAGGTCTGTAGGGGTCTTTCAAGATTATGTTTATAAAATTAATCATCTTAATTAACCCTGGAGAAAAATATAAGCACCCAAAGCTGTAGAGATAAAAGCAAAAATCATAGACCATATTGGATGAAGTCCGTTAATTTTTTTGCCACTTTGAGTTTTAAGTGCTTGAATATCAACCCAAGGTGTAGCACCCCGTCGCAACCAACCACGAACAACTACATGTCTACCAATAAAGTCCTGAGGATTGACGGCTTGTCCTAACCAAGAAATATGGTGGAGTTTGAGTAAACCTCTATTAGTTTGCAAAATCAAATCTTGTCCTAAATAATTACCAGTACCACAACGACCAAGCAGCTTACCACTCAGTACAACGCTATTGCTATCTATGGGAAGTGATGCTGGGTTTGTTAAAATGCTGATGAAATTTTCATTAGTTTGGGCAAGATTCGGTTTAATATCGGGGAAAAATAAATTAATTCTTACTAAAGTTCCAATACTAAAACCAATTAAAATACAGCCTGCTAAAAAATTCCAATTGTCATATATCCACTTCAGATTCAAAACTTCAATAGCATAAGCAATTTCCCACACAATCCAAACCATAAATCCTAATAACAAACCCAAAGGAATTCCCCACCATGGTGCCATACCCATAAAAAATGACTGATGGCGAATCTGCAAAGGCTGTTGTTTTTCAATACTTAGTTCTGTTTCCAAGCGCCATTGACGAGCAATGTGACATAAACGTTGAATACGATTTCCCATCAGAGGATGACTGTTATTAACAGTAAACCACCAGCGATAGGGGTTAAGGTAGTCCCACATTAAATAAGATTCAAAAGAGATGTGGGGTGCAACACTCCCCAAACACAAACTTTGTTTGTATCCAACTGGCAAAAGTAAATTTAATTTTTCCAGTAGGGGACTAGTTTGCTCTTGTTTCTCAATATCTCCAGCAATACCAATTGCTATTTTAAGCAAAGCACGGATGGTAGCATTGGGATGACCTGTAATTTCAGCTGCGCGACGATCGCTGTAGTAATGGCGTAACTGAGAAAACCATAAGCTAGTACCAATCAATAAATGCCAAAGACAGTAGAAGAAATTGGCAAATAATCCTAAAAAAGAACGTCCAATCTTATTGGTTAATAGGTCTCCCCAATGGGAAATTATTTCGTACAAACCATAAATTGGCAATGTCAGCAAAGAGTAAAGGGAGGTTAGCGCAACATCACCATAAGTTATATGCCCCAGTTCAATCCCATAAACTGCAGCAATTTCATCATTTTCTAATTGCTCTAAAAGCCCTTGACTAACAACAATTCTAGCAGTACGAGGTAAATGTCCGTAGGAATAGGCTAATGGAGCAGATTCCTGTAAAACAAATAACTGAGGCAATTTCCAGCCTCTTTGTTGACAGTAACGTATTAACAGTCTATTTGCGGCTGGACTATACCTATTGAGTTGCTGATTGTCAAAAGGTTTCTGAACATAAAAATTGCTAATTAATTTATCCAGTAACCAAGGAGAAGCTCCCGCAAGAATAATAAATATTCCCAACAGAACATAAATCGGATCGTAATAGAGAAACTGTAATGGTTCGAGATATGGCAACCAGCCTAGAATATGATTTACCGATTGCATCAAGAACACCAATGAGATCCACGTAGTGTAAAATAATGCAATCGATGTCAAAACGATCATTAACCTAAGGGGAAGCAATTTAGGCTTGGGTAAAGGTTGCCACATTTTTGCTTTTGGTGCTTTTCGCCAGTGAATAGTTAGTCCCCTAACTGAACGGTCGCTACTGGATTTAGCTTTTTCAGATATACCCTCAGGATTGCGATTTATTTGATCATCTTTGCTTTGATTATCTCCTGTTCGATCGTCCCCAGTTTGATTTCCTTTTAAAGGATTGCTTGTCTTAAATGTATCTTGATTATTTTCATTCTCAGGTAATTCCATCAAAGTAGATTTAGTCTGAGTTTCCAATTGAGATTGAGACGAAGGCAAATTTTCGAGTAAATCTGAAGTAGGAACTGAATTTTCAAAGGGGATAAACCCCGTAAATCCAGCTATATTGTCTTTTTTCAACTGATTTTTTGACTGCTTAGCTTGCAGTTTTTCTAAGGAGAGAATTGCCCATTCTCTCACCTGTTGATTATCGCTTTCACGCAGACTTTCGCATAGGGAAATGGCTGTATCAACCTCACCAGTACGAGAATAAGCCACAGCTAATCCGATTTGAGCTTGTACGGCGTCAGAATAATTGTTTGCTTGACTGATAAAGCTATCTAGTATGGTTATTGCAGTTTGGTAATCTCCTTCTTTGAGAGCAGTTAAACCAGCCTGCAAGGATGGTTCGGGATTTGAGGTCATGGGAACTGGTAATTTATCGCAAAAGCTGTAAGCCTAACCGTCCGTTATATGAACTCCACTCAATTTGGTGACGCGAATTTGTAACGCGAACCACGTGAAGGTTGATGACTTTTGCCCAATACCATGCAATTAAATGCATAAATTACTTGCAACTTGGTAAATTTTAGGATCGTAAAGTCAATAACTAACTAAATAATTAGCTTAGCTAAATAATTCAGTCGGGGTTCATATAAATCTTAATATTTTGGAAATTTATATTTTGGAAATTTATATTTTGGAGATTTATATTTTGGAGATTTATATTTTTGGAAATTTATATTCAGGGAAGAATGGGTTTGGGAAAGAATGGGCGAATATCGCCCCTGATAATTATTACGCTTTCGTAGGCCGCTTTCCAGAAATAACTGGAGCGATAGTGTTTAATTTTAACTCGGGATGGTCTTGCTCTAACTGCTGGCAATTCCATTCATTGCGAAACAGTAATACTGGACGTCCCATACTATCTTTTACTGTAGTGGTATTAAATAAACGTCCTACTTTCTCCAAAGCTTCCCAGCCACCTTCAACCCAACGAGCAACACTATAAGGTAGTGGTTCTAATCTGGTTTCAATTCCGTATTCTTGAAGTAAGCGAAATTGTACTACCTCAAGTTGTAACTGACCGACTGCAGCTAAAATTGGATCTCGTTTTGATTCATCTACGGAGTACATGATTTGTACCGCTCCTTCTTCACGCAATTCTGAAACACCTTTCTGAAATTGCTTAAACTTTGAAGGATTGGGATTACGGAGTATGGAAAATAACTCAGGGGAAAAATAGGGTATTCCCTCATATTCAATTTTTTTACCAGTATATATTGTGTCACCAATTGCAAACACACCAGGATTATTTAAACCAATTACGTCACCAGCATAAGCATAATCAATTGATTGCCTTTCTTGGGCAAATAGCTTTTGCGGTCGGGAAAGACGCACATTTTTACCAGTACGGGCATGATTTACCGTCATATCTTTCTCAAATTTCCCCGTACACACGCGAATAAATGCTACTCTATCGCGGTGTTTTGGATCCATATTAGCTTGCAGCTTGAAAACAAAACCGGAAAACTCCGGATATGTTGGTGAAATTTCACCTAAGGTACTTTTGCGTGCAGTGGGCTTGAGGGCATATTCAAGAAAGTATTTTAAAAATAATTCCACACCAAAGTTTGTCATTGCACTTCCAAAGAAAACGGGTGTCATTTTTCCTTGGTGTACCAATTCCAAATCTAACTCTGGTCCAACACCTTCTATAAGTTCTAATTCATCTTTGAGTTGATAGTAAAGTTCTTGTTCGATCAGTTCTTCTACCCTTGGATTGCCCACATCTAATATATTTTCCAGAGCTTCCCGACTACCATGAGCGCTTCTTTCAAACAAATGTATTTGCTGTGCTTTGCGATCGAATACTCCCTTGAAGCGATCGCCCATGCCAATGGGCCAATTAACAGCATAGGTCAATAAACCCAATTCCTGCTCAATTTCATCAAGTAATTCTAAAGGTTCTCTTCCCGGACGATCGAGTTTATTAACAAAAGTAAAGATGGGTATACCCCGCATTTTACAAACTTCAAACAGCTTTCTAGTTTGCGGTTCCAAACCTTTTGCCGCATCAATTAACATCACTGCATTATCTGCAGCAGCCAAAGTTCGGTAAGTATCTTCACTAAAATCTTGGTGCCCTGGAGTATCGAGTAAATTAATTTGAGAATCTTGGTACTTGAACTGCAACACTGTAGAAGTAATAGAAATTCCCCGTTGTTGCTCCATTGCCATCCAGTCAGAAGTTGCTTTGCGCTGAGCTCTTCTTGCTTTTACAGAACCAGCCTCATGAATTGCTCCTCCGTATAATAGTAATTTTTCTGTCAGCGTTGTTTTTCCTGCATCAGGGTGAGAAATAATCGCGAAGTTACGACGTCTGTCTACCTGTTGAGTAAGTTCTGACTCAAGTTCAGTTGACATATTAGTTGACATAATTTGGATGAAATTTGCTATTAGGTTTGTTACTTAACTTAAATTAATTTTTCCTACTTAAAGCTGGAGTTTTTATCTTAAGACAACAAAGCTCGTGATAGTGTCTTAAATATTGTCAAAAATCAGCTAAAACTCGGAGGTTCGAATGTACGACACGGACAGCCGAAGATTTTTATCAGCACTGTGTCATGGCACTATTTTTTTCAGTGGTTTGGTATTATCAGTCGGCATACCTTTTATAGTCTTATTAATTAATAACGATCCAGTCGTAAAGCATAATGCGAAAGAAGCTATCAACTTACACTTTAATGTATGGCTTTATTGCTTGATTATCACACCCCTGGTTTGGGTAACCCTTGGTTTTTTAGGGATACTATATGGGATTTGGTTATTTATTCACTGGAGCCTAACTATTTGGGCATTGTTCAATGTTCTTAGTAATCCAGATAAACCTTTTCGCTACCCCTTCATTTTCCGTCTTATATAACCCAAAAGCTATATGCACTTGCGAATAAAATCTAATCTTTAACTGAAAAAGTAAATTCGCAGGTAATTAAGAATTAATACTTTTCCATGCTGCTCCTTGAGGAACAGGAATAATTCCTAAATTAAAACCATAAATCCAACAAATCAATTCAAGTACTTAATTCAAGTAATTAATTCAACTTTTCTATCCCAGTGGTAATTTTGCTATCTTTTGTCATGAAAGTGAATGAACTAGTTGAATTACAAAAAAAGCATTTCCAGCGAAATTTAGCTGAAAAATGAAAAGTAGATTATTTGATGCTTGTAGAAAAATTTTCTGTTATATTTACTCCGGTTAATAGTTATTAATACTCGTAAGCGGATTAAGAACACAGGAGTTAAGTTCAGTAAAAACCTAGCGAATGTAAAGGAATATAACGTTCGAAATTGAAAATTAATTTTTTGCGTCACACTAATATCCAGAACATGAGAATTCCTTAAATTTTTGACTTGACATGGAGAGTGTCAAGAAATCCCAACCATAGTCCTGACTGTAATTGATCGTTTGGGCTCAAAGTTAGATCTATTTTTTAATATTTTTGCTTGACAGTCTGACTGTAAAATACAAAATTGCCCTACAACTCCTGATTTAAGAAATGAAGCAGTAGGGCAGAGGCAAGTTAAGCGCTGATTCCAGTCTGTCCGAGTAAAGTGAATTTCTTGCTTTATCATGTGACGCTTTATTTTTTGTCCGCTCTAGCTTTTAGTTGATAAAATTCTATGTTTCCAACTCATCGACCCCGCCGTTTGCGTACTCATTCCCTGTTACGCCAAATGGTACGAGAAACGGTAATAACAACAAATGACCTAATATACCCCTTATTTGCTGTTCCGGGAGAGGGATTTGCTAAAGAAGTAAAATCTATGCCTGGGGTATATCAACTGTCTGTAGATAAGATTGTTGAAGATGCCAAAGAGGTTTATGACTTAGGAATTCCAGCAATCATTTTGTTTGGTATTCCAGATGATAAAGATGATGATGCTACTGGTGCGTGGCATGATTGTGGAATAGTCCAGAAAGCAGCCACTGCAGTTAAAGAAGCAGTACCGGAATTGATTGTTGTTGCTGACACTTGTTTATGCGAATATACCAGCCACGGTCATTGCGGATATTTACAAGTTGGAGATTTAAGTGGAAGGGTTTTAAATGACCCAACCTTAGAATTATTGAAGAAAACTGCGGTTTCTCAAGCTCAAGCTGGAGCTGATATCATTGCTCCTTCCGGAATGATGGATGGTTTTGTGCAAGCAATCCGTGCCGGTTTAGATGAAGCAGGCTTTCAGGATACGCCGATTATGTCCTATGCTGCCAAGTATGCGTCATCTTACTATGGTCCATTTCGAGATGCAGCAGAATCAGCACCTCAGTTTGGTGATCGCAGAACTTATCAAATGGATCCAGCTAACGCCCGCGAAGCAATCAAGGAAATCGAATTGGATATTGCCGAAGGTGCGGATCTGCTAATGGTGAACCCAGCTTTATCATATATGGATATTATCTGGCGCGTGAAACAAGCTTGTAATTTACCAGTCGCAGCATATAACGTCTCAGGGGAATATTCCATGATTAAAGCTGCTGCTCTCAATGGTTGGATTGATGAGGAGAGGGTAGTTTTGGAAACTTTAACTAGTTTTAAACGTGCTGGAGCTGATTTGATTTTGACTTATCATGCGAAAGACGCTGCTCGTTGGTTAAGTTAAACCCAACAAAAATCACAATCAATTAAGTAACTTTTATTATCAATCTCTCGAACGCAGCCTTAACAGGTTTTAATGTGACTTGTGTGGTAGCGAACTGAGAGATTGAACTTATTTATAGACATGGGAGATTGGAAAGTTGATATCAACAAGATTAAGTGATGCTATTTTCCTCATCTTTCTTATCAATTACCAATAAGCGGTGATAAATGAAAAATAACTATTTTTTTATTGCCACTGTGAAAATACTATTATCTACAAAGATGATTTTTAAAATTACTGTGAAGTTTTCGGTATAATCCGCGATAAATTTGCCAGGAAGTACACTGATGGCTTATAAAATAATATAGTTAAAAAAAAATTGTCGATTGACTATTTTCGTCGATTGAATGACCGATTTAATAAGCCAATTCTGTTGTAATAAAGAGGGAGCAATTAGGTATGGATATGCAAGTCCTGAGAGAGCGGGCGGGTCTTAGCCGGACTGAAGTAGCCTTCAGGCTTGCAATAAGCGAAACTAGTGTTCGCAATTGGGAAGCAGGGCGTACCGAACCAACCATGACACCTAAGAAATATTTGGAAGCGATACGTCTATTTAAATGCACGCCAGAAGAGCTAGCCACGGCAAGTGAAAAGTCTATTAACCAAAGGCATAAGCGTAAACCTGGTAGACCCAGGAGGTATCCAGAAAATGGTGTAAGTCAGTCTCCAGCTATTAGCCAGATGAGTGATTCACCAATTTATACTCCAAATATATAGTCTTAATTATCTAGTGCTTTGCACCGATATCACAGATATATAAATATCAGTTTGTAGGTTTTGCTTCCCATCAAGCATGTCTGAAAAATCTTAAGTATTGAGAAAGGCAACAAAAATTTATTCGAACAGTATGAATGTGATTTGAAATATTACTTATGTATCTGTTTGATAAATAAAGTAGACGTTTTCTTAGCGTCTGCTTTTTTGTAGTTATATATAACAACAAGGTAGCTATTTTTTAGTAGGTTTCTAATGTTCTATCAGTTATAAATATCAAAAAAAATCATGTAATTGGTGTAATTTATAAGATAAATCATTAACATAAAGTTTGATTTATTGAGAAAAATTAAGTATATAGCTATTAAATCTGATGTAAATTTTACAATTACTTTTCCATGGAATGACAAGTGTGGAACAAAAGATATAATTCATATTGCATTCTTGTCTCAAAACCAAGCAATTACGCTTATAAGGCTTATCTGACTATACACGTGCCAGGTTTTTTAAGTTAACCTAACACCTTTAAACCTGTTCAAGACAACTGCAGCAGCATTATTAATGTTATTTTCAAACGTAGTTGTCTGTATAAAGACATATCGCTGACGATATTTTCAGCAGATGCACGATAAGATTCTAGAACTATAGGGTAACTCAAAGGTTTCATGGCTCAAACTATATTCTTTAATGCTCTGCGAGAAGCTATTGATGAAGAAATGGCTCACGATCCAACAGTATTCGTTCTTGGAGAAGATGTTGGTCACTACGGTGGTTCTTATAAAGTAACCAAAGATCTTTATAAAAAGTATGGAGAATTAAGAGTTTTAGATACGCCAATTGCTGAAAATAGCTTTACTGGTTTAGCTGTTGGAGCAGCCATCAACGGTTTGCGACCAATAATAGAAGGTATGAACATGGGTTTTCTACTTTTGGCGTTTAATCAAATTGCGAATAATGCCGGAATGTTACGTTATACCTCTGGTGGAAACTTTAAAATCCCAATGGTGATTCGCGGTCCTGGTGGTGTTGGAAGACAATTGGGAGCAGAACATTCCCAACGCCTTGAAGCTTACTTTCAAGCAGTTCCAGGACTGAAGATAGTTGCTTGTTCTACACCTTATAATGCTAAAGGTTTGTTAAAATCTGCGATCCGCGATGATAATCCAGTGTTATTTTTTGAACATGTACTACTTTATAACTTGAAAGAAGAACTACCAACAGAAGAATATTGGTTGCCATTAGATAAAGCAGAAATTGTTCGTTCGGGTAAAGATGTCACAATTTTGACTTATTCGCGGATGCGTCATCATACCCTACAAGCATTAAAAACTTTGGAAAAACAAGGTTATGACCCAGAAATAATTGATTTGATATCCCTTAAACCGCTAGATTTAGAAACTATTGGTAATTCTGTACGGAAAACCCATCGGGTTATTATCGTTGAAGAGTGTATGCGGACTGGTGGTATTGGTGCGGAATTAATCGCTACTATCAATGAGCGCTTTTTTGATGAATTAGATGCACCAGTTATACGACTTTCTTCTCAGGATATTCCTACTCCTTACAACGGTACTTTAGAAAGATTAACAATTGTGCAACCAGAACAAATCGTAGAAGCAGTAGAAAAAATGGTAAGTTTACGCGTTTAAGACTGGGGATTGGGGACCAGTAATTGGGACTGAGGACTAGGATTGAGAACTGCAAATAATAAGCAAAAAAAGTAGATTAATTACTGCTCTAATCGTTAATACCCAGTCCCTGTATGCCGATAGCTATATAGCGTTAGGTGTACTGCAAGGCTAACACGCTACCCATGTCTACGATACACTACGTGTTAATGCAGTGGGATGCAAGCACGAGTATTAATACACCAATGCCCAATACCCAATCCCCAATCTCTACTTTAAAGAGAGTTATCATAACCTTTGTTACACAATTAAAGGTATGCAAAAACAGAAACCACTATTAATTTTAATTTTTGTATTACTCTTTGCTGCGATCGCAGTAATAGTTAATATTGATGTGCCTCTTGGTTTAGACTTACGAGGTGGTTCGCAGTTAACAATTCAGGTAAAGACTACAGAGAAAATAAAACAGGTTAGCGAACAAGATTTGGAAGCAGTTCAAACAGTATTGAGTAATCGAGTTAATGGTCTGGGTGTTTCCGAACCAGTAATTCAGTCTGTTGGTAATAACCAAATTCTAATCCAATTACCTGGAGTTGATGACCCCAAATCGGCAGAACGAGTTTTGGGTACAACAGCACAACTAGAATTCCGACGCGAAAACCCTGAAAAAATGCGTCTGTTAACTGTTAGACAGGAAGAACTAAGGGAACTACTTATTAAGCAGCAGGATTTACAAAAAAAAGAAGATAAAGCTGCAATTGAAGCGAACCAAACTAAAATTGAAGAAAAACAAAAGCAAATCGAAAAAGAACAAGAACAGCGATTTGAGAAAACCGAATTGACTGGGGAATACCTAACAAATGCCATTGAAGAGCCGCTTCGTGCTGCTGGAGCCTGGGCTGTAGCAATCCAATTTGATAATAAGGGAGGGAAATTATTTGCCGATCTCAGTCGTGAGGCTGCCCAAAATAGTACGAGATTGGGAATTTTTCTTGACAATGAATTAATTAGTGCACCTAGTGTTGGTCCTGAATATAAAGATACTGGGATTTCTGGGGGGAGTGCCCAAATTTCCGGTAACTTTGATTCTAATTCTGCTAAAGAATTGGCATTACAATTGCGTGGTGGTTCATTACCTTTACCCATTGAAATTGTCGAAAACCGTACTGTTGGTGCAACTTTAGGACAGGACAGCGTTCGACGTAGTATATTTGCTGGTTTAAGTGGTTTGACCTTAGTATTGATATTTATGGTCTTGTATTACAGACTACCAGGATTTATTGCTGATATAGCTTTAATTATTTATGCTTTACTTACCTGGGCTTGCTTTGCTTTGTTGGGTGTAACTTTGACACTGCCGGGAATTGCTGGTTTTATCCTCAGTATTGGGATGGCTGTAGACGCTAATGTTTTAATTTTTGAGCGCACTCGGGAAGAACTACGTGCAGGAAAAAGTCTGTATCGTTCTGTCGAATCTGGTTTCTATCGAGCATTTTCCAGTATTTTAGATAGTAATGTTACTACACTAATTGCTTGTTTGGCATTATTTGTTTTGGGTGCAGGTTTTGTAAAAGGTTTTGCCCTAACCTTGGCTATAGGTGTAGTAGTTAGTATGTTTACAGCAGTAACATGTTCTCGAACATTAATGTTTCTAGCAATTACCATACCCTCATTGCGGAAACCAGAAATATTTTGTCCTAACCTTCCCAGTTCGAAAAAGGCAGAGGTGGCTTGATGAAACTAAGTATAAATAGATCGCGGCCACTGTGGTGGAGCATTTCTGCTGTTATTATTATTGCCGGTGTAATCTCAATGGCAATTTCTTGGCAGCAAATTGGTTATCCTTTGCGTCCTGGCTTGGACTTTGTTGGTGGTACAAGATTACAAGTCGAGCGAGATTGTACTAAACCTAACAACTGCAGGCAACCAGTTGATATTTCTATTGTTCGAGAAGTTGCTAAAGAACAAGGAATTGGAAATAGCAGCATCCAAATTAGTGGCAAAAATGGCGTATTAATAAGAACTAAAACTCTCAATGTAGAAGAACGCACCAACTTACAAACTGCATTAAGTGAAAAAATTGGTGAGTTTGACCCCAAGAGAACACAAATAGATACTGTTGGTCCAACTCTGGGACGGCAATTATTTTCTTCTGGCATCAAAGCTCTAACAGCAGCATTTGCTGGTATTATAATTTACTTAAGCTTCAGGTTCCAATTAGATTATGCCGTATTTGCCATTGTTGCAATATTTCACGACATCTTAATTACAGTTGGTATTTTTTCGATTATAGGATTGCTTGGAGGCATAGAATTAGATAGTTTATTTATTGTTGCACTACTAACCATTACAGGTTTTTCAGTTAATGATACTGTAGTGATTTACGACCGGATTCGTGAAACCTTGAAGAATAATTCTGAGCGTCCAATTGCCGAAATAGTAGATGATGCCGTAAATCAAACTTTACCTAGATCGGTTAATACTACACTTACAACTTTATTACCATTGTCTGCTATTTTTCTTTTTGGTGGTGATACTCTGAGAAATTTTTCCTTGGCATTGATTATTGGCTTTGCCATGGGAGCTTATTCTAGTATTTTCATTGCTAGTACCCTATTAACCTGGTGGCGGGAACTTCATAAGGAAGAAACTGTTATGGAAAGTAATCAATCTGTTGATGCCTAAGTTTAATAATTCATTGCTGACAAACAGATATTAGTTAGGAGAAGAGAAGTTAAGCAAACGGAGAAAGGGTTAGTGAAGTAAAAATTGCGAAACGAAACAATTGCGAAACGAAACAATTGCGAATTTATTCCTCACATCCTGATAGTTATTACTCCAGCCCAAGCATAATCTTCTCCTCTCCTTTATGAACATGGAAAAACAACCCAAACGTAACTCAATTAATAACAAGGAAATTCCAAGCTCTGATCCTGCTTTCGAACGACAAGTTCAAAAATTATATAGACTGACAGTATATAGTAGGTGGTTGTTAATTGTATTTGTATGGCTAACTATACTACCTATATCTCTGTGGAATTTACGTATGGAAGTGGCGCTATGGCGGGAATATTTTACATTTTCAGCGGTCAGATATGGTCTTG